>Ga0257124_1001189_pt1 | contig 20613 bp, 17 predicted proteins | sample SI106_150metaG_FD_190154 | JGI IMG/M metagenome (GOLD analysis project Ga0257124, IMG submission 190154) | Marine microbial communities from Saanich Inlet, British Columbia, Canada - SI106_150 | ecosystem: Environmental > Aquatic > Marine > Inlet | place: Canada: British Columbia | collected...
CTTGCTTGGCTAAGTATTTGCATGATTTGTGAATCTGATTTACGTGTTGTCTTCATTTGAATCTCCTTATGTTTTTATTATAAGAAAATTCTACTTTTATTGAGTGTTAATTTTTGGGGGGATTACATTCCATTGATATAAGGTCTTATTTTTGTTTTAAAAATTCCGAAAGAATTAAAAACTTAGTATTCATTTTCATGCAATTACGCCCACAATCGTACTTTTTAAGCAAAGCTCTAAAATTTACTGGCAATGTATTATTGATTGTATTATTGTATCTTTCTTGCTCTATAAGCCAACTATTTGGAAAACTAAAACCTTGTTTTGGTCTATCAACTAAATTATCTGGTACGTACCTCTTTAGTAAATGCCTAAGAATACTTTTTTGTCCAAATGATGTTAACGACCTATAATTGTACGTTGATAGTAGTTCAACTAAGTCTTTATTTAAAAAAGGTGTTCTTAATTCCATGCTTGATTTCATACTTCCTAAGTCAACAGATATGCATCTAGAATTTGGTAAAACGTTTTTTATCTCCTCCATATATACTTCTAATTCTATATTATTAGTTGATGAATAATTATTTTCTACCCATTCATCAAACCCATCTATACTTTGCAACAATGGAAACAATGGGTAATTCTTAAGTGCAATATATTTTTGATGACGCTTAAGTCCAAACAAAGATGAATTGGCATTGAAGCGATAATTATATAATTTATCAACCCCTCTTAATATTGATGTATAGTTGTCACGCATATTTAGCCAAAATTTATACTTGTTCACAAAATTATGCTTACCATAACCAGCAAATACTTCATCTCCGCCAAAACCAGTAAGTCCAACTTTATACTTGTCAGAAACAGAGTTGGTCATTGTTGATATTGCCAAACTAGTCATTGATTCAAATGGTTGTCCAAAATGATTAATAACAGAGTTGGTGAGTGACTTATTATCACCAGGATCAATAACTACATTATGTAGTTTCAATCCCAAAAAATCAGAAAATTCTTTTGCTTGTATAGCCTCATTATTAGTTTTTTTGTCTTTGAATGTAACAGTTACACAATCAATATCGTGATGCAACTCTTTCTTGATCATTGCAGCCACTAAAGAGGAGTCTACTCCAGCTGATAAAAATAAACACATAGGCGCATCCGATATCATTCTTCGTTTTAAGCTAATAAGGATTTTATCTGCAACATCATCCAATTGCTGTTCTGACAAAGGCAAAGATCTACCTTGGTGTACGGTAAATTCAGGTATATTCCAATACTTTTTTTTACGCAAAGGCTTATCTTTATACAAACTTACAATTTCAGCCGGCATAAGTCTATATGTATTTTTAAACGCTGTTTTTGGTGCTGATATATATCCTAACGACATAAAAGATGATATCTGCTCGCTGTCTAATTGAATATTTAGTTCAAATACTTTTTTTAAAACTGACAATTCAGAGCACACTATCCAGCCAAATAATGTCTTAGTGTAATATAAAGTCTTTTCCCCCAAAGGGTCAGATCCAATAATAAGTCTTTCATGATCCCATATTGCAACTGCGAACATTCCATCAAATTTAGAAAAACATTCATCACCCCATTCAATCCAAGACTCAAGAACCACTTCAGTATCTGACTCAGAATGAAACACGTGCCCTTTATATTCTAATATTTTTCTTATCTCTTTATAATTGTACAGCTCACCATTAAATGAAATAACTACATTATTTTTTTTCATTGGCTGAGATGCATTGTCAGACAAGTCAATAATAGAAAGTCTAGTGTGCCCAATAATTATGCCGTTGCTATTATCAAGCCAAATATTTTGATCATCAGGGCCACGATGCCTTAATAATTCAATTGTTTTTTTTGCTATATTTATATGGTAATTATTAATACCTTCTCGTGATAATATAGCTACAACACCACACATTTTTCAATCCTATTATATTGATTGTTTGAAAAAAGAATCAACTGTTAGCAACATCATTAGCGTTTGGTTTCCAACAATCTTCTTATCATTCCACATTCCAACAACTTTTTTTAATTTATCCATATCTACAATATTTAAATTATGTAAACTTTCAGATTTTGTAAGATTATTTATGCGATCTAATAACTCACTTCTTAAGACCTCTTCTGCTGTTAACCATGTTCTTTCAAAATTACGTTTTTTTTCCTTTAACCCAATGCGCTCAGGAAGATATTTATATATATGTTTTATAGACTTTTCAAATGATGAAGATCCCGCACTAAACCCATGATTGGCACTTGCCAATTTAAAGAATCTCTTGTCAGATATATATAGAGCCTTTCTTAATACTTTTGCGTCAAATCGGTGTTTTAACGGAAGATTATAATAGAAGTCGAGAATACTATTGGTGTAAGAAATTGTTCTATATTCAGAAAGTTCCATTAATGACAATTGACCTGTGTATGTATAGTGTCTAGACAAATTCCCCAGGCTCATATGTTCATAAATATCATAAATATCATCAGAATATTTTTTAGCCTCTAAAAACTGATCTTTTATTGAACTATAAATCAAATCATTTTTACGACTAATTTGTCCAGAATTCATAATATCATCCAATTCAAAACCTTTGGTTTGATATGAGATATTTTCAATAAAATAGCTTACCATTTCTTTATTAAATTTACCCAATGTCTTATACCAAGGCACTGACTCCCCCAATATACTGTACATTTTAGAAGGAAGATACATCCCTTGAAAGAAATAATCAAGCCCATATCCAGAAAACAAAACATCGCTACTTTCTTTTATAATATCCCTGTGTCCATAAAACAAGCTGCTATTTTGGAACATTCCACCAGTAACCTGAGTACCATAATCAAAGAAATCACTATACTGGCCATTTTTTACTTGAATCCATGAAAAATCCCCATTCTTATAATCAACTAGCTTCTTTGCTATTTTATATTCACGATTTTTTTCATAAGTAATATTAAATGCGTGTGGAGTATTGTCGAATCCAGACAAAATCATTCTAGTATCTAGCCCGCCACTTTGCATAATCCCATAACGCTTATTATCACTGGTTTTATACATTATTGAGTTTTTTAGCAACTCAACAAGCGTATGTGCGTTATCATTTAGACTGGAGTTATTACTATAAATATCAGGCACCCAATATTGCTCTATTTTAAGTTTACTTCCCAATGATAGTTTGCTGGCACTCTCTAAATATTTACTTTTATCATCATAAGTGTCTGTACCAAATAATCTTCTAAATGATAATAACTCATATGCCTTATCTGGCAGCATTTTAGCTAATTTATTTCTCAGTAAATATTTAAACAGTAATGCATATGTTGTACTTAAAATAAACCTTCTTTGAACGACTGCATAGAAAACAACTGGAGATGCAAATCTTGAGTTAATTATAGTAATTTCATCTGAAAGTTTATTAAAATCAACAATTAAAAACTCTCCATCTATACTTGCAGTAAAACCATTCATATTTTGCTCTTTGGCTTTAATATAATCTAATACAAACCTATTTGCATCAATCTTGCCATTAAAACTTGGATGACCTATTATTATTACAGTACTGTCCTTGCTGTCTTTAATACTTATCGGGCAAATATTTCCATATTTAAATCTAAGAACTTTATTTTTTCCATTAATATTATGATGCTCTCCATCAATGTTACTGCCATCATGAAGGTCGCATAACTCAATAAACAAATAGTTTTCTACACTTATCATAGTAATTTTATTAAGATAAACCAAATAAATCTTGTTTAAAGATTAATGGATATGTGGATACAAGCTTATCACATGCAATAGATGACATATTTGGCTCTAATTTGACCCCCTTGTTACATTTCTTAAACTCAGGAAGGTCTACAGAAAATTGTAAAATACTTTCATACAAGCAAGATATAGATATATCTAAAATATTATTATCAACCTCTAAAAGATTTTTAACTGCAGATTTTGTTTCATCGTAATTAGAGGCATATTCTACCGAAGGCAAATGATTGATTAATTGATGTTTTCCAAATGACAGGACAGGTTTTTTATAAAACACCGCCTCTGTTCCTACTGATCCTGTAATTGTACTAACAAATGTGGAAAGTTTAATCCAGTCCAAGCTTAACGAATCAATATGTGCTAACTTAACATTTGGCATTTTTAATAAAAATTTATAAAAATGTATTGACCTAACCGCAAGACTAATAGGATGCTCTTTAACAACAAGAGTGACGCCTGCAGGTAGTGACTTAGAAATCCATACAATAGCTTCATAAACATTAGAAAATTCTGGTGAATATCTAAATAGAGAAATTTCAGGCTCAATATGCAATGTCATATATACCACTCTACCATTCTTGATGTCCAATGGATGTATAGAGACATTGTTTAAATACCTGTGGTTTCTCCAAGATATGAAAATATTTGGTATCCATGCAAATGGCTTATACCCATTTTTGGGAAAATTACCCAAAAGCATCTTTTTTATCTCATTAATAAATACTCCATATATTCTAATAATAACTCTAGTTAACGAGACCTTAGATTTGGATAAATTCAACACCCCTCCAGCATCTGACTGATACGATATTTTCTTATCATTAGCAATGTTATAACCCTGCACAACCAGCTTATCTATTTCATCCCTAAGCTCCTTGCTTGTCATGTAACTATCGCTACTCCACATATATCTATCACCGAATCTTGTTTGAGAAAATGCAAAATTATGGCATTTATTTTTACTACAAATAGATTTAATGATTGGACTTATATCAGTCACTATTACAACATCAAGTTTTTTAAGAATACTTTCATATGCTTTGTAATTAATAACTAACTCTCTAATCTTTTCAACGTATGACCACATGGACTTGCGTATATGCGGAACATTCTTTACATTAAAAAAATACCCTTGCCCTAATCCTCTATTCATTGCCAATAAACTTGAAAAAAGAACGTTGTATTTAGATTCAAGCAATTCCGCTTCTTTTATAATATTGTCATTATTAATCTTAACTACTTTTTTTATTTCATCTAGTCTTACTATTTTCTTATTACTGCCAAGATTATCCATAATAATCTTTTCAACATTTTTATCTCTTGCAATGTAAGAAACTTTGTAACCATACTTTGATTCTAATAATTCCCCCACAGAACATAAGAACCCTTTTTTTTCTGAATTAATTGCAATTGCAATATTCATAATATCAACCTTCTTTATTAAACGTAATTCTAATATGATTACTTATGCCATGCTTATCAAGAACGCCTTGCATAAGACACATTAAGTCCTCTAATTTTTCTACATATGGATAACCATCTTCATACTCCTTATACAAAAAATAATCTGCAATATCTAGTCCATAATGATCTATTATTTCAATTTTCATACGTGACATTTTTGCCAAATACTTCAATGAATCTTCACTGTAAAAACATACATGTTGAAATGGATGTAATAAATTTTGTCTTTCTTGCATTAGCTCAAATGCAAATGAGTTTATATATGGAGTATAGGCAATAATCCTGCCGTTATCTTTCAGCTTAGATCTTAATTCTTTAAGTGTTTTAACAGGCTCAACTAAATGCTCCAAAACATCAAACATAACAATCAAATCAAACTGATTGTCGTTCAATTGTTTAATATTTTTATCTGTAACATTAAGGTTGTTATTTTTACAAAACTCTACTTGATGTCGATCTACCTCTAGCCCAATTGCATTTATTTTATGTTCTTCTAATATTGATAGGAAATAACCTACACCACACCCAAAATCTAATACTTTTATTTTTGACTCGTTAAGATCTAATCTCTTTATGCAGTACTCATACCTATCTTGTCCAAATGTTTGTTTTCTATAATGATAAGTTGCTAGTATATTATCTTTAACTGATTTATATTGAGACTCATTGTACACATCTTCTATATGCTTCTTATTTAATTCAATATGTATATTTGCAGTTACCGCAGAACATGAGTTACACTTTATTAATTGATAGTCTCCATTCCACTCAAGAAAAACACTACCGTTTTTGCCGCAACACAATGTACAACTATAGTCTTTCAATTGCTTGATTCTATGCTTATTTTCTTTATATATTTTTTTATTCTGAATAGATAGATTTTTATAAAATTCATGACCCCGAAGTTTATAAATATCATAGCAAAATTGACTTACACCATTATTTAAAAATTTCACTAAATATAATCCTTATATCTTTTGTATTACAAATAATGAGTAACCCCTTACAGACTTCTTAAATAGTTTGTTTGTTTTCTTTTTTCCTATTAACTCTTCTATCATCCACTGCAATTCATTGTTATGGTATCTTGCTCTAGATGGCCATATATTAAATAACTTACGAAATCTAAATGGCAGTAAGTAAACAAACCCTTTAAAGATTTTTTTTATGGAAACATCTCTTAATTCAAATCTTTGAATTAATTTAAACCCAGTGCAATTAAACGCATTAACCCACTCAGAATATTTAATTTCATGCTCACCATTTTCTCTTCTTGACATATTGGAAGTATTATATCCTCGATCCTTAAGCCATGTTTTTTTATATTTAACATTGAGCATATGCTCTCTTTGTTCTTCGGTGAGTGAATCATTATGACTCCTATCAAGAAGAACAATTATACCATTTGGCTTCAATACTCTATAGGCCTCTTTCAGCGATTTTAGTATATCATCACTATGATGATATGACTCAACCTCGATAATAAAATCAACACTTTTATCATTTAACTCAATATCATCAAATGACCCAACTACATTGACAATCTTATTGGTATTGTTATTACAAATAAATGGAATAGTTACATCTCTAGCTAATATAGAAAGGGTTGGGACAAGCTCTACGGCATAAATTTTATCTACACTATCGCAAAGGTTACAAATATTAGATGAGAATCCGCAAACACCGGATCCAGCCTCTAGGCCTATGCCTTTTAATTCCACATCAACACTTTTTAAGAGATTAACTGCCTGACTGTATAATGACAACATCTCACTTGAAGAATGATAAGAATATTCTAAAAACACTTCCTCTGCTGTATTGTTTAAAAGTTTTTTAACTTGAGAGTCTCTATTGGTCACGGCTACAGAATTTAGCAGCCCATCACTCAGTCTCCATCTTAAAATATTGTTCTTATATTTACTTATCATAACCTTCAACTATTAAATTGCAATGTGTTAAAAACTTTTTGTATACTTACATCCCAAAATAAATCATCTGAAAGAATTTCAAGGAACTTTTCTGAAGAGTTTCCATCGCCAAATATTAATGCTTTTTTATATTTTTTTCCATGCATATGGTCTTTTATAGAGTTACAAATTAAAGCGCTATCTTCTACTACATTAATGATGGATTCATGTTGACACCTGTTGTGCTGCCTGCTGCCAATATTTATTGTAGGAATTCCATATACAGGAGCCTCTCTAACTCCGCTACTTGAATTGCCAACAATCATATTGGCGCCCTTTAATAGTGTTAAAAAACCCTCAAACCTGATTGATGGTAGTAACTTAAAATTATCATTATTTTCAAGCCTACTATACTCATCAAAAATATAGTTCGATCCAGTATCATTATTGGGATATAAAACAATAAATTTTTCACCTGACTCTATAACAGCGTCTACAATATTTTTAGAATATTTAGAAATATTACCACCCTCAGTTGTAACACTGTGATATAACAATATTGAATATTTTTTATAAAAAATATCATAATATTCAAGAACCTCTCCAAGTTCAGGTAAATCTTCTGAAAGCATTACATCTATCTCTGGAGATCCTACCAAATAAATACTTTCCTTGTTCTCACCCATTTGTATAAGTCTATTAGATGCATTTATATTAGATGTAAAATGAACATGGGATAGTTTTGAAATTGCATGCCTTATATGCTCATCAATAGTTCCAGACAACTCCCCACCTTCTATGTGTGATACTGGGATATTGTTTAATGCACCCACAATAGCAGCTGATAAAGACTCTATCCTGTCACCATGAACCACAATCATATCGGGCTTATACTCTCTAACATACCTTCCAAATCCATTTATTGTATTGGCTAGAATATAATCCATTTGTGATCCACAAGCATCATCTTGATTTAAAAAAGGAAAAATATTCTCTATACCAGACTTATAAACTTCATTAATTGTAAGTCCGTATTTCTTCAACATATGCATTCCAGTAGCAAACACATGAGTATCAAATTTATCACTATCTTGCATAGTCTTAATCAAAATTTTAATCTTGCCAAAATCTGCCCTAGTGCCGGTTATAAATACCAATTTCTTCATAATATTACACATCCGTTATTTTTATTTCTAACGCCAACTCCGCAAGCTTAAGGTCAAATTTTGTATCTATATCAATAGAAAAAGAAGATTTCATAACATATGGCCTTGGATTATTACCATACAAACTATTATTCATAACATTCTTAGCGCTTGTTACATATATAGAGCCATTTTCTCTATAAACTTTTGGCACTCTTTGTCTTGGAATTCCTCTCCATTTTTCTGAAATAAAATCAACTAATTTATTATTATGAATTTTATACATTTTATATGGAGTATGTTCTGACTCACATACACTAACAACAGATGTACAACTATTAGTAAAAAATTCTAACGAATCTTTTATATGATGTTGCTCCCTTAATGGGGAAGTTGCCTGCAAGAGGATAATTATTGTTTCGTCATTTATGAATCCAACTTGCTTAATTACATGCTTAATAGTATCTAAAGTCAGTGAACTATCAGTTGAAATGGCAGGAGGTCTTTTAACAATTTTAGCTCCAATATTTTTAGATATCATTTCAATCTCTAAATCATCAGTTGAAACAATTACTTCGTCTATATATGAAGACTTTAATGCAACATCTAGAGTATACTCTATTAGCGGCTTACCATTTAATAATGTAATATTTTTCTTGTATATTCCTTTCGATCCACCTCTGGCTGGAACAATTGCAACCACACTTTTATTGTTAAACATAGTTTGCAGCTCACTTATATTGAAAATCCATCAATGCAATGCGTATTAATCATAGAATCCTCGCTTATATCACACTTGGACACTTTGCCAATAATTTCATCATAATATGATGCTGGTATTCCATTTATACCTGGTCTTTTCACCCAAATATTATCTTCTGTAAACCTCTCACCTTTTTTAATATCCTGAATTGTCACAACTGATGCAAACGCAAAGTCAATCGTCACTTGCTCTTCTTTAACTGCTTCCTTTTTCCCGCCACGCATCTTAAATAATTCAATACTTCCATTTATTAATTCGGTTAACGCCTTTGGATTCATCGAATTAACAATATCTGGTCCATCCCTATCCATTGAATCGGTAAAATGCCTCTCCAAAATAGACGCACCCAAAGCAACAGCGCCAAAACATGCTAAATTTGATGTGGTATGGTCAGATAATCCTATTACAGCATTTGGAAATTCTTTTTGTAGCTCCTGCATTGCACCAAAACGTACAAGATATGATGGTGTTGGATATAAATTTGTAGTGTGCAACAATGCGTATTGAATATTATATTCTTCCAAAATATTTACCGTCTTTCTTACAGAGTTAATATCATTCATACCAGTACTAACAATCATTGGTTTTCCAAAAGATGCTATATGTTCAATTAGTGGATAGTTGTTACACTCTCCAGAACCTATCTTATAAGCACATACGCCCATTCGTTCAAGGCGATCTGCTGCTGCTCTCGAGAATGGCGTGCTTATGAAAATTGAACCTTTAGATTCAATGTATTTTTTTAGTTTTTTTTCATCCTTCTCAGATAATGCGCATCTATCTATAATCTCATAAATCGAAGTTTTGGCATTGCCAGGTACCACACTTTTTGCCGCTGAACTCATTTCATCTTCAACTACGTGAGTTTGATGTTTTATTATTTCAGCTCCTGCTAAAACTGCTGCATCCACTAATTTAAATGCCGTTTGCAAATTTCCTCCATGATTAATTCCAATCTCTGCAATCACCAGTGGCAAATGATTTTCACCGGCAATTCTGCCAGAAATATTAATCTTAGGATTTTTAGACATTACAAACTCTTAACTTATAGATTTTAAATCTTAATATATCCATCTTAATTATTAAACATTAATGTTTACTTGATAAAATAAATTCAACCAAATCTAAATCTCGCTCGGTATCAATACTAATATGATTACCTTTGATAATAAGTGCACCTGTTCTATCGCCTTTAATTGATTTTTTATTCAAAAGGCATTCTCTTGTAATAGCATAAGCAATGCCATTTCTATGATAGACTGGCTTGAGCTGCTGTCTTGCAATTATCTCACCTCCACTGATGTCATAATAATTAAGGCTATTATTATCTACAATCAACTGCTTTAACGGATGCGATTTTGAATCTGTTTCAGATACAGTCCATACTGCATCCCACGCTCCATCTACCAACATCTTAATTGTATCCAAGACGTGTTTAGCCTTTCGTAAAGGCGAGGTTGGTTGTAACATAACAATAATATCGTAAGTAACACTATCAATTAATTCCATCTCCAATAATGCATGTGTTAAGACTTCAATGTCACTTATTCGATCACCCGAAAGTTCTTTTGGACGACGAAATGGTGCAGCAATACCAGCATCTTCTGCAACACTCGCTATTTCCTCATGATCAGTTGAAACAATAGATCGATCAATCTCTGGTATAGATTTGATTATATTACCAACACTAGCAACCAACGGAATACCGTTTACTTTACGCAAATTCTTCAATAGTATGCCTTTACTACCTCCACGTGCAGGCACAACTACCAAAACACCTAATCCATTAATCATTATCTACTACTCTTAACTCCATGTATATATTGTCACTCTGTTTACTATTTTCAAGATAAGCTTGCCATAATGAATCAGCCATATTATCAATACCATTCATTCTCACTTTTCCATTTGGATTTCTATCTTTCAACCAATACAATGTATTTGCCATACCATATCTATGGATAAAATGAATATTATCTACTCTAAAACCAGCAAGTTCTGCACACTTAGTTAAGCTGTTTTCATCGAAATACCAACGATGTTGAGTTCTATAGAAAAATAAATAAAATTCATCTTTCAATAAAGTCATTAAAATATCATTTTTATTAGGAGTGCTAATTAAAAGTCTTCCTCTAGGTTTAATTAACTTTTTTATCTCTTCAAGAAATTCTCTTGGATTTTTAACATGCTCAATAACCTGAATAGAAAATGCATAGTCTATAGTACTATTGTTATCTTTTGCAGCTTCAGATAAACTTGGATATACTTTATACCCACGTTTAGATAATGACTCTAAATACGAACTACAAGGCTCTATACCTATTTGACTATGACTAACGTTTTTCAACATATCAAGCAGACTACCAACACCACAACCCACATCAAGTATATTTTTACCTCTTAATGAGTTAGGAAAAAAAGCTTGTAACGTATGGTGCTGCATCTCATCTTGCTCAATAACTGCTTTTTTGCCTTCTAAGCTTTCCTCCAATTTTTCTCTATATTCGCCAGTCTCATAATATTCTTCGGGAATACAATCTTTTTCACGTAATCTTTGCACCCCACACTGATCACATTGATAAATCACTGCAGAATTCTTTACGCCACCATAGGGGCACCATCTCTAATATCGCCATTATATATTTCATAGTAACTACCACCACAAATTTCACATTGTTGTTTCATAATTTTAATTCTTTTGTAAAATTTTCAAGATTTTCAAGTATAGTATCAGGCCTACTAATAAAACGACTCCAATCCTCCCCGATAGCAATAAATTTGCAACCAACTGACAAAGCAGCCTCTCTATCTACCTCGCTATCTCCAACATAAACAATATCAGATATAGAGTACTTGTTTTTTTCTAAAATTGTTTGTATGTGATCAAACTTACTATTTGGTGATCCTAAAACTATATCTATCATACCCATCCAGCCACGCATATCTACAATTTTTTTCAATGTGTCCTTTGGTGTTGCTGAACTTATAACAACTTTGGTACCTATTTTTTTTAACTCTTCAAGGGTTTTTTTTGCTCCCTTAGTTTCTGGAGCACGAGAAATTTCATTTTCGCATATACTTGTATAGGAGTTTAATAATTGTGATGCATCAACAAAAGAATTGATAGATAAATTAAGGTCTGCAATCAGCAGATCAAAAACACTATATCTATCCCCAGTACTAGGGCGGGACAATATTTTATCCAATATAGAATCCGCACCAACCAGGTCTTTAGTTACTTCGTAAAAAACTCTTATTTTTATTTCATTAGATTTTACTAACGTGCCATCAAAATCAAAAATAACACATTTAATCATATGTAGATTATTAGTCTTCTACGAGCTCGAACCTGCCCCAATTACTTACAACTGTCTTACGTTCACTCCTTTCGAGATCATTAATTTTTTTATCACTGTATACGGAATCATCATTATAATGCGTTGTAGACACCTCTTCAATAATACAACCATTCTCTGACCAAAATTCATGCCAAACACCTGGCTGAACAAGTGCAATCTCACCTGGATGCAATGTTCTATGGTGCCCATCTATTACACTATAAAATACTCCCGATAACACTTGAAAAGTTTCCTCTTTGCGTTTATGGTAATGAGAAGGATGTTTCTGTCCTGGAAGAATGACAATTATTTTTTTACAATATTCACGATTAATACAATCAATAATTAACGCTCCTACTTCTCTAAACTTATCAGCGCCATGATGATGCGAGAATTCAATACCAAATTCACTATTAAGTGTTATCGAGGCTTGATTTAACATTGCCTTAACCTCATGTATTGATTTTTTTAATACCTCATTTTTTGTATTTTTAGTAATAGTAATATCATTTGGAAAAATCGCTTCATTGGCTTTTAGTGGTTTATTTATCACAATTTCTCCATCAACCCAAGATTCACTAGATATTTGACCTAGGACAAATGGCATTGCAAAATAAACATCATTAATAGTTAGTAATTTTCCTTTTTTAACTTCATTTTTTGCAAACACCCCTCTCTGAAGGCCTTCTAATGAATTTCTTTCTACATCAGTAATAGGCCTATCTGTCTCTGAACCACATAAATCTACTGCATATCTATATGCTTTGAGCCATTTATCTAACTGATTTGGCGTTGAAGAATATAGATTTAATTTAATATCTTTTGTTTCATAGCCAACATGTCTCTCAAACATCTTTGCACCTTTGGCAACTGCAATTTGAACTGGAGCAATTTCATTTTGATCTTCATGTGTAGACCATCCAATAGTAAGATCTCTATACCTATTTTTAAGTGCGTCTATATGGTTTAAATGAAAGTCTTTTGTAGGTATTGGATAAATCGACACGCAATGCATTAGTGCAAGCCGAGTATCACGATGACTAAAAAAACTAACCATATTGTCTATATCATCTGGAGTCAATCCTCCAGTAGACGCAATAACTGGTTTTGATGTACGCGCAATTTCTTCTAATAAAGGCCAGTCTTTTGCGGAACAACTAGCAACTTTGATAATATCAAAATCCATCTCTAAAATAACAGGAATAGACTCATTATCAAATGGTGTACACATAGTTAGCATACCTTCATCCTTTACTGCTGAAAATAGTATTTGCCACTCCTCTTGTGTTAACTGTGTAGAGAGAAAACGAGGAATATGTATATTGTCACTACCTTCAATATGATCTGGATGAATAAAAGTATCATACTGACGAAACTGAAACTTCATTGCAGCACGAATATTGTGTTTACGAACCATCCTTCCACATTCTTTAATGATTTTTAAACCATGTTCGACACTTCCCTGATGATTATTTGCTAAATCTAGAACAAATAAATCATTAAAATCAAATTTTTTCATTTTTACCTTTTTAATAATGACAATGCATTATTTACATACCCTTTATCATAGTCAATCAAAACTGCACAATTATTTTTTGCTGATAAGTGAGCCGCTGCAATAACTAAAGCACTTTCCAATCCCTTCTCTAACGAGATAGGAGATTTGTCATAAATATTTTTATTTTTAACAGCTAAATCAATATGCTTCATTTCTTCATAAAAATCATCCGGTCTAGTCTTGGATACTTCTTCAGTTTTAGTGGGTTTATTATTTTCACCATAAATAACTGAATCAATACCTGGTTTATTTCCACAATACCATTCAATAAAGCCATTGTCATTTTGCACTCTAGCCCATTTTCTAGTTGGTTGAGTTATTACGTCCTGCACAACACGTCCAATCATTCCTGTTTCTGTTTTAATTTGCATCAAGCATAAGCTATCATAATTCACCTCGCCATCTTTTACGTATTCCATATTGGCATTTACTTCAATAATACGGCCAACTTTAGCTGCGTTTGCAAACATCTGAAACAAATTAATTGCATGAGAATGCTCTCCACATGCTCCTCCACCCCTTTCCCAGAATCCTAAATAGGTATCTGACGGTCCATTCAGCCAAGAATGTGCCGCAAAAATTCCACCCCAATACTCTCTAAACTCAACATCAATAGTTTGAGTGCTTCCATTGTTTTTATCCTCTAATAACTTAGACATGTATACTGCTGATTTGCTAATAGCATGGTCATAACCGACAAAAACAGTGCAGTTTGCCTCTTTGGCCTCATCAAGTAATTCCTGTGCACCAGATAAATCAGGTGTGCATAGTGGCTTCTCAACTAATATAGCTCGTGCGCCCTCCTTTACTGCTGCACGAGCTATAGACATATGACTGTCTGGAGGTGTTCCGACAATCACAAAATCATACCCCCTTACCGGGGCATCGTTACAATTATACAAACCTATTTCACTATCCCATCCTCCATAGCGTGATGGATAGATATCATTTTTTGTTCTTTCTAAGGCTTTATTATCAATGTCACATATATCTACACTCCACCCCATTCTTCTTGATGCTTGAGCAAGATGATTGCCTATCGATCCTGCACCGTGTATTTTTACCTTATTAATCATAATTATTTTATTTAAAAGAAAAACACGTATTTTAATTTAATTAACATATTATTAAACCGTTGATACCATACTGGCTACTTATTGGATACATTGAAACAAAATTTTATGAATGTAAAAATTTGTAACTCATTCTTGCATTTTAACTTTAATGCAGCAATCTATCTAGGTATTAATTGCTAGAGACTGCATCATTATACCATGTGTTTTTCAAGATCATATCCGAATGAGTGCCAATACCACTTATCTTGCCACTCTCCAGCACAATAATCTCATCCGCATTAATAATTGTACTTATTCTATGGGCAATTATTATTATAATTTTTTCAGTTGATTCTCTGATTTTTTTAAGATTTAACATTAACTCCTTTTCTGATATCGGATCAAGATTACCTGTAGGCTCATCCAGAATAAGTAAAGGGGTATTTCTTAATAATGCTCTTGATAATTCAATCCTTTGTACTTGCCCACCTGAAAGACCTAAAGAGCTACCAGATAAAACTGTATCAAACCCTTGTGGCATTTCATTTATAAATTCATATGCACCAGAAAGTTTTGCTGCATTAATTACATCATCCCTGTTTGATTCTAATGATCCATATGCTATATGCTCATGTATCGTTATGCCATCAAATATTTGAGGACTCTGAGGAACATATGAAACAAGTGATACTAATAAATGTAGGCTGTACCTATATTTATCCACTCCATTAATAAATATAGAGCCAGATGTTGGTTGCCTATATCCTGATACAATATCCACAAAAGTAGATTTTCCACCACCTGAAGGACCAACAATAGCGATCAATGTTGATTTTTTAAATTCATAATTAATATCATGCAGTGCATTATTTGCATGTCCACTATAACGGTAAAAAATTTTTTCTAACTTTAATTCTCCAAGATTATTAATTCTACTTATTAAACCTTTATCTGAAATATGTTTTTCACTATTATCAACATTTGCATCCATACCACTTAACAGTCTATCAATTGAATTGATGGGCCCAAGTGCTCTATTAATTGATTGTTTTTGCGTTAGAATATTCGTAATTATTGGCACAAGTTTAACCATTACAATCATGTACAGAAGTATTGTACTCACTTCCATTTTTAAAACCTCTAGAGCTAAATAAAACATTATTAAACTAATGCCAACTACAATTGGCTCCAAAACAAGATTTATTCGTGCTTTTAGATTGTGTATTGATAAAGATAGCTTGCGGTGTTTTTCTGTAAGTATAGAATAATTACTCTTTTCATTATTTGCTGTATTTGATAATCTAACCAGTCTAGGTGATTTAAGACGATCAATTAAAAAAGAGGTGACAACTGACCCATAATGACTATTCTTCTTGCCAGCTCCAACTGTCGCCTTGACCCATCTGTAAGGAATTATTGCTCCAACAGTAACAACAAATACAGATAAAAAGGTTAATTTAATTGACATTATTAATAGAAGAACAACTGAACCAATACCAGATACAATTGTAATTATTAGACTAATTGGCTTTATTACTCCATTTACAGCTACTGGTAACTCAACGGACGAACTGTTAGTAAAATCACCAATACTGACAGTATCATAAAATAAAGGTGTTGCTTGTAAGTACTTATCAAGCAACCTATCTTTCATTGTTTTAGTTATTAACCCTGTGTAATACACTTGAATGTATGAAGCAACGTATAGCAATAATTTGCTAATTACAAAAAGTACAAAAGATAAAATTAGTAAAACTTCAACATTTAAATCTAAGCCAAAAAAATTAACAAAATCTTGTACATATATTACTACGCTAGAATTTGAATTGGACAGCCCCTCCGCACCATCTTGACTAATTAACTCAAATATAGGAAGAAAAATACTAATACTTACAACTTCAGCTGTAGCTGAAACTACTGAAATAAATATAAGAAAAATAATTACTGAATCTGACAATCCGTAATCATTCATTCTGTTTTTCCAGATAATCATTAAAACCTACTTATGCTTATCAACTTTACATGATTTGATGACATCTATTATTTCATCGCTATAACAATCCAATGTGCGCCCATTGCTATTAAAAAAATACTTTTCAAACAGCCGATCTCTACCTTTTTGAATGTCACTAGATACTTCATAACCATAAAGCCCATCCACAACCGATGATTCAAACTCGCTTCTATCTTTTGCAACATTAAAAAGATGCAAATCATCTTTCCAACCAAAATCTACAAAAAAACTAGTTTTCATATAATTATTAAATAAAGGGAATATCACTTTTTTACCAGCAAGTGCAGACTCAATTACAGTTGTTGATTGCAAAGCACAAATAACATTACTATCAATAATCAATTGATGTACATCTATGTCTGAATCAACATTGTAATTATTTAGGCTATTAACATCTATTTTTGATTCAGATACAACCTGTTCATAGAAGCCCCATGATTTTGCCCCCACTACCTCTTTCTTTGGCTTTATAACAAAGTCTATATCTGGATTATTTTTTGCCATTTTTAATATTACTTCGTGAAGGTCTCTAAATAAAGTCTTTCTGCCATCCCACACTCCACTTGAGTGTCCATAAATATCTATATATGAAGTTTTGTTTGGCACCATCTGTTTTAGTTTTTTTCCAAATAAAATTGCAGAATAAGGGAAATAGAACAGTGTAAATTTTTTCCTTTTATTTTGTGCATGTGGATATGATCTTATCTTGTTTACAAACTCATCCATTCTTAATGATCCACAAATAGTAATTTGATCTTTTGTAGCAATTCCAGATTCAAGAAACATTTCTTTGGTTAAAAGATTTTGAACAATTATTTTATCCCCATGAAATTTTACAAATCTTTTATTCCTATAAACGGATCTATCGTACACTCTTTTAGAATTTAATAACCCTTCACGATAAAGCATAACATATGGAATTCCCAATCTTTTAAAAGCTAAAACCCATGGATAGTCATCTAAATACCTGTTGTTTACAGTCGTAATACAACTTATAGATATCATATTAAGCAGATGCTTTAGAACTTCTACAGAAAAATCAACCGCCTTATCATGCATATCTAACATGTTTTTATCTGTAGACTGCGCTATATCTAAAATTAAAATTTTGTGGTTTTTTTTATAATATAAGAATCGTGTTAATAACCCTGTCCATCCTTGTTTTATGTGTAAAATCCTAAATTTTTCATTTGTAGATAATATGTCCAAATCCTTTCTATATCTGCCAGAGTCTAGGGCTAGAATAGTATATTTATTTTTTTCTTTAGAGTGCATTATCGAATTCTTTCCATTGGCAAGTCTTTCTTTCACTCCCATTCTCAACAATACTGCAAAAAATAAAGAGAATCTTTTAACAAGAAATATTTGAATAATATTTATAACGGCTTTATTCATGTGTTGTTATGCATAATATTATGTTTATAAAATAATAACATTTACTCTATCACCTTAAGTAAGCCCTCTTTTATCAATCTATTAATTAAAATATCAAGCTCCCATAATGGAGTGCCTATTATTTCTGCAATATCTATATTACTTATACTTCCATCTGCATAAGTTAGAAAATTCAAGATTTTTCTGGCCTCACTTATATTGCTTTTTATGCTAGTATTAGGATATAAAGATCTTTTACCCAGTTGTGGCTCGCATAAAATAGTAGACTTAAGAATATTATTTAACTCTAAACATTTAATTGACAATCTTAATACATCAAAACCACCAAATAAACCTTCTGGAGAGATAAAATCTAAATTATCTAAAGATGTGTGATACTCTGCGTAACTGCCATACTTTGATCTCATAATAGAACAAATAGGCAGGTCTACACCTGGAGCACAATATTGCCTTTCATCACTACCCCTGTCAAGAAATGAGTATCTAACAAAATCTGGATATTTATTATTTAATACATGTAAAGCAACTACGTCGGATATTGTATTCCCATTTCTTGACGGCAAATATGAATAACAATTATTATCTCCAATACAAGAAACATTAAAACCAGCAACTATACTTTCTTTCATTTTCTTAATATTTTTACTTAAATAGCATATTGATCCAATAGTTTCTGGAATAAATATAATTCTATAAGTGTACTTAAGTTCATCCATAGATTGTAGCCATTTGGCAATGTATGTTGTAACAGACGGGCCAGATAGCTCATTATTAGCCATAGATGGATGACAAATATATGTTGATAAGAAAACTTCTTTTTTACTTTTACCTGGAATTATTAACTCCCCATATGTTAGACTTCCATTTTTTAATTCACTATCAATATAAACTTTGTAATCACCCTCTATTAATAATTTTCTTTGATTTTCACTTATACAAAATCCCCAGTTTTTTTTATAGTATGAGGTTACATATGGAATTGCATCCGGCTGATCTCTTAAAGAAAATAAATTATTCTGCAGCTCTTTTAATGACATGGTTGTATTTATTGGGGTTGAATAACCAACAACATGAAGGTTGTTGTTTTTAAAATCTATAATTTTTTCACCATTGGGGTTAATAATATACGCAGATCTAATATTCCATTCTAAAGGGACATCCCAGTCAAAGCATTGAGTGCCAGTTGGAATTTCATTAACTACTAAATCTTGCAAGTGCCTATTAATTATTTTTAAAGTCTCCCTAACGCCATCACCTGTTATACTTCTAGTTATTGGCCATAGCTCCTCACACAACTTATAAATTTCTCTTCCTATTTTTAACTTGTCATTGCTCATTGTATTTTTAAACTAGAATCCATTATTATTTTTTGCATATTTTATCACCCCAAAACCTCTGACAACTTTTTAAAATTTCTTATATAGAACATCCTAAGAAGCCTTCTTCTTATTCTGGTTCAATTTTATATTTTCTTGATACACATCCATTGGTTTTTTATAATCTAGAGTTTGATGGAATCTTTTGTAATTATAAAACTCAATATAGTCATCTACGTCAGTGATTAGCTCACTGATGGATTGGTATTCGTTCAAATAGATTCTCTCAACTTTGGCGCTTCGCCAGAAGCGCTCAATGCAGATATTATCTGTTGCTCTACCTTTGCCATCCATTGATATAGTAATGCCAAGATTTTTAAGTCTCTGAGTGTGTATCTCACTAGTGTATTGACTATCTTGATCAGTATTAAATATTTCTGGATGTGGGTATTTTTCTAGTGCCTCATTCAGAACACCCATTACTAACTGAGTATCCATGGTGTTGGATATTCTGTGTGATAGCACAGCTTTGCTGTGCCAATCAATAATAGCTGCCATATACACCATACCGCCTGCAATCTTTATGTAGGTGATATCTGTACTCCATACGTGATTAGCATGGCTAATATTAAGCCCTCTGAGCTTGTATGTGTATTTCTTATGCTCTTTGATTGGTATGGTAGTGTTGACTTGTTTAACCGCTAGCTAGGCTTGCAAGCCTAGCTCTTGGCGATAACGAGCCACGGTGTTTAAGCTTACCTTTATGCCATCTTCAAGCAGTTGCTGATGCACCTTCTTCTCGCCGTAGATCGGTATTTGTTCAAATACTTTGGTAATGTGATTCTTAATTGTTTGTTTGGCGTAGTTAACTCTTGGCTGG
>Ga0257124_1001207_pt1 | contig 20338 bp, 10 predicted proteins | sample SI106_150metaG_FD_190154 | JGI IMG/M metagenome (GOLD analysis project Ga0257124, IMG submission 190154) | Marine microbial communities from Saanich Inlet, British Columbia, Canada - SI106_150 | ecosystem: Environmental > Aquatic > Marine > Inlet | place: Canada: British Columbia | collected...
GGATTGTAGGTGGGTACTACCCACACCTCCAAATTTTGGAGGATGGAAGCCACGTGTGAGTTCATGGCATCGAAACCATGCAGGAGGCTATCAACCAGACCTATGGTAATTTCTAGTCCAAGAATTTCCTCTGCATGACATTGTCCCAGAAACAAAAGAGCTGGCTCATCTTCATCCAGAGTCGGATTATCTGATAATTTGATGGCGTATATGGGTAGGTCTTCATTGTTAGATCGACCAATTTCCCGGACATCCAGGATAGCGTTATAGGCAGGGATTTGCTGAACCGAGTCCATATAGGCCACGATCTCGGCATAGGTGTGATAGCGAGTATCTATGACCGAATCACGAAGAAACGATTGCGAGTTCACACTCACAGCGAAGGACAACAAGATAATACTTAGAGTGTTGCGGATGACATGTGACATGAATATGACTTCCAGGGGCCTGTAATTATTTGATGAACATTACTTTTTGGGTATGCAACTGAGTCTCCGATACAATAGAGATCAGATAAACACCACTACTCAAGTTCTTACCCAATCGATTCTGACCCCTCCAGGTATAGTTATGACCAGTGTGATTCTCCAGAGACTCATGGAGAATTTCACGACCCTTTAGGTCATAAATGTGCAGGTCAAGGTTGGTAGTGCCCAAATTCTCAATAGGTATGGTTACGGCACCATTAAAGGGGTTCGGATAGGCTGAGCCCACCTTAAACTCCTGAGCTACAACAACTTCATCCACGGATACAGGCATCTGGCCGCTGTAAGCCTGGGCATAAATATTGGTGAGTTCAGTTTTTCCAGAGGAACGCATGTCCTGCCAGGTAATGAGATAGCTCAGTGAATCAGGATTGCTGCCGGCAAAGGACACAATCTGAGGCTGCATTTGATTCAATATTGCCAGACAAAGCGGTACACCTTCAACACCATGACCACGGCTATCCGGATGTGAGTCATAAAAGTATAAATCTGAATGAATGCCATTGCGAACATCTTCCCAGGCGACCAGATAGCGGGACCCACTGATTGTGCGTAAAGCAGGCGCTTTATTTTCAGTCGGCAGGGTGGTTATTTGTTCTGCAGCAGTATCAGTAGTGAGGTTTTTCACATAAATGTCATGCTGAAAGCCATCATAGTCCTGCCAGGCAGCATACAGTGTGGAGCTGTTATCGTCGGCAAAGCTCAAGGCCAGATTGGTTTGATCGCCAAATTGGTTACTGATGAGCTGTTCGGCTCCCAAATTTCCATCGGTATCAACGCTCACAGCGTATAGATCAACACTGCTTTCGCTGACATTACGGAGATCTTCCCAGGCAATGATGAGCAAATCTGATTCGGGGTTGTAGGCTGCAACCGAACTACGTTGAGTACCTGCTGCCTCTGTGACTGCCTCCGTCCAGATGTTACTTCCAGCAGGAGATAGCTTCGAGACATATGTTTTTGTTCCGTCAACCGTTTCAGATTCCCAAACATAAATAACTGTAGAATCGGCCATAGCTATGGCGCTGGTGACGTATTTGTCGCCACCTATTTCAGGGGGTCCAATCTGAAGACCGCCTGCTGCCCATTGGGCTACACCATTGATATCATACTTTTGAGCATGCAACAGTAAACCCTGGAAAAAGATATCCTCGGTCCAGAAATAGTAGAGATAAGCATCTGCACTGGTAACCATCTGGGGCTTGAACTGTCCCAGGATGGCATTGGGATTTACTTGAATTCCATCCGAAGCCCAGGTCGGTGCCAGATCGTCACCAACATGCTGTGCGAACAGGATCTCAGTACCAGTAGAAATATTTGTATAGGTGATATATGCCCCTCCTTCATTATCAGGGACAATGATGGGACTTAATTGTTGCTCATTTCCTGAAAGAACCTCACCATCCATGGCATATTGGATGGCCCCGGTTTGATCCATGACCTGTGCCATGGAAACGGATCCAGTGCCAGCCCAGCGATTGTCTTCCCAGAAAATCAGTGCATCGTTGTCATCCCAGGTCAGCGTCTGGAATTTGCTGGCATCTCCATCAATACCAAAAAAGAATTCAGAACCATCAACTTCCCAGGCTTGACTACCATCCACACCAACATGTTGGCCAGTGACACCAATACTACCAGTTGATGCATTGGACCAGACAACCAGTGCCCCACCATTTCCATCGGGACGCACCAGACCGCCATTCTGGTATTTTTTGCCGGAGGTCAGCGCCAGACCATCTGCCACGAAGGCCATGCTCCCATCAACATTCACATATTGGATATAAATATCGGATTGTGGGTAGCCACCATTACGTTCATCCAGCCAGGTGATATATACTCCACCGGCATCTCCCAGCGTAAAACGTGGCTGGAGTTGTTTTAGATCAGCTGTGACTACCGGGATGCCCCCATCTGTCCAGACAGGTGTGCCTGAGAAATCCAGACTCTGAATAAAAATGTCCGGATCCTGGGCATTATTACGGAAATCCTGCCACACATAATAGATACGATCTACACCATTTGATTTTACACGACTGAAACTTTGCTCAGAAGCAAGATTCGTCAGCGGAATTCCATCCACTGCCCAGACTGGATTTCCATTCACATCCAGGAGTTGTGAAAAAATATCCGTTTTGATATTATTACGGTTATCCAACCAGGAGACAGCTACTCTGTCACCATCAGCAGGGGCAACTTTGGGATAGACCTGATCAGAAGCATTGCCACAGACCATGAGACCATTTTCACCCCAGAGACCGGTAAAATTCACATCTAGTCTTTGTCCGTAGATATCTGGATCGTTGGTATCGCGGGTATCGCGCCAAACCACGACGACTTCACTACCACTGGTTTCAATACTATGATTTGTCTGAGTTCCTGAGGCATTCACTACGGGCAAGCCATTGGTGCCACCTGAAGCCAGAGGTCCTGCGGTAGTAAGCACAGTCCCAAAAATATCACCCGATTCAGATTGAGAGCCATCATTCCAGATGACATACGCCACACCTGTAGCTCCTCGAGCCATATTGGCAGATTGCTGAGATCCAGCATTTACTGCAAGTGGAACACCTGATGCATCCCAGGACAAGTTTCCATTTGAATCAATATGCTGGGCATAGACATCTCCATATTCATCATCGCGGTAATCAATCCAGGCCAGATAAGCCCCACCAGATCCATCTGAAACCAGCACGGGGTCTTCCTGACGGCCAGCTGCTACAGTGGCACGAATACCGGTATCACCCCAGAGTTTATTTCCCGAAGTATCAATTTTCTGAACATAGATATCGCGATCACCGGTCCGTGTATCTGACCAGCCAAAGATCATTTCTCCGGGAGCACCAACATCACCACTACGCTGCCACTCGATATGAACCCCCTGACGAACAGGAACCCCATCTTCAACCCACTCGAATTCCCCTGTTGCAAAAACGCTCCCCGCCAGCAGAAGCAATAAAAGATGTCTCATTATTTTAAACCCTTTTTCTAGGTCAATAGATCGATTGTATTATTCCGATTCTAAAGTGTTTAGTTCGTGTCTAATATTTGTTCAAGCAACATGATGACATCGATGACATTCACCTCATCATCAAAAGACATATCTGCTGCTTCGAATTGGTCCTCGTTCATCTCTTCGAGTAAAAGGATGTAGTCCAGTAAGTCCATCAAGTCCCGAATGTTAACGATATAATCCAGATTCACATCGCCAGATGGATGTTGTCCATGCACGACATCCAGTCCGACCATCATTTCAGTTTCACGGTAGTTCTCAGCACTGGTAAATAGTGTGAGGGGCATATCATAATGACCGGGATCAAGATTCAATGACTGAATGGTTACGACGAAGGAACTGCTTTCGCCAGGACCCAGCTGACCTGACCACCCAGTTGCCATAAACCAGGGCACTGGAGGATGAATTGAAATCGCTGTTCCAGCTTCGAAGGGCGACTCGTCATTATAGCGGATAAGGAGACCAGCACTGCGGTTGGCACTCTGCATACCAATTGTTGAGCTATTGGTGACGCCATCCACTCGCTCGTATTGGAAAATTAATTTTCCAAAAGAATCCAGAATTACCTGAAAGGTGTACAAATCACTGGTCCCAAATTTCGGGAAATCCTTCCAGGTCATAATACATTGGTCATAGCCATTGGACCACATGTAGAGGGTTCCCTGAGGACCTACATCGTTGTTCAAATCATCCCACCAGGGTGCAATCAGTGCAGAAGGTGCTGATGTGGTGGGTAAAAAGGTATTTAACCAGGGGGCATAGTTCCCCATAAAGGACATGCTTCCATTGCTGCTCAGAAAAACCTGGTTAAACACATCTCCATAAAAGGGAAAATCAAATCCAATATTTAGAGGACCCACACTACTATCATCCTGATCTCCCAGATGGACTATCAGATTATCCTGATTTTCAATGTCGATCCAATTGTATACCGGTCCGCCATTATCAGAGTCATCTTTCCAAAAATATCCATAGGCATCACTCCCCTCCCGAGTAAATGATGTGTTGGCTGTCTCATCTGGTGAAGTTTTGCTGGCATTTGTTTCAGGCATGGACGGTGCCGGAGGTAGCAGATCCAAGGTTGAATTCATATCGATGTTAAATGCTAGAGGTGATTCACCCACATTTGAAATAATGATCGAATCGCTATCACTGGACCAGGGATTTTGAACAAAGTTCAAATAGGTACTACTCACAGCTGCCACGGCATCTGGTAATCGATCGCCTCGATCCGTGGAAAACAACAGAGCACTCCCATTATGCAGATTACCAATACTGTAATCATCAATGTTGTTGTAAGAGGCCAGAATACCTGTGGAATAGTCAGGAGATTCGATGCCTACAGTTGAAAAGTTGGACTCTATATCCACATTCTCATAATTCTTGTATTGAAATTTGATGTCATTGTTTCCACTTATTGTGGGATATTCTTCTGTGTCGTAAAACACAATCTGGAAACTCAGATTATTGTCCATGTGCAAATTCGACATGCGACTCCATTCGATCACGAAGGATTCTCCACCACCCACATTTTTATAACTCACATTGCCGGGATTCGTTATCAGATCATCCCAATAAGGAGCCAGCATTGCTGTTGGTCCAATGGGTGAAGGAATAATGCGGTTATGGAAATTCACAACCGATTGGGGGCCAAAAGCAGCCCAGCCATTGGTACACACAGTGATTGTATTGTAAGTCTCACCATAATAGGTCACGGGAAAGGGCAAATTGAGCATCCGTGAAGCATCACCTTCCTCATACTGGTCACTCATGGGAATCGTGCTACCCAGTCCGCCCAGGGCCGGGTCAATCTCCATCCAGTCGTAAGACGGTGCTTTGGTATAGGCCAGATCCCAATTATCAAACATGCGATAACCATAGTCATCGGCCTGAGAAGGTCCATAACGGTTTGGCTCGCCAACTTCTAAAACATATTCCAGTGTATCTGTGACATTCTCCAGGACACACTCAAATTGGAGGGTGAGTCTCTCAGCCGGGAATACCTGATCACTGAAAACCAGGGCAAAGGCACCATCCGTCGGAGCAGTAGCATCAATATCAATTCCTGGACACACCAACTGTCCGGCTTCAAAACTTACCATCTCATGCTCCAAGGGCGTGATGGTGACAGGAGCTGAAGCCACACCACCCAGATTGATCATTTCAATCTCAACTAGAACTGAATCACCGGAATCCAGTATGCCACCGACAACATTCAGGCTGTGGATACTTACAAGAGGAGCCTGGACAGTGAGATATTTATTCCAATTCATGATATTATCATCGGCGACAACTTGTACATTTACTATCACTTGTTGACCGTGTTTGAGTTGGCTACCGACTGAAATATCCAGAGGATCCAGATCGTAGATACTCTGTGCTGGGATACTGGGAACGATGATGGTTTCACTCAGGATAATGCCTTCTGTCTCGGAGGAGAAGGTTATTTCAACATCACTCAATGCGGCACCAGAATTGTCCAAACTCAGCAACATCGTGGAGACCTCACCTGCAATGAGCTGACCATCAACAGAAGTGGTCCAATTGTTTAGAGTCAGAGACTGGTCAGTTTCTGTGACAGCCAGGGTAGCCATATATGGAAACAAATTTTGACCTGTCACTGTGAGTTCAACTTCCCCTGCGCTGAAAGCTTGAAAAGGCAAATTGATTTCACCATCGACGCCAGTATACCCACCCACTGCATTATCTTCATTGTAGAATGAGACATAGGCACCGGAAATTGGATTACCAGAAGTGTCTGTCACTGTAATCACGGAGGAGTTTTCACCTGTGGTAAGTGTTTCCGTATGGGTGACAGTCAGGAGTTGTGGTGTGGCGGTCCACAATTGCATACCGGGATCACCCAGGAGGTTATAGACGTGATGATAAAATTCAGGTGTTTGATCAAAAGGGAAAAATGTGTTCTGGTGATAATTGCGCCACAGTTCAAATTTTCCATTCCAGAGTGCATCTCCCAGAGTGGTAATGCCATTATCAAATATGCCAGAGTATATACCGATATCGATGACATTATTAAATTGGGTGTGAGTATAAAGTTCGCTGGGGCCAAAGAAGGCGACAGCACCTTTGGGCACAGAAAAGGTCCCGATACGGGTCCAAACCTCACCAAAGCAGGGATCATCAGTTGAGGCAGCGAAATTTCCTCCACCACAAACAACTGAGGTAATCACAGGTGTTTTCGATCCATTGCGTATAAGATTATATACATCTGTGCTGGTGAAATCGGGACCATACCAACCGTTATACATGCCGTAGCCACGGTAGTTGACAAAACTAACACCATTATTGATGGGTGAAGAAATGCGTGTGGTTGAGGAAACATTTGGATGATAGGCGGTAAGAACCTGATCAAATCCACTTTCGATAAGCTTGTCAGCGACCCACTCCTTGGTGGCCTGGGCTGAAGCAGCACCCCAGTTGGTGGAAATCATAAGTGCCCGTTCAAACCAGGCGGTTTCTTCCATATAGGGGCTACTCTCGTAAGCCACGATTTTTGCAGTAAAGGAAACCAATTCTGAAACCGTATCTACTGACAGTCGGCCTACCATGAGTTCTGGAAATGAATCATCCCCTTCCAGCAAAGCGTATGGATGATCTGTAACCAGATTATCTCCCTGGGGGTTCTGGATATAGTGACCGGGAATGCCCTGATCTTCATCACCTACGATAACCAGATAATCAGGTTGACTCTCCCAGGTGTCCCAGGCTGTTTGAATGTACGACTTTATGGCACTGGCGGAGCCACCGGCGGTACTCGTAGTCACGATAGTGACTTCGTAGCCTTTGCGCAATTTCCAATCGGCAAAATATTGGATATAATCCAGAAACTGAGAGGGTGTAATAATCAGATAATGACCCTTGCTGGCAAATTGCTCCTCAGGGAGGGTAACCGACTGCACACCACCATCATCTGTTACCAATGAGGTTTCGGCAAGCTCAACACCCTGAATATCAAATTGAATCGTAAGTGGTACTTCGGGAGCTTGGGTGGACTTATTTAACTGAACAGGATGTAGAGTAATGGGCAAATAACTCTGACCCTTAATAGTTACAGATTCACCCGGAAGAATATCTATTGCCAGAGATCGGGAAGCCTGATTCCAATTGTAACTTGAAATTTCCACAGCCTGCATATCTGAATCCAGATGTCCTGAGGGTGTCGCCTTGAGAGATAATTCAGCGAGAGCATAGTCATTGCGATCCACATTAGCAATATTGGGATCACCCTCTTGAGCAACAGGAACAAGCACAGTGAGCATGGGCAGAGCTGCATCACCAGGACCACCTGCAACACCGTAACCATAGTTATGGAAGGATTCTGGTTGTTCCAGCATCTCACGCCACTGTCCTTCGCCGATGTGTTGAAAATCCAGATCAACACGGATTCCCTCGACTGTAGAACTGAGATTCATCCGGGGTCGTATTAAATCAGCAGCTCCCAATGAATTGAGAGCCAGTAAAAGGGTGAATATAGTATATAGGGATTTGCGCATTAATTACCTGCTTTCAATGTGATAGCGTTTAACCCCCTCACGTGTAGCAGCATAAATAATATTACCAGCCACATGTGTGCGATAGGTGTAACCAGCATCAATTGGCTGATCCACCTGAGGAATTTCCGGATCACTTAAATCAACCAGAAAAATCCCATTTTCCCCACAACTCAAAACTGCAATATCATTCCATACGCTGATCTGTTTTACCCATCCGCCGACTTCGATGTCCGCTAAATGGGTCAGACTACTATCCCCTGCACCTATTGAAAAAATCCCCATGCCTGCCCAATTATTGGCTGAAAGCAGATAATTATCATAAAATTTCACTTCCAGAGCTTCACCCGGTGTGTTCACGACCCCCAGCGTATCCAATTCCACACCATCCAAGCGATACAAGCCAACACCGAGTTCATCATGTGAAATAGCCATAAGCGTGTCTCTTAAGTCCAGTCCCAGGTTAATACCACCCGTTGATGCTCCCGCGTTGCTCAATTCCCAATAAAAATACTCACCATCATACAAAAAATCTGCTTCCTTGTAGTAGCGATTGAAATAATACTGCTTTAATCCGTCATTAGATGTCCGGTCGATGACATATAGGGCAACTAAACTGTCATTAATTTTTCGGACTGCAAAATCTTCGTTGCCCCCACTTCCGTAGGTTCCACCTTCCGATGTTTCAACATTCACACCGTGTTGAGCGTAAACAGAGTCAAATGAGTGAAGTCCCGGTGATAGTTTCTTAAAAAAGCCCCCTCCACGATCAAATGTGAACATCAGGCGGGTTTCAGGTTCAACAATTACTCGTAAGGCAGGATCATCACCAAATTTATATTCCAAAGTTTTCTCGACGGAGCCATCGGATTTTTCCTGCCAAGACTGATTCCCTGCCTGAGACGCCGCCACCAAAATGGCTCCATCATGTACATAGACATCCCGGGCATATGCTCCAGTCTCCAAGACATCCATAAGGTAGACATCACTGGCAAAAGAAGTATTGATGGGATCGGGTTTTAAACAGGCTGCCAGCAGGAGGACCAGTATTAATACAGATGCAGATAGAATTATTCTTTTCATGTGTTTAACGTAACTCATCATTTCATAAAATTAAAAGTACATGTCTATAACGGATTTGAATCCAAAGCGGACACCAAACCAGTATCTTGAGAAGGATTTGAGATCGCGAACCTTTGGATCACTTGAGTCCACACTACGTTCACGATAGCCTGCAAACGGTTCAACAATAAATGGTCCATCAAGTTTTGGCAAGATTGAGAAATCAAAACGGTACTCATCCTGATAGCGACCAGCATGGAGAGGATCATCATTTTGTTCACTGTGATAAACCCGCTGATCAAAGCGAGCAGCCAGACGGAGACGATGATTCCCGGGCAATCTGATTGTCAGGGATGGTCGAATGTTCAAATATTTATATGATCGGTCCAGCGCATCATACTCATTGTCGTTATCAGCGACCCCATATTGGAGCTCCGTGTTGAGAGTGAGGCGGTTGAACTGACCCAGATTTAACTTGAGGTCACCTTCAAGCATATGCATATCATAGTGTGAAAAAGGAGCCTGATAGATTTCATTGCGGAGGGTCAGTCGATATTCGATGGTATTTCTTTTAGTAATTCGATGCTTATATCCCAGCCAGAATCTGTCCGTGCCGAATTTGCAGATTTCTCGGCTGGTTCTCAGCGTGCTGATATCCTGATAGCGATAATTTCTTAAATAGTACTCCGGCAAGATCCAGTACCCCAGATTGAGGTAACGATATTTACCAAGAGATTGACGAACACCCAATGAATAGCTCTGATAGCTTCGCTCAGGAATATCGTGGTAATAATGATGGTTTAGCTGAAGGTTGAATCTAGTCTTCCGCCCGGCAAACAGTCTTGGCGAATAGTTCAGTTTTGCAGAGAGTGAGACCACGTTACTGGATGAGTAGGCGATGCCATCCAGATATTCAGAATCCTGAGCTGCTTTTATAATTTCTACATCGGAGAGGTTGAGGGGATTGCTCTGAAAATTCGGTTGAACACCTAGCTCATAGAATACAGGAGCAGCCAAGCGCTGCACAAAGCTTTGTGAGAATAATTGCCCAAACAGGAGTGCTATAAGGAGTAAACGTCGCACTAGCCTCCAATAATCTGATTTAACTTGATATAGACCTGACGATCCTTATCCATTAGTCTGAGTTTAATTTCGTGCATGCCCTTGCCCAGCTTCACATCGCAACTGCGCCAGCTACCTGGAACAAGTTCATTGTGACCTTCAACCGTAGTAACTTCAGAACGATCTGTTGAGAAATAATAAGTACCCACAACTTTACCGTTATCAAGAATCTGGATACGATAATCTTCCTCACGCCCCATCTGAGGACCAAATCCCAGGCGACTGGTTATCTCCAGGTTAACCGGTCCTTCCATGGTCACAAAGAGTGGATGGTCTTTGGTCATGGCGTAATAACTGAGCCGCTTACCCTTGGATATGAGCTTGATGGGTGCTTCTTCAGAGAGTGCATCGACCCGCTTCTTCTTCCCTTTCGGCGCTTTATTGTCCTCCAGGACACGCACCAATATGCGCTCTCCCCGTTTCTTGGGTCGAATAGTGACCTGGTTCACACCAGACGGAATGCTGATATAATCGATGGCTGATTTGCTAAAGTAATGATTGGGATGTTGAGGTGATTTGACACCTTTACTATATTTTTGTTGATGATTTACCTGGAGTGGTTGATTCCCATTTAACTGTACTTCAAAACCGAATGATTTTGACTTGCCTTTTTTACTACTGAGGACAGCACGAGAATAAATTTTTATCCGCTGGGGACCATTGACTTTATAAATAAGAGATTCACCATCAAGCGTGTAGTAAGAACTGCGATTTCCCGAAACAACCAGGATATCACGGTTCTTTTTGGCGTCTTGTGGTTTAATAACTCCAGCCGAGACACTTCCAAAAATTAATAGTGACAAAAGAATTTTTATATAAGTCATCTTACTACTCACACCCGCTCCTCTGTGAAATGCTGAGAGAACTTTTATTTTTACAACGAAAAATACGAAGCTTACGAACAGAGCTTTTGAATGCTTTTTCAATCATATTTTATTCTCTACTTCCGTATTCATTATAACTCGATACTTCTAACTTCTAACTTCTAACTTCTAACTTCTAACTTCTAACTTCTAACTTCTAACTTCTAACTTCTAACTTCTAACTCAAACATAAGAGTCCGGTTCGTATTTTTCTAAATGATGTTTAATCTTGCGTTTACTATTCAGGCCAACGGTAACTACCATACCAAGCAATAAAGTTAATGCCAGGCCAGTCGTCCAGGGATTATATCTTTCGCTGGCATAAAAGGATCCGACACCAAGTTCCGGGGTGGGTGTAGCGGCATAGGGATAATCAAATTGGGCAAACATCGAACGAATATTGAGTATATGAATGACAGGAACTCCCTCGCGCCCAAATTTCGCCATGACACCCCCATTACGCATAGATTCAAACTGCATACGTTCGGTTAAACCCGGTGGAATCAGGCGGACATAGGCAGCATCACCCAGAACAGCGGCACCACCACCTACATTGATAAAAGCTTTGTACTCATCGATGGGTCTGGAAGCCTTAAAACGGTCCATCCGGCGCCGGACTGCATCTTGCAGGTCTTCACTTCTAATGAATTCAACCTGATTGCGTGTGATAGTCTCTTGAATGAGCTCACGGCCCCGAGGACTCAAACGGCGTCCGATATCAGAACCTCCACCCATGCTTGCGGCACTGGATTTGAACGAGATAATACTGGTATCATACAGGACTCGCTCCATATCCAACCAGGTAAAATCCTCAACGTTAGCACCCCATTGTGAAGCCCCAACCGAAGCCAGGATATGAGGTACGACTCCCATTTCCTCAAGGGCACAGACGACGGCTAAATTTCCACCAGGCATGGAACCGGTCAGGGTCACAGCAACTGTATCGTCCTTAGTCACACCTGCGCGAGTGAGATAATCCACCATCATGGCTGCTACGTTGGGATCAAGGACCGAAATTTTAGCATCCAGGTCACCTTCATCAGTGGTGATGTATGTGAACTGACGACCAATCATACCTGTCTCATTGGGATCATTAATATCATCCATAAAGATGGCTGCTTCGCCACGACTGTCTTTTAAGATTTGCATGGCGTTGGCCATACGCTGGGCAGCGGCAATTTTGATATCATAGGCAGGTTGACGGGTTTCTACTGTCAGGGAACTGGCTGTATAAAAAACTACCAGAGAAATGATAGCCATGGCCACCAAAACTTCTACGCGTTGAATGGCTGGCCTAAACATGAATCACCCCACCACTGATTAACATGACAGCCAATTGTACAATGCTGGCGGTAATGAGAATAACGCTTAAGGTTCTCACAACCCCCTGACGATCCATCCAGGATGCGATCAAACCGGGGATGATGTAACCAATGGTATAGAAATCCCAACCCAGAGCCTGAAACTCAACAGCCAGATAATTTCTTGAGATATAGCCAAAGAAGAATCCCAGGAGCAGCGAGAGCACGAGGCGGCGTTTGCCATAGATCAGTAGAAATTGGGATAAGCCCTGGACAATCAGAAAAACGAGAATTGAAATGGTGAAGGTGGCAATAACCCGTAGTGGATCATGGAGATACATAGCGATATAGCCAGGCACGATGATACCACCAGCAGTTACCCCTAGCCATTCCGTCAACCAGAGACTTAGTATGATGCCTAATCCTATGGCAATTTCAATCATTTATGAATCCGATATTTTTTTAATTCATCAAGTATTTGAAAACCACTGCCTACAATATTCCCAATTCCAAAAATGAGAGTATTGCCTTTTTGAGAAAGTAATTTTTTAGCGAATACAGCGGCATCTTCATTCTCTGAGAACTGCTCGACGCTACCGTTTACCTTTGAAAAGTAAGGTTTCTCAAAGCGTTCCATTTTGTCACCACGGACAAAAAGAGAATCTGGCTTGATATCTTTCAGTATTAGTTCCAGCAATTGTGAAGTACGACTCACTCGGTCGGAACGGGTATTTAAAAATGCACAGGTATGTTCGTGGTCAAGACTTGGATGCTCTTTGATCATGTTCCAAATGGTTTTGGTGGACTGTGGATCATTTGCGGCAAAGGCATTCACGAGTGAAAAATGACGACCATCCACTTCCAGATCCCAGATTCGCAGGGCACCGGGGTCAGGTTGAGCTTTACGCATTCCATCAAGCGCTTGCTCTCTAGGAACACCCAGGGATTCACATACGGCGATCGATAGAGCCACATTCTCGGGATGTTCGATATGGTTGAAGCCTATCATATCATCATGGCTAACGCCATGGTCGGTGACGGCATTCACTTCTGTCCCTCGTTTCGCTGCTACTTCTTTGAATATGTCAAGCTTGTCTTGTTCAGCAGTAAAGAGTGTGCCCTTGAAAGGAATGGTATTGGATAAGGACATGGCGATATCTCGGAGGCGATGACCCATTTCTTCAACATGGTCCAGGCGGGCATTTGTAATGACACTGTGAGTTGATTTCACCATATGCTGTTCGGTAATCCATTGATACTGCGGTTGTACAGCCATGCACTCCAAGATAATTGCCCGGGGTCTAAGCTGTGAGAAGTAACGAAGAAATCGAACCTGTTCCCCAATACTGGGCTTCTGTAAGCGATGAATTTTTCGATCTTTTCCTTCTAAATCAAGGATGCGGGGATCTGTGCCGGTGGTCTTCCCCAGTACGGAAAAACCAGCTTCTCTTAGACCGGCGCAAATGAGTCTGGTTACACTGGATTTACCACGAGTCCCATTGACATGAATTCGGATAGGGATACGTTTGAGGGCGCGGACATGAACCCACCACTCTCCAGTGAGTGCGGCGATCACTGTTAAAATCATGATAAACAAAGAAAATACAACAACATCCATAATTTATTTTTTGACCCTGAGCCCCTTCCAACTTCACCCAATTTCGAGGACAAAATATAGTTTTCACACAATGTTTAGTAAGATTGAAAAGGGGGTTTTTCAAGAAGACATAAAAATGTCATTTATGCGTTTCTTTAGATTGCTAACTCAGCCGATCCATGTGCCTGTCGAATTATGACCTTTTCCCGAGGGATACTACCCTTCGACGGGCTCAGGGTGACGATATCTAGTAAGTATCATTTCACCTCAAAATACTAAGTCGCTGCACCTCTGTCATTGTTGGAGTCACCAAGCGGACCAAATAGATCCCCGTAGGCAATTCTATACCATTGCCATTGGTTCCTGCCCATTGAATTTCATGACTTCCTTGGGCAAAATCAGCATTTACCAGCGTCATGATAAATTTGCCCTGAATATCAAAGACCTCCAGAGTGGCCTGGCTGGAGTCAAACATATGGAAAGTGATCATGGTACCTGCGTTAAATGGATTGGGATAGACCTTGATCAACTCAGGAGTTATGGGGTGCGGGTGTTCGACCACAGATACCCATGGATCAGAGGTATGGCTACCTGGGTTCCCGGGACTCCCATTTGCTGGAGAATCTGTTCCCAGGTTGGTGATCGTCCACTCATCAACTGAGTAGCTGGCACCACCATTCAAAATACTGGGTAGTCTTTGTGCAAAACTATTCTCATACCAGGTCGTGCTTACTCCAGCCAAGCCAAATGCATCTATGTAATGACCGCTTGACGTATGGAGTTGGTAGACATCGTTTCCATTGCCATTAATAGCGCTGGATACCTGGTTAGCCGGTGAATATCCCGCTCCCGACATGCCAGCAGCGGAATTTGCTATAACCCATGAGGAGTGTGCATCAAGGCTTGTGCTGGCTGGGACCTGTAGCTCCATGGCTGCATCTCCCCCATTGCTCCCTCGCCAGATCTGAAAGCCACCTATCTCCATTGCTTCATCGGTGACATTGGTGATTTCTATAAATTTTGGTTGGCCTCCACTGCGGTTGCCATCCATAACTTCGCTGATTATCAAACCAGGCATCGCAGACACTTGATCATTGGGAAGGATGGATAATACAAAACTGTTATTGCCACCAACAAACGCAGAGTCGCCACCATTTACATTTGAAATATTGAAAATAAATGTCTCTTCCAGCTCAACTTCCTCATCGTCATGAATAAACACTTCGAAAGATTGGATATTAGAGCTGCCCCCAGGAAAAGTGATGGGGATTGTGGTAAAATTAATAAGATCGTCTGTGCTCCCGGTTCCTCCGGTGAGGCTGACCTCACATGTGGTTGCCTCCAGGGGATCAGCATTAATGATGGATAGTTCAAGCATAACCGAACCACTATTTTCCTCAACACTCAGGCTATTACCGGCAAAATCGATTCTAGTATTACTGGATAGTTGGGGGCTGAATATGGATTCAACCCATTGGGGATGATCAATAAATGGATTTCGGTTACCCTGATAACCATATGTCACTTCATTGCGGTTTTGCTCGAAGGCATCTACTGGGTCTTGAAGATGCCATTGAATGAGAGTAGAAAGTTTGCCAAAAAGAGGCTCACCAGGCGGATCGCCGATATCCACGCCAGCATAATCCACCAGCTCAAGATCATAGAGGGAGTTATCTGTATGGTATCCAGGGTCATAACGCACGACCATGTAGAACATCATTCTGGCCACATCCCCCTTCACTGCATCGCGGGGTTCCCAGCTATTTCCATCATAATTGCAGTCCGTGGCTTCCACATGTGCTTCACCACCATTATCAAAATCGAGATTGCTGCGACTTGAATTCACACTCTCATCAGCAGGTCGTAAGTGATGAATATCAGTATAAGCCGTATCATTTTCCACAGGGAAACCATGGGATTTAGACCAGACATGCTCACGATTCCAGCGATTGCTTCCATTGGGACTCGCTTCGCCACTGTTCAGGGTTTTAGCCTGTGATCGTCCAGTATAAATGAGAATCACATTGTCCGAATTATTTGGGTCTTCATCGGTTTCCTTGAGGATATCCCAAACATCGGTTGAGGTGGATGTATAGGGGTATTTCACATGGTCGCTGATGATGTCGTGTAGGGCAGACTTCAATTCAGAGCCTTCTAAATTTTCAGCAGTATCATAATATCCAGTTGGAATCTGAGAAAAAATCAGAACGGGGATCAAGAATAGGAGCAGGGAGAGTTTCTTATGACCAAGCATGGCAAAGGATCCTTCTTTTTATCAGGGCAATAGGTTGGCTGCTGCCCGAACTTAGACGAGGGGCCAATATAATTAAAAAGCAGACAATAGCCTGCTTCCTAAGTGTCTCATTTTAAAATGTATCGTCTATCTAATGAGCGTGATGCGCTGAAACTGAGATACCTGACTGTTACTCAATTTTACCAGGTACATCCCCGACGGCATTTGCTCGCCATTGTAATTACTACCTCCCCACGTCACCGAATAGGTACCTGGGGAATAGACCTGTTGAATGGGCGTATCTATAAGCTGTCCCTGAATATCATAAATTTGAATCTGGATGTCTCCAGCACCTTCATGGATTTGAAAACTCAAAACAACTTCTGGATTGAAGGGATTGGGATAAGCGGGTATCAAGCTCAGGTTGGAGGGAGCGACCGATGTTTCATCATCAATTGAAACTGGATCATATTGGGTGACTGATAAATCATCAATAACAAGATGTCCTGCCTGATTGTCATTAACGATGCGCATCCTGATGGAATTTGAGGTATCATTTAGCTGAGCTGAGAAAAGCGTATAGGTGTCCCCAACATCGTAGCTGTGGCTACTTACTGTTTGGAAGGCAGCGCCATTGACTGACTTTTGAAGCTGAAACTCATCGCCAGTATCACCATTGCGCTGATAGTAGTAAAAGGAAATGGTACCAAGGGTGTTAACTGCTGGCGTGGTAATATGCGCCCCGGCTTTATCATCATTAATCGATAGGCATTTAGAGCCGCTCCGAGGTGTGCCCAGGCTAAAATTGCCTGCCTGATATGCACTCCATGACCCACTTGGAAGTGTAAAGTCACCTTCTAGATAGCTACTGCCAGCTCCTGTTTCAAAATCCTCTACAAAATGGTTTACAGTACCTCCTCCCCCACCAGTTGTACTTACCGTCAAGGTAGCTCTGGAGGATTCACCATCAGCGTTATATGCTGTAACCGCAAAACCATAGGTAGTGGCTGCTTGCAATTGATCAAGGGAATAATCAATTGTGTTTGTTCCAAGAGTAGCGATTCTTTCGTTATCCTGGTAAATATAGAAACCAGATTCATTATCAGAGTTGTCAGACCATGAAAGACTAAGCGAGGTTTCCGTGATTTCATCTGCCACAAAATCGCCTGGTGACGCTGGTAGATCTGGAGGAACGCCCCAGATGAGATCTACATAGGTGGGATGATCTACAAAAGGGTTGCGGTTGTTTTGAACAAAATTGTAAATGTCATCATTTCTATCAATTTCCTTCTGGCTCACAGGATCTTCGGTATGCCATTCCATCATCATATCCTGGGCCCATTGCTCTAGTTGGGCACCATCAGCCATGGGACTCCCTGGCCAATTTCCATCTTCATTGAAATAGCGAGTGGACATATAGAAATAGGCACGTGCAAAATCACCCTTATAAGTATCGATGGGCTCAAAGACGGTTCCTGAATATCCAGGATAGGTGTTGGGACCCTTCTTGCTGCCGCTTGCTGATGTCCAGGTAGGGCTTGATACCTCTCCATAGGGATAGTTACCACGCTGACCATTCACATAGCCATCTGAGGGGACAACATGAAAGATGTCTGTGTTCATGGGGGACACATCATTGAACCAACTTTTAGGCCAGGAGTGTTCACGATTGTAGCAGTCTCCTTCGCCCCCATAGTTCCCACATTGATCGCTGACAAATGTGAATTCATAGGGTTGATCACCATCAGGATTATGTGAATACATATCCCAGACTTTACCATTGGGTTTGACATCCGTGGTTTGATAATGGGTCCAGAGAGAGCTATAACTTACGACGGTGTGATTGTCAATAATATCATGGAGAGCTTGTTGCAGCGATGTTCCAGTAAGCCCAGAAGCATCATTATAATATCCATTGGGAATTTGAGCCCAGAGGGTTGTAGAGAGAAATGTAAGCAGAATAATTTTTTTCATGTACCGTCCTATTATATGGACGGCCAAGATAGTCCCACATGCTCCTTTTGGAAGTGAGAATTGTCAACTTTGCACAACCAGGATTATCTGAGCAGGGTTACCCTTTGAATCTGATTTAATGAACCTGTATTGAGGCGAACCAGATAAACTCCAGATGAGACCGCGTTGCCATGGTTATCAATTCCTATCCAGCTAAAATTGTGGGTTCCCATTATGTGACTACCTGAGCTCAGGGTTTGAATCAAGTCACCTTTAATGTTGAAGACTTCAAGGGATAGCATCGCAACTTGAGTCTCAAGGGTGAATGACAAATTCACTTCTGGATTGAAGGGGTTGGGGAAGGCTTTGTGAAGTTGGACATGAGAAGGCTTCAGATCGACTCCGGCATTTTGAACGGTCACTTGAATTACGGAGTGTTGTGTTTTGTGACCACGATAGTCCACATCAAAGAGACGATACTGATAAGATTTACCAATTTGTACCGCCTTATCAACAAAGCTGTAATCGGTTTTGTTGGTGGTCGATCCCTGCCCAAGAAGTTCAGAATTGGAGGCAAATGAGGTAATTATCTTCCACTCTGAGTTCGATCCCTGAGCCTGTCGAAGGGCTCGTTCGACGATAAACCCCTGATTCTCAATCTCTGATTCAGTGGCCCAGGCGAGTTTCACATGTCCGTAAGCGGAAGTTGCTTTCCAGGCCGACAGTTCTACTGGTAATGAGGAGTCTGTTGTACTGAAGGTTCCCACTGGTATTTTCGTACTCGCGCTGGCATTTGTGGTCTCACCATCCAGAGCATTGATTCCGCTATAGGTCCAATTGGCACTATTAAAAGTGATGGTAGCTGATCGATTATCTTTTGAATATGCCCAACCATCTAGATAGTCCCATGATTGTCCCGAACCATCGACGCTAATATCCCCAAACACATCGATTGCTGATCCATTATAGAATAGTTCTATTGCGTCATCACCATTGATGCCCATGCTACTAGAGGTGTAACTTGGCGCAACTCCAAACCAGGAGGTGAATTGTGGAGATTCGGATGCAACATAAATGTAATCGCCTGCGCTTGCGGCTACTGCAGGAAAGGTGAATTCCTGTCCATCAGTCCCACCTCCATTATTTGCAGACCCAATTCCATAATTGCTTAAATCAGCAATATTATTGATGACATAGAGCTCTATTCCTTTGGGTAACCCCCCGGTAAGAGGGCCATCGTATGCTGCAGTGATGAGCAAATCAGCTGAAGTCCCTGAGCCACCTGTGGTCACATTCACTGTGGCCTTACTGGATTCCGTGGTTGTCCGATAGGCAGATATTTTAAATGAGTAGGTTGTTCCAGAAGTAAGACTAGCAACTGTTGTATTGGTTGCATCAGCTGCCAGGGTCTCGATTTTAGTGTTATCCCGATAGAGATAAAATCCACTTTCGTCATTGGTATTATCTTCCCAGGAAAGACTCAAACTTGATTCAGCCACATTGGAAGCAGCCAAATTAGTGGGGGGGGGTATTTCATCATTCCAAATGTAATTCGCATATTCAGGGTGATCAATAAATGGGTTTCTATTACCCTGATAGCCATAGATGACCTCATTTCGATTCTGCTCGAAACTATCCACCGGGTCAGCGATATGCCAGGAGTAGAGCGTAGACTGGACACCGTGGTACGGTTCTAAATTTGGAGCTGAATCGGCATAGTCAACCATTTCAAGATCAACTTCACTATTCTCACCCTCATATCTTGTCACCATATAGAAAATGATCCGAGCTACATCACCTTTAACCCCATCTGGTGGTTCCCAAGTAGTTGATGTTGTATAGCAATCCAGCGTACCATCATAGCCTGAGGGAGGTGAATTGTCTGTGGCAAGGGTACCACCCTCGTCAAAATCCTTGTTATTCCGGGTGGAGTTTACGGAAACATCTTCGGGCTTTAGATTGTGGATGTCAGTCCCAGCACCTGTTGCAGTGCCAAAATCACCGTGGCTTTTAGCCCACACATGTTCTCTTGACCAACCAGCTCCACTATTGTATTCCTGTGCAGCATCAATCGAATATTGGGTGTAGACACAAATGACATTGCTTGAGTTGTTAGGGTCTCTATCACTAACTTTCAGAATGTCCCAGACATCAGTTCCACTGCTGGTGTAGGGAAATTCAGTATGACCATCAATAATATC
>Ga0257124_1001208_pt1 | contig 20337 bp, 19 predicted proteins | sample SI106_150metaG_FD_190154 | JGI IMG/M metagenome (GOLD analysis project Ga0257124, IMG submission 190154) | Marine microbial communities from Saanich Inlet, British Columbia, Canada - SI106_150 | ecosystem: Environmental > Aquatic > Marine > Inlet | place: Canada: British Columbia | collected...
TACAACTATCAATGCTGGTGATAATGGTTCAATTATCATTAGTATCAATGCCGAGGATGACGGAACATTAACAGTAACCCCATCAACAACAACAGCAGAAGGTATCTTCATGGTACTAGTTGATGGAGAAGAATGTGATGAACCAGAATGTGAAATTACTGGAAACACAGTAACAGTCATGTTCCCAGCAGGCGCTGAGACAATTGAAATAGTTGGTAGCCATGTAGTTCCAGAATTCGGTACAATCGCAGCCATGATTCTAGCAGTAGCAATTATTTCAATAATTGCAGTATCTGCAAAATCAAGACTTAGCATTATGCCAAGATACTAAAATCACAACTTTTTTTCATTTTTTAATAGTAAAAAAACTCAATCCTCCACAGAATACGTTACGTATCGTGAAATACTCTTTTTCAAACCCAAAATAATTTTCTGAATTTGTAACATTAATTCTGCTCACAAGATCAGATTTAATTACTCTTATATTCTCACAATATTTGGTCATGAGCACAAAATCTATTCTATCTATTTCGTTAATTGCAGTTTTACTACTGGGTGTAATGTCATTTGATAATGCATTTGCAGCTGAGAAAACAACGATTTGTCACTTACCTGATTCTGATAAACCAAAAACAATGGATGTTAAAGACAAAAAATTACAAAACCATCTGGGTCATGGAGATACTGAAGGAGCATGTCCAACACTAAATGATATGTTTGGATTAATTGCACTGTTACAAGCAGCTATTGAAGATTTACAAGATCAAATTAATAATATTTCATCAACACCAGGCCCACAAGGTGAAGCTGGTGAACAAGGAATTCAAGGTGAAGCTGGTGAACAAGGAATTCAAGGTGAAGCTGGTGAACAAGGAATTCAAGGTGAAGCTGGTGAACAAGGAATTCAAGGTGAAGCTGGTGAACAAGGAATTCAAGGTGAAGCTGGAATAGATGCAACTCCATATGATGATACTGTTTTAGAAGCAAGAATCACAGCATTGGAAAATACATCTGGTTCAACATTGGAAATTGTGCAGTATCAAGCATTTGAATATAATGTAACAATCAAAAATAGTGGTGGAGGAGTTCAATCGGTAACTAATTTACTATGTGATAGTGGATTAATACAAAACACAATAACAGCCAATATTGTGGGCGGATTACATGATGGAAAATCTTTGTTATTAAGATATGTTACCGTTGATCCAAGTGGACATTATATTGATTTAGGTGTGGAACATACTTTTTCACAAAGTCGAATATACAATCAAGATATAATATTTGAATACACCTGTCATGATGTGGTATCACAACCATAAATCATAATCTTTTTTAATTTTTCTTAAAAACTCATTTTTATCCTATTTTCAATGCAAGAATAATTGTAAACAGCAAATGTTTGTCAATTTTTTAATAGTAAAGGAAATATACAAACATGCATGAAATATTTTTATGAGTTCTAAAATTTTTTACGGTATTATATTTTTACTAGTGATTTCAACGGGTTCAGTTTTTGCACAAGAGTCTTTAATTTCAGTTCAAACAGATGACAAAAATTATGATGAAGGAGATACAATTGTTGTTTCAGGACAAGTTACTACAGTAATTGGTAGTACACCCATCACACTACAACTCTTCACCGAGGGAAATCTGGTGGAAATAGCACAAATCACAGTAGCTCAAGATGGAACATATTCACACACAGTACTTGCAGAAGGTCCATTATGGAAAAAACAAGGCGAATACATAGTTAGAGTATCATACGGAGTAGGAAATATCGCAGAATCTGAATTTAGTTACATACCAGCATCAGAAGCAGTTGTAAAAACAGAAACTTTTGATGTAAATGCAGGAAGTAAAGGAACATTTGATGTAGAGTATTCCATCAAAGGTGGTACAGTTAATGATATCATAGTAAATTCAAATAATTTCTCATTAGAAGTACTAATTGAAACAACAGATGATGGTTCAATCACATTAAATATGCCCAGAGAATTTATTGGTGCAGAAAAACAAGACGGGAAAGATGAGATGTTTATTATTTTAATTGATGGAATAAATGTGGCATATGAAGAATCAGCAGTATTTTCAGAATCAAGAGTAATAACAATTAATTTTGAACAAGATGATTCAAAAATTGAAATTATTGGCACGTATGTAATTCCAGAATTTGGCACTATAGTGATGATGATTCTAATGATAGGAATAATGACAACAATAGTCATTACCAGAAATAAATTTCAAATTAAAATTTAATTATCAAAAGTAAAAGAATATTTTTCTTTAAAGGGTGAAACTGATCTTAATTCTTGAATTACTTTTTTTAGAGTATCAACTGTTTGTTCTATTTCTTGTTCATCATTGAAAATCCCCATAGTTAATCGTAAAGAACCAGTAATTTGCTCAAGTGAAAATCCCATGGATTCTAAAACATGTGAGGCTTTTTGAGTATTAACAGAACATGCAGAACCAGTGGATGCTGCAATTCCATGTTCATCAAGTTTGATAATTAGATCTTCTCCATTAACTCCAAGAAATGTAAAATGAGCATTATTAGGCAATCTAGATTGAGTATGGCCATTTAGTGTAACTTTAGGAATTTCATTAAAGATTTTTTTAACTAGAATGTCTCGGAGTTTTTTAGTATGAGTGATATTCTCAGAAAGATTGTTTTGTGCAATTTCACATGCTTTTCCAAATCCCACAATATTTGCAACATTTTCTGTTCCAGAGCGTAATCCATGTTCCTGACCACCACCTAAAATGACAGGATCAAGTGTAACACCATTTTTGATGTATAATGCACCAATTCCTTTAGGACCATAAAGTTTGTGAGAAGAGATAGACAGTAAATCTATGCCTAATTCCTTGACATTAATGGATACTTTACCAACTGCTTGAACTGCATCAGTATGAAAAAGAACATTATGATTTGAGCAAATTTTTGCAATTTCTGATATTGGTTGAATTGTACCAACCTCATTATTTCCAAACATTATTGAAACAAGACAAGTTTTTTCAGAAATCATATTTTCAATATCTGCAGGATTTATCATTCCAAAACTATCAACAGAGATGTAATCTATATCAAACCCATTTTTAGATAATTTTTTACACGGTTCTAAAATTGCATCATGTTCAATCAAAGATGTTATAATTTTACTAGAAGGATTTTTCATGGCAACACCATTTAATGCAGTGTTATTTGATTCAGTACCTCCAGAGGTAATCAAAATTTCAGAAGGTTCAGCATTAATTAGTAATGCAATTTGTTTTCGTGCTTTTTCAATTGCTTTGTGTGCCAATCGACCATACCGATGAATTGAAGATGGATTACCATATTGTTCTTTAAGATATGGCATCATTGCATCAAATACATCATCATGAATTTTTGTAGATGCAGCATTATCCAGATATATCAATCTGTGATCACATTAATTTTTCCTGGTTTATACCCTTCTTGATCAATTTCAACTGTTGAAAATCCAATCATGTTTAATTTCTCAGTAATTTGTTTTAAAATTCCAGAATCAAATACAGAAATCATATCTTTCTCAACTTCAATTTTTGCAGAACCGTCAAAATCACGTACTCTAACTTGTTTTACATTTGTTAGTTGTTTTACAATTGTCTCACCAAGTTCGATTCTAGTTAATCGTTCAGCAGTAACTCTTTGACCCCAAGGAATTCGTGATGCAAGACAAGAATTTGATGGTTTGTCAAACACAGACAATCCAACAGATTTTGCAGCATCCCTAATTTCTGATTTTGAGAAATTAGTTTCTACCAAAGGACTTTTGATGTCATTTTGTTTTAATGCCTCAATTCCAGGCCTATAATCACCCAAATCATCAAGATTAGTACCATCTACAATAATTTTGACATTATGTTTTTTGGCTAATTCAATTAAGTGATCTCCCAATTCCAATCTACAATGAAAACATCGATTAGAATCATTTTTTATAAATTCTGGATTTTCAAGTTCATCATAATCAAGTAAAAGTTGCTTAATTCCAATCTCTGAGCAAATTTGTTTGGCAGTTTGTAATTCTTCTGCAGATAGTGTTTTGTAATCAGCAGTAACAGCAATTGCAGAATCACCTAATTTTTGATATGCAGCATATGCGACAAGTGCACTATCAACTCCACCAGATAATGCAATCATTACTTTATTTTTACCATCAAACCAATTTTCTAAATCATCTAATTTGCTCATTACAAATTCTCCAATTTTTCAATTTCTCGCCTCAAAAGCGAATCAGTTTCTTTTACAGATTTATTAATAGAGTTTGAGATATTTTTCAAATCATCGAATTCAATTTTAAAATCTATTTTTCCTTTAAATGCCGATTTTTTGTAATGTACTTGAAATGATTGATCATTTATGGTTAAAGAAATTTCATGAGTTGAACGTGGGACAATGAATCTATTTGATTCAGAAACTCTTACCCCCAAAGTACCAGTTTCAAGCACTAGAGTATCAACTATTTCATCCATATGGGCATCATTACAAATTACTGAAACAAGGTTTGTAGGTCTACCTTTCTTTGTAATCCCATGATAAATTGAAACATCTTTAGCTCCTTTTTCCATTATTTTTTCAATTAGATTTCCCAATATTTCTCCAGAAACATCATCAACATTTGTTTCAAGTATTTTTACAGAATCAATCTCAAAATTATTTTCAGAACCTCTAACAATTTTTAAAACATTTGAAAAAGAATCAAATTCTTTTTGTCCTGCACCATAACCAATTGATTCAATCTTCATTGAAGGGTAAAAATCAATAGCATTATTTGTCAAAGATGCTAAAATGCAGGCACCAGTTGGAGTAGTAAGTTCCTCATTTGAGTCATTTCCTTTAATTTTCAAATTAGAATTCTTAAAAATCTCAAGAATAGCACTTGCAGGATTTGACATGGTTCCATGTGAAAAAGTCACAGTGCCACCACCCACAGAAATAGGCATGCATAGAATTTTCTCATCAAAGAATTTTAAATCATCCAAAGCAATAGTTATTCCAATTATATCTACCAAAGTATCAATACTTGAGGCTTCATGAAAATGAACAGATTCTTCAGGAACTCCATGAATTTTTGATTCAGATGAAATCAAAGTGGCAATACATGATTCTGCAAAGATTTTTCCTTTTTTAGATAGTTCAAGGATATTAACAGATTCAATAATTGCTTTTTTGATTTCAGAGCCTTTTCGTTCATGTACATCTTCATCAATTTCTAAAATTAATTGGATAGATTGAACCCCTTTTTTTTGTATTTTTTGAAAATCAATTTTTTTTATAGTGGAATTTGTGAGAAATTTTTCTGATTCTTTAATGCCAGAAATTATTTTATTTTTATCAGCACCCAAATCTACCAAGGAACAAAGAAGCATATCTCCAGAAATTCCTGCAATCAAAGGATCAATTACAACAACCATGATTAAAAATTATCAAAAATGCTTATAAATTCGCCTAAAAATTAATGAATTTCATTAGATTTAATTATTGAAAATTTAGGATTAATTTCATGATTACAATAATTGGTTCTGGAAAAGTGGGCGGAGATGCGGCCTTATTTTCTGCATTAAAACGATTAGATGATCAAATTCTATTACTAGATGTTGCCAAAGGTCTCCCACAAGGTGAAGCCATGGATATCAATCACATGTTATCAGAACAAGGTATCGATGTAGAAGTAAAAGGTTCTAATGATTTTGCAGATATGAAAGGATCAAACATAGTTGTAGTAGTTGCAGGTTCTGGAAGAAAACCAGGAATGACTAGAATGGATCTTTTGAAAATTAATGCAACAATTGTCAAAAGTGTAGTTGAGAATGTCAAAAAATATGCAGATAATTCTATGATTATTCCAGTAACAAATCCACTAGATCCAATGGCATACATTACTCAAAAAGTATCTGGATTTGATAGAAGCAGAGTATTTGGTATGGGCGGAATGCTTGATTTATCACGATTCAGACAATTCATTCATGAAGCAACAGGATATTCTAGAGATTCAATTCGAGCTTTAGTAATTGGAGAACATGGAGAAAACATGTTGCCATTACCAAGATTTTCATCAGTTTCAGGTATTCCATTATCAAACATTCTTCCAAAAGAAAAATTAGATGAATTAATTCTAAACACAAAACAAGTGGCCGCCAAAGTTATTGAGTTAAAGGGTGCCACAGTTCATGCACCAGGAAATGCAATTTCTGCAATTGTAGAAGCAGTGGTAAGAGATAGAAAACAAGTCATTCCAGTTGCAACATATCTTGATGGTGAATACGGACATTCTGATGTAACTATCGGAGTTCCTGCAGTGATTGGAAAGAAAGGTGTAGAAAAAATTATCGAACTAGACCTAAATGATGAAGAAAAACAAGTCTTTGATAAAGGAGTAGAGGGTGTGAAAAACGCCATCTCAGGTATCGAGATCTAAGCATTTTTTTATCTAAACAAAGAAAAAAGATCATTGGAAATTCATGAAATTTTAGAATCATTAAAAAAAGGAAAAATTTCAGTTAATAGCGCAAAAAAGCTTTTGTCACTTTATTCAATTGAGGAGATTGAAGGAATTGCAAAAATTGACATCAATAGAAGAAAAAGAAAAGGAATTCCAGAAGTAATTTTTGCAGAAACTAAAGAACTAGATGAGATTAAAAAAATTACTAAAAAAACACTAGAGAAAACAAATTCAGTGATCATATCAAGAATAAAAAAAGAAGATTATTCAAAAATTATGACTTTTGCAAAGAGATTAAAAGTCAAAATAAAGATTGGGAAAAATTCATCATCAATATTGCTATTTAAAAAACCAATAAAATTTCATGGTGGAAAAGTTGGAATTATTACTGCTGGAACATCAGATGTTGGAGTAGCAGAAGAATCAAGGCTGATGTGTGAGGCAATGAACTGTAAATGCATCACAAGTTATGATGTAGGAGTTGCAGGAATTCAAAGAGTATTTCCAGTATTAAAAAAAATGATCAAAGAAGATGTAGATTGCATCATAGTTGCTGCAGGAATGGAGGGTGCTTTAGCCACACTTGTCTCTACTTTGGTAGATATTCCAATAATAGGAATTCCAATCTCAGTAGGATATGGGTATGGAGGGAAAGGAATTTCAGCACTAGCATCAATGCTTCAAAGTTGTTCATTGGGATTATCAGTAGTCAATATTGATAATGGAATTGCTGCAGGCGGAATTGCTGCAAATATTGCAAACAGAGCAATAAGAAAAAAATAAAATTAAAAAATGAATTACACCAAACTCGTAAATGATATATAACATATATTGAGGAAATTGGGTAATTGGCTGGCAAACGCGTAGTACTTACTGCTGATCGTAGTTTAATGACAAATTATAGAGGGAATTTTCTATATGGTTTTATTGCATGTGGACCGTATGAGGTTCTACCAGAATGGGTTTTTGATAAAGTATTTTGTCCTTCAGTTGAAACTGACCCGATAACTGGAGAAGTAAAAGTCGCACAAATTGGACTAAGAAGAGTAGAGAGTTCATTGATTCAAGGTGGATATAAAAAAGAAGATGTCTTCATGGCACATCCTGAAATGTTACAAAAATCAATTGGACCAGATACCAAAATTGTTGGAATTAATGTAATGGATCCATTAGGAATGGCACCAGTTACCACAACAATGTCACCTGAAAAATTATCATATGTTGCAATGAAGTTTAAAAAAATGTGTGCTAGCATTATCCAACTCAAAAAGAAATATGATTTCAAAGTAGTTGTAGGTGGAAATGGTGCATGGGAATTAGCAAAATCAGATAGAATGAAGATTCATGGAATAGATACAGTAGTTGTAGGTGAGGCTGATGAATTAGCAGTTGATTTGTTCCAAGATTTAGAAAAAGGTGATGCTCCAGAACTAATGCATTGCTTTGTTAGAAATCTTGAAAATATTCCAACCATTGAAGGTCCTACAATTAATTCTCTAATTGAGGCAATGAGAGGATGTGGAAGGGGTTGTGACTTTTGTGATGTCAATAAAAGATCAAAGAAAGATTTACCATTAGAGAGATTACAATATGAAGCAAAAACAAATTTAGATTATGGTTTTGATTCAATTTGGTTGCATTCAGATGAAATGTTACTTTATGGCTGTGATAATAGAGACTTTATTCCAAATAGAGATGCCATTGTTGATTTATGGAAAGGACTCAAAGGACTAGGTGCAAACTTTATTGGAACTACACATATGACATTTTCAGCAGTTGCAGCAGATCCTACATTAATGCAACAAATTTCACATGTAAATGGTCAAGATAAATCAGGAAGATGGCTTGCAACTAATTTAGGAATTGAGACAGTTTCACCAGCAATGGTAAAAAAACATCTTGGTGTAAAAACCAGACCATTCTCAACTGATGAATGGGGAAGCGTTGTAAGAGAAGGTGCAAAGATTCTAAATGATAATCACTGGTTCCCAGCTGCTACAATCATTATCGGATGGCCTGATGAAACTCCAGATGATGTTCAATATACAATTGATATGATGAGTGACTTTAGAGAGATGGATTTTAGAGGATTAGTTGCACCATTACTCTATCAAGACTTTAGTGAAAAGAATTCAATGCATTTTGGAAATTTGAATGAAGCACAATTTACACTATTTTGGAAATGTTGGGAAAACAATATGCGAGTCATTAACGATATCATTCCAATTATTCTTAGAAATAAGACATATGGACCGCCAATGAAAGTTTTCATGTACGGAATTCTCAAAGCAGGAACTTGGGCCATTATGAGATATCTCAGAGGTTTATGTAAAGACCTCTTTAATGGTAGAACACCTGATCAAATTCTTGACAAATATGCAAGAAGTAGATCTGTGACTTCTCCAAAAATGCAAATAAAGAAATTATAGATTTTCTATAGCAGTGTCTGCTATTGTGTTTCGTTTTGGTGTAATTGAAACAAAGTAAACTTTGTCTGCTCTCTCAATTCCTTCAACTTTTTTATATGATTTGGATGCAACATCAAATTCATAAATTCCAGATTCAAGTGAACCCTTTGCATAAAGCATAAGATATGATTCACCAGTTGCAGGACTAAGTGGGATAAATGACATGATGTGTCCTTTGTAAGAATTAATCGGCATTGTATTTTTCATTGGCGGAGCTGCTGATGCCATATACATGAAAAAATCCTCGATTGTTTCAAATTCTTCATATTCAACATGCATGAAATAGCAACATGTGTTTCAATATAATAACCTACTAGAATAAGGAATTAAATTATTTTCTTGATTTGAAATGCTTGTAGGATTTAACTCCAATTAATGCAGGTGCTGCAATGTACATTCCCAAGTTTAGCATAATTACAGAAATTCCCAATCCCAAAACTTCTTCTTCTGAACCACTATCAGCCAAAGTCATAATTGATAATGTGGAAACCATTGGGGTGATAAATGCTCTAACTGCTTCTTGGAACATTGGGTTTTCTCGTTCCATATCAGCAATTGTTGGTGAGAATGAATAATACAATTGATTAAATCCTGTCATAAATGATGTTCCAGATTCTGTACTCATTACAGTGTTATCTCTAATTTCTCTCAAGAATTGAACTTGAGGTGCTAGTTCTGTTCCATAAGCTGCAGTAGCAATTAGACATCCACCACCACTCTTTGGTGTTGGTTCTGTAGTTTTAATCACTTGACACATTCCATTTACCAATTCTGTTCCGGCACCGCAAGTTGGTTCAGGTTCTGGTGTTGGTTCAGGTTCTGGTGTTGGTTCAGGTGTTGGTTCAGGTTCTGGTGTTGGTTCAGGTTCTGGTGTTGGTTCAGGTTCTGGTTCTGGGGCGGTAGAACCTTCAGCAGTAAAAACAAAAGTACTTGTAATTTTTTGAGATCCATATTGAGCACGAATTTCATAATCACCACTAGTGTTCATTGTACCACCAGCTTTTAGAGTAGTAGTATAACTGCCATCAGAACTAGGAATTACTTGAGCAATTGTTACAATGTTTCCATCAGGGCTAACAACTACAATTGTTACTGATTGTGAATATTCTGCTAGAGTTTTAATTGAACCAGAAATTGTAATTGAATCACCACTTGCATATGATGGTAAATCAGATGTTACAGACAATGGTAAAACAGGAGCTTCTTGAGCATACACTGCACCAGATAAACCATAAGATAGAATTGAAATTGATAATAATACAAATGCAAAGTACCCCATTGACTTCATTTTCATTTTGATTCATGGTTTTGAGTATTTATGTTTTCAATGAAACAAAAATTGACTATTTTATATGAGAATGATACCTTTTTTGACCAAGTATTGGATCGATTTTACAAAGTCTTCATCAGGAATTTTATCATCTGCCCACCATTTTGCATTATTTTTTATCCAATCAGGGATTTCTTGCTCAAACCCATCTATATCAGAAGGTGAAACAGAAATTATTCCAATATCTATTAGATGTTTAATTCCAGAAATAAATTCTTCATCAGATATACTATCTGAAGACCACCATTTTGCATTATTTTTTATCCAATCAGGGATTTTTTCAGAAATTACAATAAATGATAAAGTTCCAAGATTTTGGTCATCATAAGAGAGTTGAAGAAAATAGGTTCCAGGTAAAGAATCAGAATTTACAGTGAAAATTGATTTGTAACTTCCACTAGTAGTAAGTGATGCACCAAAGTTTTGATTTGTTCCATCAGGATTTGTAAGAATTATCGATAAAGGAATTCCACGTTTTTGATTTTCAATACTGCCAGACAAAATTATTTCTGCAGTTAAACCAATTCCAGGAAGTGTGATTTTATCTTGACTTAATTTTGCAGGACTAGAAAACGAGACAGGGGTTTTTGAGCTAAGTAAACTGAAAATATTTTCATTTCCAGAATCATCGCGTGAATCATAATAACGTGCATCAAGACTACCTCCAGCAGTAGAAATTAGTTTAGAGCCTGTTTTATCACAAATTTGAGAAGGCATCTTAAAGACACCTTCAAAGATACCAGTGCTTGGTCCTGTTTCAATTAGAGAAAATCCTGTCGAGGCCAAACCTCCATGTTCAACACCATTAATTGTACAACGTTTGTATCGAATGTCTTTGAGTTTTACCTCTAAGAGAGTTTCCCCATTTTGTCCTACTGTATCTACATTTTCAGAATTGGAATCATTAATTGTTTGATAGATTTCAATTGTATCACTTTTCAAATTAAGATCAGAATCTTTTAGAATAATCGTTACAGGTTGTCCAAATCGATATGTAGAGGATATAGTTGAAACCATTCCTGAGTTTGTAGCAACATCAGTTTTGATAGAAGTTGTTGTAGTTACGCCAGATGAATCTAAATCAGAATATGATAATGAAATTCCTTCATCATCAATTAATTTGTCAGTGATAATTATTTTTATTTCATTATCAATTGTCTGAATAGTTTGAATAAAAGCAGGATCTAGGATGTTTAATTGGTTTGTCACAGCATATTCAAAAGTTCCATCAAAGATTGAAGAGTTGTCTTGTGTTTCTTCTAATTCAAAACGATAAATTGAATTATTTATGCTATCATTATTTTGTAATCCAAATGAAAAGATATCAAATACAATTGGTTGATTTCTTGTTTCACTAGAAATAGTAATTTTTCCTGAATCATCATTTGAAGAATCAAAATCAATTACAAGAAATACCGTTCCACTTTTATCAACAATATTTTGGACATCAATATCATCAATCTGAATAAATCCCTGAGATAATGAAATATCACCAGCATCTACTATTACAATAGAAGAAGTTCCAAGAGTTCCAAAAGAAAGAGTAAAAGTAGTATCAGAAAAGCCAGAAATTCCATAATCATTTTCAATGGATCTGAAATCATAGTTTATCCAATTTGTACCGCTGATTGAGGAATCAGATACATCAAGTAAAGTTGAAGAAAATGTAGAGGCTGAAATCCCTAAACTCATAGATATCATTTCAAATGAGCCATTGGTAACTGTCGAAGTATCAATTTCTAGCCTATCAGAAGTAGTGTCAGGCACAGATGAAGTTGAATCATCACCACCAGTCAAGGTTGGAGAAGATGTATGAAATTGAACAGTTTTAGCATTCTCAAGTGTGACAGGCTTACCAATAGTGATTGTTGGTATTATGGCACTTGCTCTAAAAACATCCAAGTCATCACGAGCACCAGTATTCAGATTTTGATCAGAATCAGTCAAAAGAACAGGGTATTCTGTTCCAGGATGTATAGTTTCACCATTTCCAATTCTCAACAAAAATTCTTCGTCAGTTGAAACAGATGCAGAGGATGAACCACTCAATACTGAAATAGATTTTTTGTTGTAAGTAATTTGGCCAGTTTGTCCTCTTGGAGCATCATTAAGAATTCCTAGAACAGAATTATCACTAGAATCAAAACTTTCAAAAATTCCAGAATTAGGTTCTTTCTCAACTAGTGTAATAATATTTGAAAACGTATTTGCACCACCATCACTAACTGAAGAATTAGGTTGATCACTATTTGTTTGCAATTCCAGGATATTTCCTAAACTCAAAGAAAGTTTTCCATTATCCTCAAATCCCAAGTTTGAAAGACCAGGTAACAAATCTACTAATCCTGCATTTCCATTTGCATCATTGTTTCCAGAATTATCAAGTGCTTGATAAAATGTGGATGGATTTGAATCAATATCAAATGTCCAAGAATCCTCATCAGTTGGATCTTGATTTAATTGAAAATCATTTACAGTCAAAAAAACTTCAGCACTTTTAGGATAAAGATCTCTATCAATACTCAAAGAGATATTTTGGATTTCATCATACTCTAATGAAACCTGTTGTGATGGACCTCCAGGATTATATTGAATTGTAACATCATTGAAAGAATAAAGTTGGATTAATGGCCATGCATCAGAATCTAAACCAATTTGTCCAGTTGGAATGTTTGAATTTGTGTTAATAGATTTTGCATTTCTTACTACATTATTCAGATTTGCAGAACCAGTTGGTGAACCAGTACATGAACTAAATGAAGAATCACCGTTTGTAAATCCAGTCAATCCAGATGATTGGGGTACTGCAATTCCATCAGTTTCAGAAATAGATATTCCAAATACAGATGAAGATGAATCCCTGCTACAGAAAACTCCAAAGTCCAATCCTTTCCCAGCCAATCCAACAGTGGAATCTGCAATTTTTGCCTTCTCAGCATTTGCAAAATATGCATACCAATTACCATCAGTTGCTTGAACCATTCGTAAAGATTTGCCATTAATAGTGACATCAGGCTCTCCTTTTCCCTCACCAGTGTCTTTTAGGTTAGGGTCATTGACTACAACCTCAATTACCATGGAACCTGAAAAATGATTTTCAAATTGAGAATTTTCAGCAGATACAAACAAATTTGGATTACTTGATGCCTCAGCGTCAATAAAGGGCAGTAAAATTAATGAAAAAAATACAAGCAAAAATAATCCTTTTTTATCCAATATTTCAAAAAGGCCTCTAATTACAAATAATGTTATCGTAGCATTGGTTCTTAGAAACTTGTAATACCTGAGAAGAAATATTCAAAAATATGGAAATGCTTGTAAATAGAACCAGAGTTTTACAGATTTCATTATTAGCAATTTTCTCTGCATTTTTAGTTGAACTAATTTTTGGATTAATCTCAAACAGTCTTGCTCTAATTACAGACAGTATTCACGCTTTACTAGACAGTGTAGTAACTATAATTCTACTTTTAGCAGCTAGAATGGCAATAAAACCTCCTGATGCAGAACATACCTACGGACATGGGAAAATTGAATCCTTAGGAGGATTGATTGGAGGTATAGCAATTTTGTTGATTGCTTGTTTTTTTATTTATGAATCAATTCACAGATTACAAAGTCCACCTCCAAATATTTTACCAGGATTATTTGCAATTATTGCAGGACTTTACACAATTGGAATTGATATTTTCAGAATTGCACTACTAAGAAGATCAATTAAAAAAATGGGAGGTGTAACACTGAAAGCAGATTTCTATCACGCATTTATGGATCTTGGTTCTACCCTGGTAGCAATTGCAGGAATTGCTTTGGCATCATATGGATTGTATTATGGGGATTTTGTAGCAGCCCTGGTTTTAGGAGGACTATTAGCTGCTCTAAGTGTTAAATTAATCTACAAAACTGCAATGGATTTGACAGATATCATCTCACCTGAATTAGTAAAAAATGTCAGAGAAATTGCAATTGCAACTACAGGAGTTATTGATGCAGACCCAATACTGATGAGAAGATCAGGTGATACAATTTTTGCAGATATTACAATTTCATTAAGAGGTGATTCAAGTTTTGATAAAGCACATGAAATTAGTAATAACGTTGAGAAAAATATAAAAAATAAAATTTCAAATGCCGCAGTTACGATTCATTTTGAGCCAAATTGGAAAGATGTTCCACTAGATGCAAAAATTCTAGATATTGTAAAAAATGTTGAAGGGGTAAAAGGAGTTCACAATGTAAGTACCCATAAAACAAATGGAAAAATATTTTCAAACTTACATGTGATGGTAGATAGAGAAATTAATTTATCATCTGCTCATAAAATTTCAGAAATTGTAGAGCAGAAAATTCAAGATAATATTCCCCAAATTGAGCATGCTACAATCCATTTAGAACCATTTGTACAAATTCCTGAAAATCTGAACTTAGAAGATAAAGTGACAGAGGAAAAAATCAAGAGAATGTTAGAAAAATATTCAGAGATTAAAAAAATTGGAAGAATAATATCATTAAATTTTGAAAATATTCTCAAAATAGATATTGATTGTTCATTTGATAAGGAATTATCAATTGAAAAAGTTCATGATTTAACATCAGAAATAGAACATGTAATTAGAGCAGAAATCAAAAATTCAGTTATAACAATTCATCCAGAACCAAACTAAGCAAAGATGCTTGTAAGATACATTATCGACATACCTACTGCAAATCCGCATATCACTGCAGCACTTGAAAGAGTTTTGTCACCTTCATCTTTGATCCATTTCAAAAGCACCAAAATTACTTGAAAAATTGCACCAGCCCCTACAGCCAAGAAAACCACTGAAGAGAATGGAGAATATGCAAAACCGCCAATCCAGGCACCAAAAATAGCAGGAGACCCAGCAATTAACCCTAAAGCAACCAATTTTCCAATCATCAATTTTCCCCTAGACATTGGTGCTGCAATTGCTATTCCCTCAGTAGTATTGTGTAATGCAAAACCTACAATCAAAAATGTACTAAAAGCAATTGACCCCATTCCAACTGATGCACCAATAGCAAGACCTTCACCAAAATTATGTAAACCAATTCCAATTGATATCATTAATGCTATTGCAACAGGTTTTGCAATTTTCGATGTATCAGTTTTTGTGACTAATTTATTTCCAGAATAATATAATGCAAGAAATGACAATACTACAACTGTTGCAACAAGTAAAGTACCATTAAAACTTCCAGCTAAATTCTCATCAGAAATATCAAGTGCCTCTTCAATAGAATCAATTGCTAGAAAAAACAACAATCCAGCAGTCAATGCTAAAAAGAAATGGTATTTTTGTTTACTAATTCTCTTAATGAATGGAAGCCACAATAATCCAATCATTACAGGAATGATTCCAACATATGTTCCAATTATTGCAAAAAAGATTGCAAGATCTAAATTAAATTCTAATGCAGGAGCTGCTGCTTCAATTTCTTTTTCAAATCTAGTTCCATCCTCAATTGTGATACCGATATTGTATGGTTCAGCAGCATTCCATTCAAATGGAATTCTAACTAGAGTAGTTTCATAGCGTTCAAGATATCCATCAGGTTCTACTGCAGCTGGTTGAATTCTATCATTTACATCAGCCATTACGACTTCAACAGGAATTGGTCCAGTGTTTCTAACAGTTGCTTGAATTTCTGAATCAACAAAATCTACTTTTTCAATAGTTATTTCAGGTAGGGGGATTCCAAAATCAAGTAAATCACCACCAGGACCAAAAATGTATACCATCAAAAGTATTAGAAAACCAAAAGGAATTACCCCACTTGCTATTATTTTTCCTTTAGACGAATTATTGCTAAGTTCCATAATCAGTCTCCTGAGAATTTTCAGGATTCTCACTTACAAGAAAAATTCCAATCCAACCTTTCTCTGAGAATTCTACCTTATGAGCATGAAAGAGATATTTTCCAGGGAATGTATACTCAAATTCCATTATTCCACGCTCAGTTTGAGATAAAGTAATCATATCCGTGTAAAATGAGGGCACAAGATCAGTTCCTGTTGGGTAATATTTGTACAAATTACCATGAAGATGTAAATTGTTTATCGGATCAAACTCCACCATATTGACAACATAGACTCGAATTAATTCATCAGTTTGAATTTGAATTGGGTGATGTTGATAGTAAAAAGGAATTGTGTTTGCAGCATAGAAATTATTTTCAGTATCAAAATCAGTATCCAAACCATTTAGAACCATTACCATTTCATCAGCCGGTGGACGACTCTCTTTTGGATCAACAATAAACACACCATAAAGACCATGTACGATATGTTCCTCAAGTGGCATCACATGGCAATGATATGGATGAACTCCTACGGGTCCTGCTTCAAATTCATATACAAATTGACCTCCGCCACCACCAACTGGTTCAAAAACTCCATCCATTTCAGCTGGATGAATTCCATGAAAATGCATCGTGTGTTCTTTAGAACCATTATTGATGAAATTTATTTTTACAATATCACCTTCAGTGGCTCTAATTGTAGGTCCTGGAACAGTTCCATTGAAAGTCCAGGCATTATAGAACACACCAGGTGAAACTTCCATGATTTTATCATCTTCAGCAATAATTGTAAATTCTCTTAGAGTTTTTCCGTTTGGTAATTTTGATACTTGTCCATAGTTAAATTCGCGTAGATACTCCATTGGATCAAATTCCATAGTAGCACTAGTATACAATGGATCTAAAATTTCACCAGTTGTCTTTACAACACTTCCAGAATGAGTGACAAAAGTTGTCTCTTCGGATTGAGCACTAATGCTTTCTGGAAATATAACGTATAGTGCAGATACAAATACAATTACAACTAGAGATGCAATCATGATTTGAGAACGAGATTTTATCATTATCTACAAATGCCGGATTTCTAAATTATAATTTAAAGTTACCCTAAGCTAACTTTCTTAGCCTAATCTAACTTTTTTATATTTTCAAAATTATTCTCAAAAATTAGGTTTAAACTAAAGAAAATTAGGCTTAATTTATGCAAAAATCGGGATTGATAATAGTTGGATCAGGGGCACTAATTGTAATTGGTCTTGCTTTGTTAGCATTAGGAAATCAAGTAATTCTTGATGGTGTTAGTCAAGGAGATGGTAAAGTCAGCATAAATCAAGACATCATAGTATCTACAAATTTTGATTCACAAAAAACATCAGTTGGGGTTTTTGCAGTTCAAATAATGAGTCTGGAAGATAACGTATTTTCTGCCAAAGTACTTGATCCATTAGAGATTGAGGTAATTTCTTTAAAAGTTAATGAAGAAACTGTTGAAAAGGAATTTGATGTTTTAGAATCTGGAATTTACAAACTAGTGATTAAAAGTAGTAATGATGAAGAGAGTCATGTGTTTGGAGCTATAGGTCCACTTCCAGATGAAGGCGAAAAATCAATTAGCTACATTTCAGTATATGTGGTAATTATTGGAATGATCGGATTATTTGGGATAGGAATACTCAAAATCAAAAAAAGATCAATTTAGATAAGTATCTAATTTTTCAAGACCACTAATAGCATCATCAAAATTTGAACTGTCTTCAAGAATTGTAGATAGTTTTTCAGAATTTGCAGAAATAGTACATTTATCATTTTCAGAATTTTTTAAAACAAATTCATACTCTATCAAATAAGAGAGTCTTTCAAGAACTTCAGATTCAGAAATATCTGCTTGTTGAGCTAAAAATGAACATTGTTTTTCTCCATCCTCTAATTCTGCCAATATCAAAGAGGTGATTGGATCAAACATACAGTCTACAACCTTTGTTCGATCAAATTTTTCATCCATTTTTCTTAACTTGTAAATTTAGGATTAATAGTTTTTTGCAAAATTTGCCAGGGTATAATTAGGAAAAATGGTATCTTGAATCATGCAAAAACTTTGTAGTCAAGATCCAACAGGCAAAGGAGAACATTGTTTTTGTATGGATATTGACGCTCAGCGTGGGGTCAAAAAATGCTGTCAATGTAATCAATGGAATGTTCCGGGAAGTGATTGGACCACAGATGAGGACTTTAGATGATTTTAAAATTAGATCAATTTTAAAAAGTCAAAAACAGGTTTTTCAAAATCCATTTATTTTGACGCCTAGCATGGTTTTTATCGGGGTTTCATAGAATTTTGGAATACTTGAGTACACAAGAATATAGACACATTGTTAGAATTGTGGGTAACGATATCCCAGGAGAGAGAAAAACCCTCATAGGATTAACCCAAATTAAAGGAATAGGCTTCAATTTTGCTACAGCAATTTTAGATACATTAAAAATTAATACAAATTCAAACATTGGAAATCTTTCTGATGAAAATGTTAAAGGAATTGAAAAATTAATTACAGATCCAATTAACGGAAAGTTTCCAACATGGTTTCTTAACAGAAGAAAAGATATTGAAACAGGTGCAGATTTGCATTTACTAACATCAGATATTCCATTTACATTAAGAAATGATATTGAAAGAGAAAGAATTGCTGCCAGTTGGAGAGGTTATCGTCATCTAAGTGGTCTTAAAGTTAGAGGACAAAGAACTAGAACATCTGGTAGAAAAGGTGGAGCAGTAGGAGTTGCAAAAGGTGGATTAGCAGCACCAGTTAAGAAAGGTGATCCAGGAGCTCCAGGTGCAGCAGCAGCTCCAGCAGAGGGTGCAGCAGCAGCTCCAGCAGCAGAAAAGAAAGATGCACCAGCGGAGAAAAAAGAATAGGTGTTTTGAATGGGAGATCCAAAATATCCACGTAGAGTCTGGCGAAAACCAAAGAGACCTCTTAATTATGAATTAAAAATGGAGGAGCTAAAAACTCTCGGTACATTTGGACTTAGAACTAAAAGAGAATTATGGAAAGCACACACAGAATTATCACGTGTAAGACATCAAGCAAGATCATTACTTGCATTAAGACAAGAAGTTAGAGAAGAAAAAGAACCAATCTTAATGAAATCACTTGCAAGAATTGGACTAGTAAGTAGTGATGCAACATTAGATGATGTACTTAATCTAAATGCCGATGATTTACTTTCACGTAGATTTCAAACTATCGTTGCAAAGAAATTTGATTTTAAATCACCATATCAAGCAAGACAAGCAATCATTCATGGTCACGTAATGATTGGAGATAGGAAAATTGACATTCCATCATACATTGTTACAGTTGAAGAAGAAGGTGGAGTTCATTTTACACCTGAATCTAAAATTCCCGAAATGTTAGAAAAATCAAAATCCAAAGAAGTAACAGAAACACCTACTGAAGATGCAGAGAAACCTACTGAGGCAGCAGCAGAGAAACCTACTGAGGCAGCAGCAGAGAAACCTACTGAGGCAAAAAAAGATGAAGGTTCTTCAACAAAATAATTAAAAAAATAGGCTTATCCGTAAATAACCCCAAATTATCAAAGAAATTAGAATGTGTTCAATTATTGGTTTTTCAGGAAAAGAAATTGCTGCCCCCATTATTGTAAAGGGATTAAAAAGAATGGAATATCGTGGATACGATAGTGTTGGAGTTGCAACAGAATCCGATAACAGGATTGAGTTAAAGAAAGGTACTGGAAAAGTAAGTGAAGTAAATTCCAAAGTACAACTAGACAGTATGCCAGGTAAAGTTGGAATTGGTCACACTAGATGGGCAACTCATGGAAAAGTTACAGAAGAAAATGCACACCCTCATCCAAGTAATTCTGGAAAAATTGCAATAGTTCATAATGGAATTATAGAAAATTTTGAAGAGTTAAAAAAACAATTAGAAAATGAAGGGTATAATTTCAAAAGTGAAACAGATAGTGAAATAATTGCAAATTTACTTCAAAAAAATTATGAATTAACAAAAAATGTTAAAGACACAATTATGAAAACAGTTTCAGAAATTAAAGGACATTATGCATTTGTTGCAATGTTTGAAAACGGTCAACTTGCAGCAGCTAGATTTCATGAGCCTTTAATTGTTGGAGTTGGAAAAGATAATATCTTTTTGTCAAGTGATGTTTTAGGATTTATCGAGTATACAGATTATGCAATTTATTTAAAAAGTAAAAATTTTGTTATTTT
>Ga0257124_1001211_pt1 | contig 20312 bp, 10 predicted proteins | sample SI106_150metaG_FD_190154 | JGI IMG/M metagenome (GOLD analysis project Ga0257124, IMG submission 190154) | Marine microbial communities from Saanich Inlet, British Columbia, Canada - SI106_150 | ecosystem: Environmental > Aquatic > Marine > Inlet | place: Canada: British Columbia | collected...
CGTTGTGTAACAGGTGGTTCTCCAAAATGCGAAGATTTTGCTTTTGAGTGTAGTAACGACGATATTGGTTGTGATTTATACACTCCGGCAAACGGCGATCCCCCGGTCCCGGCTGTAGTAGCTTCCAATGATTTTTGTCCGGAGGAGTGTAATGGATATGACACCTACAAACAAGAAAATACATTTTTTGAAAGCGAAAAATTTCCTGAGTTTTTAATTCCGGATAACGAGAAAAAATGTTCAGCCCAATACGCCGGGTGTACTGAATTTACAAATCTTGACCAACTGGAGCAAGGAGGAGAGGCTATTGAGCACTATACATATTTACGCCCTTGCCAAGAAATAGATGATACTTGCAATACATTTTATACTTGGGTTGGCTCAGAGGTAAGTGGTTTTCAATTGAGAGCGTTTTTGTTAAGGGACGATGATGGAACACCTGGGCCCGATAGTATTTTTAACCCGGCCATCTTTGATGTAACAGAACTTTTTGGAGATTGTGTTGACTTTGAAGACGCCATTTCCAATCCGGAGTGTTATGAATTTTACACTGAATTAGGAGAGATTTATTATCATCACTATAAAGATACCATGGCTTGTTCGGACGACTGCCATCCTTTCAGAAAAACCGAATCAACTCAAACAGATTGTGAAAATAGCTGGGGACTTTGGAGAGGCGATGACGGTGAAAATCCGAGTGTTGATCCTTATTTCTGTATTTACGATGGTTTACCGGAAGAGAGTATTAGTTGCCCAGCTTCGCAAAACAATTGTTATGAATATAAAGGCAACGCCAGCAACGACATTAGAAAAGTCATTGACGATGACTTTGAGCAAGCAGAAAATCTTTGGGGAACAGGAATTCTTAGTGGTGAGTCATTAATTAGAGGTGGACATAGCTTGCAGATTAATAATGGTAATACTATGTCTTATGATTTGAAACTCCGATGTAATTTAGGTCCTCCTTGCGCCGATGAAAACGGCTGTGAATGTCAAATTGACGGAAAAACTGTTTGTTATTTAAATAATGGCGAGCAAACTTGTATTTACAGAGATTTGATTAGACAAGGAAAAGCTTATTTGTTATTTTTTTGGGCAAAAGGAAGCGGTAGTATATCCGCTCAATTTTCAAGCGCCGCACCAGGCGATGAATTTGCTACAGGCGATATTTCCTTAAGTCAAGAATGGGCACAGTATTCTTTAGGGCCAGTATTTATACACGACGATTGGGATATGTCAAGTGATGATCCTGGTATTGGCGGAGCAGGCAGTGAACTCTTAGAAGCCCTTCAAATCTCTGGTTTTGGTGGAATAAGTTATATCGATAACATTATTTTAAAAGAAGTCAGTGATTATATGTTCTTAATTAGACCTGATATTTGGAATATTCCATTAGCTTGTGATCAGGATTATAACGGTGCCCAAGCGCCTCAATATATGCTTGGTTGTAAAGAGTATAAGAGTCAAATTGACAAAGCAACTGTTTACTTAAAATCTTTTGATCATCTTTGCTCTGAAGATGTGGTTGGCTGTGAAGCGTTGATTGACACACACAATTTTAATCTTCCAATGGGAAGAGTGTTTAATCCTGGAGATATTTCGGAAATTACTATCTCGGAGGATAGTATAGTGTCTTTGGTTAACAATGAGAGAAAAACTTGCAATTCGCAAGATAAAGGATGTACCGCTCTTGGCGAAGCATTTTACAGGTACGATATAAAAGACACCCCGGAAGATAGAAGTGATGACACCGACGATCTGTATCAATACGAAACAAGATATATTATAAATGATCCTAATAAATATGACGAAACACTTTGTCAAGGAGCTGAAACAGGATGCAATGAGTTTGATTCTCTTTTGGGTAAATATCATTTTAAAGATCCGTTGTCGGGCAGAATAAAATCAAGCCCTAAAACGTGTCAGTATAAAACAGGAGAAGAACAAGTAAGTGCTGGCTGGTATATTAATGGAACAACCTCAGGTGCGCCAAATTGCCCCACAAATTTTTCTGATATTGGTGTTACCTATGCCTATGGATCATGTTCAAGCGGATCTCGAAGAGGAAGGGTTTGCGCAGATGATGATGAATGCCCGGGCGGAAAATGTCTTAACTGGACCGGAGAGTGTCCTAGCTCAGAAGATACATGTACAGAGTATATTGATCCTTTAAGTACGATTTCTAGTAACATGGTTTTTAACGGAGATTTTTCACAAGATGTTGACGAGAATAGTATTCCGGACGGTTGGGGGCAAGTTGCTAGTTATTACTCTCTTGATGAGCCTATTTTTCTTGAGTATGATACTTTGTATACAATTATGGGAGATGTTGGTGATAATACTGGTACTTATGAGATAGAATTAACAAATTGTACGCCGGATTTTGACTCTTCTGATGCTCTAACTTCTCCCGATGATTCACTTACTATTTCTAATATTGCCGGAGGAACTGCATTGTTGTCGTTAACTAACGGAGATGGTCAATTTAGTGGTCGGTTTTATGCATCCGTTGATACATCGTGTAGATTGGTTGTTAATGATAATTTAGCGGACAACGGTTCAGTAGCGATTTACGAAACAGGAGTTTATTATAACTTGGACAATTCAATTAATAAAACAGCCTGTAACGGACTTATAGATTATGGTAATGGTTGCGTGTTGTTTAACAGTCGAGAAATTCAAAACAATGGAATTTTAAATGATATTATTTACGATGCTGATTTAGATAGTGAAACTCCACTTGGTACAGATACTACTGAAGTTCCTCCAAGATACGACGACTCTAATCTACTTGTTAAAGTTCGTCCTGACAGAGATTGTGGAGAGTGGTTGTACTGTGAAAGTTTGGTAAAAACAGAAGACAGCAGTGGCAACGAAAGAAGTCTATGCTTGGAAGTTGGTTTGTGCGATTCTTTAGATGAAAACGGTTTATGCAACGGGTTTCCGGTAACAGAAAAGGTAAATCAAACTTTAAACACAAATGAACTTAAAAATAAAAGTGGTTTTGCGAAAATTGGTAGAGACTGGGGCGGAGGCGAAATTATCCCCGGTTATTATCCTTTTGAAACAATGAATCAAAGTGGTGGTAAAGTAATAGTTCCGAATGGAGGATTTGAAACTATTAGTAGTAACGGTATAGATCCGGGAGAAGATCGACCGGTTGGTTGGAATTATGAACGCGGTACATACGCTTCTCATTATTTTTCTCTTATTACCGACCCAATTACAAGTCAAAGAGCAGGTGTCGGAGTTCGCGCTCCCGAGGGTAATAGTTTTTTAAAGATTGATGCTGACGGTAGTGCGGTTTCTGAAAAAATTGACATTAATTTTTTTGACGAGGATCAAAGTCTGACCACTTATTTCCTTGGTGCTCAAATTAATACCAATTATCTTTTTGATGGTGAGGCTTTTGTTAATATTAGATCTTACGGATCAGACGGATTAATTATCGCTGAGCAAACTGTGATCAGACAAAGTTACGGGATAGATTGGCAATATTTAACTGATTATTTTATGCTTTCAAATAGTGCCAATCGAATTGATATTGAAATCACCGGTAGTGATGGTGCAGAAGGAGCTTTCTATATAGATGACATAACTATTAGGCCGGCATTGAATGTAAATAGCCCAAGTGCTTTTGTGGATACTGGTATATCAGTCGATAGTTGGACGTTACAAGAATCTATTGACCCTGTTTTGGGTAATTGTGGTAATGAAGGAACCAGAAACGATATAACTATTGCTGTTGGCAATTGGGATATCCCACCATCAGCAGGAACTGCCTATGGATTTGGTAGTAATAAAGACACTTTGAATGGAACAGGCGGAGCTTACGACGGAATGCTTGTTTCTAATACTATTACCTTGCCGGACGATGCTTCTACTTTACATTTATGGCGTAATGTTAAGATAATGGATTTTGATTATCACGGCGGCAATGCAGACTCTTATAATTTGGAAATCAGAGACCCTAGTCTTAATAGTGTTTTACTTGAACTTGAATCTTGGGAAGCCAGTGAAGATGGTGGAGGTGATATTCCAGTTACCGGTTGGACATTAGAAGAATCTATTGACCCTGATCTTGGTCTTTGTGGTGAACCTCCTGGGTCAGGAGCTGAGGGAACCAGAAACGATATAACTCTTGCAGCGTTTGATTGGGATGTGCCACCGTCCGGGGGAACGGCCTATGGATTTGGCAGTGATAAAGATACCTTGAATGGAATGGGCGGAGCCTACGATGGAATGCTTGTTTCTAATACTATTACCTTACCCGATGATCCCTCCACTTTACATTTATGGCGTAATGTTAAAATGAGAAGCTTTGATGAGCATACTAATACCCCGGACTCTTATTATTTGGAAATCAGAGATCCTAACGATATTGAAGGTGCTGCTTTAAGAATTATTGAGATGTGGGAATCAGATGATGATGATCTGGATAGGGATTTCCTAAGCAATGAAATTAGTTATGCTATACCAAGTGATTTATTTGGCCAAGAGGTTGTTATTACTATGCAATTAGTTGGTCATGCGAACCCAAGTGATTGTGAAGATGGTGGTGGTGACGATGCTTTAGCTCAAATTGGTAATGTTTATATCACCTATGATAGCCCTCCAGTAGGTGAACATGATATGGAAAGAAGCGGTAACCTAGGTTATGATATTTCTGCTTTGGCAGGTCAAGATGTTCGTATAGCTATGCAACTAGTAGGACACAGCGGTGTTAGTAATTGTACCGACGGCATCGACGAAGATGCTTTGGCTCAAATAGGAGATGTGTCAATTATGTCCAGAGATTTGTCTGAAAAGTATGTTAACCAGTCTTGTCGAGCTTATCCTAAATCAGATTCTTTGTCTTGTGATTATTTTGATGACAAAGGAATTAAAAATATCGGTTGGAAAGGATATTGTTTAGAATACGATCGTGCCCCTGGGAACCCCGACCAATGCTTGATGTGGTGGCCGGTTGATTTATTGCTTGGTGAGGGTAGTAACGAAGAAGAAATCGGTTATAGAGGAAAATACCCTGTTTATTATGGAGCAGGCTCTCAAGTAATGTCAGCAACAGTTAATAATATACCCATGTTTTATGTTATTCGCGGTCAACATGGTAATACTATAAATGTTCCTCTGGCTGATTTTAATTTAGACGGTGTTCCTTGGTACGAACAAGATTATTTTTTTACTAGAGACAAGATTACTCAGATAGTACTTGACACTTCGCATGGGGTTATAACGTTAAATAACGCTAATGATTGGTGGGGTTTTGTGTCTAACTGCGGTGATCGTGAGGCATTAGCCAGGGAATGTCAGGAAAGTCCTCATTACACTCAAGTTTGTTCGCATGGTAGAGTTCTAATCGGTGAAGTAACTTGGGATGGCGACAGTTTTAGTAATCTGGAAGTTGCTGCCTGTGACTGGAGTGGTAGTAGCAGTGGTGGTGGAACAGCGTATGTTAATTCAGTGACGGTATATCTTACTATACCTTATATCTCGGAGTTGGTTCAAGTTGTTACACCTTTTGGTAATAATAAATATTGGGCCGACAGAGTTTATACAGAAAGTGATTATGTTGTGCCTACTGCCGGATATATCTACGATGATTACTCAGAACCTTTTGGCTCTTTTGACAACCTTTTTCCTGATAACGATCCTGAACAATGGAGCCTTAGTTATATCGATCTTGCTCTGACTGGTAATGATTTTTTACTCGGTAAGAGTTGGGCTGGAATGGCCGGAGATAACAGCCATCTTTCTCGTATTTTTGCCCAAAGTTATGGTCATTGGGGATGGAACGGTTTAACTTTTGAAGAAACTAGCGGTAATAGCTGGGATCCCCCTGACAATATTTGTAATGGAAATCCTCCGAATAGACCGGAGTATAACCCTACTTTAATGTCATGTAACGGTGGTGATTGTTTCAGCGGCTGTAATAGCAGTCCAACAGGATCACATTGTGATTGGTGTGGGGTTCCGCCTGTGATTGAGAATGTGAAATTAAATAATCAATCAAGTGGTAATTATGTGATAAATAATAGCGGAACAGTTAATTTTACCTTTAATAGCATCGTTGATATTAATCAATCCCCACTGGTAATGTATGTTGTTAACTGGGGTGACGGAACACCAAGTAATCCAAACATTGTTTTAGGTAGCGGAATCAGTATCAATAATAAACCTAACGAAAACAATCCGCACTCTTTCTATCATCTTTATGGCTACTGGGATATGCTTCGAAAAGATTATGAAAGCAACTCTATAGAATGTGGCAGCGACGGAGAGCTCTTGCCAAACAGTAATGTTACATGCCAAGGTTCAGCGTGTTGCGTTACCTCAATAGGAGTTAAGATAAAAGATAACTGGGGTTGGTGTAGCTTAGGTACGAGCAGAAACGATTGCGATGAAGCCGAAGAATATAATGGTTACGTGGTTGTAAATCAATATAGTAATTAGTATTTTCCACTCGTATAAAGAGGGATTTTACAGCAAAATAAAACCAGGCCTTTAAGCCTGGTTTTATTTTGTTCTGTATCAAGACAGGAAGATAAATCAATCTCTGCCGAGCCGTCTCTGTGTCCAATGTAACGCTGCAATAACTGCAGTCAGGAGGGGGGCGATAATCTATTTATTCTTTTGTAAAAGTTGATGATTGTGTTTAATCTTAATCTGTGTTTATCGTATCCGTTAAATAGTCTGACAGTTTTTCCGGTGTAGCATAAATACCCAAAAAAGTATGTTTTTTATCAATATATAGTCTATCATATAACAAGTTAATTCTATAGGCTAGTACAGTTACTTCAAAACAACTAAGATTGTCATAGCATATCCCTATAAAATTAGTTTCATTGGCAAAACTATTTAGAAAATCAATAATTTTTTCATTTCCTAGTTCAAGGAACGGAGCGTTTAATGATGATATTAAGTGCCCTTGTTGATACTTTTTAGGATTTCTAGGGTCTAGGAGAATAGCCCCATTTTTTATGTGTTTTTTTGCTTCTTTTGTTGTTAGCAGCTTCACTTGTGTGAAGTTAAAATAATCCCCCTCCCAAAAGCTTTCTAGGTTCATCGTCAGTTCATTAACGTAAAAAGCATTAACACCTTTTTCTCTTAATATATTTGTTAAATAACCGCTTCTTTGCCCATCATAACAATATAAAATAATTTTGTCATAATTTTTATTTTCTTCTATAATTTGATCTAGTTTTTCTAAATTATAGCTTTTTAAAAAAACAGCACCTGTTATATGTCCCGCATTGTATTCTTCTATAAGCCTTACATCATATATTTTTATTTTTTCATTATGTATTAATATATTTTCAAAATCTTTTAAGGTAATACCATATTTTTTGTTTACAGGATAGTAATTAGGGTCGGGAAGTTTAGTTAATACTTCCTGCGCTTTAATTATTTCTTCTTTGGTAATATTAAAATTTAAAAAAATACTGAATAAAGATGTTGAAAATATAATGGATATAAAAATATAAAATTTCCATTTAAATATTTTTTTAAAGAATTTTTTCAAAAGAACCCAGCCAATAAGAATAAAGGAAAGAAAAAAAGCCACTCCTTGAACTAAAATTGGAGCAAAATTATTAATAATTTCCGGTGGCGGGATAGCCTTGGCAGAGAAAGGGAGTAACAGTAAAAAAACAGAAAATTTTAATATTTTTTTCTTCATAAAATTATTTATTATTTTAATAATATCATACCTTTCTATGCATGACAATATGATGAGTAAATAATAAAATCAGGCTTTTAAGCCTGATTTTATTATGCTCTTATGTCGGGGTGCCGGGATTCGAACCCGGGATCTCACGGTCCCAAACCGTGCGCCTTAGCCAGCTAGGCCACACCCCGATGGTTAGTCGAAAGTCTATAAAGTCCATAAAGTCGAAAGTTGTAATACCGTGATTTTATAGGCTTTTGACTTTATGGACTTTAGACTGTGTTGTTGGTGCCGGGGGAGAGAATCGAACTCTCGACACAAGGATTTTCAGTCCTTTGCTCTACCACTGAGCTACCCCGGCAGGTAGTCATTTTAATTTTAATTCGCCAACCAACGAATTCATGTGCGCCCAGCAGGATTCGAACCTGCGACATTCTGCTTAAAAGGCAGCTACTCTACCAACTGAGTTATGAGCGCATATTATATAAATTTATAACAAAAAAACAGAGGCCTTTAGCCTTGATGATTGTATTGTATCAAAATAAATATAAAAGTCAATACCTTGTAGCCATTGACAAAAAGGCTGTTTTATGCTATATTAATATATTAAAAAATAACACTAATTTTTATGGAAAAATATATTAAAATAGCTTTATTTTCTCTTGGTTTGCTTATTTTCAGTTTGCCTGTTTTGGCTAGCGATCCTTTTAGTAATCCGGCGGAGATTGATGTTAGAGTAAGAGATCATAGCGGTAATCTTTTGAAAGATGTTAGCTTCATTGTTTATCATCAGGTTAAAGATGCTGATGGTAAAAAAATGATTGGCAAAAAAGTAGCCAGTGGAAATACGGGTAATTTAGGAAAAAAAGTTATTAAAGTTAATGTAAAATCTTTCATAGAAAGAGGCGAGGGGGATCGTTTTGTTTTTAGAATTTATACTAAAGAAAGTAAAAACAAGCCGTTTTACTTTTGGGATTATGTTATAACAAACAACACTCATCCCACTAAAACATTCCGTTTAAGTTCTGTAAAGGTTACGCTTAACAGCTCCGGCAGCAATATTTTAGAAAATACTAAGTTTAGTCTTTTTATTCAGTATATAGATACAGAGTGCCACTGTGCTCAGAAAAAAATTATTCATTCTTCAACTTTATCAAAGGGATGCAAAGAGTTGTTCTTGCCGGAGGGTGATTATATTTTAGAGGTTCCAATTGGAAGGGGATTAATATCTAAAAGAGAATTTCATATTTTTCCAAACAAAAGAACAAATCTTGATTATAAAATCAGTAGCCTTCAAGTTTCTATAAGAAATTACAACAATAAACTTTTACCAAAAGCAAAATTTGAAATTTATAAGCAGTCTTACGATATCGATAACAATGTAATTTTTGGTAAGAAAATCGGTTCTTATGACACTGGCACAACCGGGACAAAAAATGTTCTTTTACCAGGTGGGGTTTATATCGTTAGGTTTTTTGGAGATGGAAAACAAGTCTATGATTTATACGACCAAGAGTTAACAACATCCGGATATAGAACAATTGACTATAAATTAAGTTCTCTTAAAGTTAATTTTTACAATAAAAGTGGAAACAAAAAATCAAACACAGTCAAAGGCTCAATCTATCAGCAAAAGCTTGACGAGTTAGGTAATCCGTTTGCTTACAAAAAATTAGTTAATTTTAAAATAAATACCAATAGATCTCAAAGTTTTAATTTGCCTTACGGAAGATATGTTATTGCAGTTGGTAAAGATACAAACTTTAATATAGAAATTTTAGAAAATAAAACCAGTGAATTTGTTGTTACCAGAAATGTTGAAAAATTTTCTTATAAATTTTTAAGTCCTCAGAAACAAAAATCACCTGTTATCCAATTTATCTATGGCAAGAAAAGGCTTGGCAGTCTAGTTGAAGAGCAAAGGCAAGCAATAATTTTAAAGCAAGAGTTGGAAGCAATTTTAGGAAGAGGTAGAATTGGAGTTCCAAAACAGCATTGGCATATTTTAGTTAACTCCTATATTTATGGAGAATACTCGCCAGCTGAGATCGCCGATACAATAACAAGTGGTCCTCAGGCAGTCCATCCAAGTATTGTAGCTCCAAGCTGGAGAAAATCAAATGACTATAAAAAATATTTGAAAAGAGTTAAGTAATTTTCTGCCTACGTTTCCAAATTAAGTTGCCAAGGATTATTATTATTCCTAAAATAGTTATATACAAATACTTGGAATACCCTTCTTCTTTTACAGAAGGGGGGTGTTTATTTTTTTCACTAGCTTGGGCTGTTGCTCCTAAGATTTTCCCTAACTTTATGTCACTTGCATAGCGAGGAAAGAGACGAAAACCGTTTTCTGTCCTTTTTATTATCCCGGTAATTTTGGCAAATTGACCTTCACTAACTTTATCTAATTTTATATCGGTATATTTATGAACATAAACATTAAGTTCGTTACTGCCGTCGTCTAGCCATAAGATGTTACTTTTCTGCTCTACAATTTCTCCGTTTATTGTTACAAGACACCCCTCAAATTCTTCGCTTGCTTCGTTGATATTTATCTCCGGAATTTCAAGGTTTGTATTTTTTTCCAAAACCATAATATCTTCTTTGTTTTTTATTTTTATTCTTTTTTCTCCTCTTGATTCGCCGAGTTCGCCGATCACTTTTATTTGATCACCTGTCTCAAGTTCAGGAAAATCTTTTTTATACATATAAATTTGTATTCCGTTTAAATAAAAAATTTGTTTTCCCAAAATTCCCGGTTCTACTATCACAACCCCGGTTATTTCCACTGTTTCACCCAAAGGCAGATTATCAATTTCTTCTAGGCTAATATTTAAAGGGAAGTTTTCAAAGCTGGAAAAGTCCGGCGAAGCATAAGAGTCAAATTTATAAAACTCTGTAATTTGATTTTCCTCTTCCGGAGTTATTTCATAGCTCCAACTCCATTCATTTTTATCAATATCCAAAGAATAACTTATTTCTTCTTCCGCATTTTCATAGGAAACTTGAGAAATGATTTTACCAACAGGATCTATCAGTTTTAAAGAGTCGTAGTTATTGTTTAGAGTTAATTTTGTTTCTTCTTTATAAAATACTAAATAACTTTTAGCTTCTATTATAGTGTTACTTGGAATTTTCCATGCTTTTTTAGTGTTATCTTCTATCTCCCAATTGCTAAGATTTACTCCCTCATTATTTGGATTAAAAATTTCAATAAATTCATTTTCATCACGTCCGGCTTCGTTCGCAAAAACTTCTGTAATTAAAATACTTGGAAATTTGGTTTCTAGGTGGGTAGCTGTAGTCATATCTCCTAAAATATTTATAGAAAAATAAGCAGTACTGGAGGCGTTGCGACTATCAAAAATAAGAAGAGAGATTTCGTATTCTCCTGGGGCTTCGTAATAGTGAACCGGGTTTATAAGTGTGCTGGAGTTATTATCACCAAAATTCCAAATGAAAAATAACTCATCACCGTCCGGGTCGTAAGAGTCAGACCCATCAAAGTAAATTTTTTCATTAACTTTAGCCTCTGGAGCAGAGTCGATAACTCCGACTGGATTTTCGTTTTTCTCCAGAATTATATTTTCTTTCCCCGGAGTAGGGGTCGGTGACCAAGACCAATTGTTATTTTCATCGCGCGCATAACTTTTTTCTTCCCCGGCTTTTTCATTATAAGATAGCTTATCTATTAATTTACCTGCTTTATTGTATAACTTAACTTCATCTCCTCCGGAATTATTTAAAGCAATTTTACTTTTATTTCGATAAATAACAAAAAACTGATTAGGACGAATAAAAGTTTGGGTAAAATATTTTTCTTTAATAATATAAGTCCTCGCGCTATTGTCGTTTAATTTCCAGTTCTCTAAATTGATAGTTGTCTTACCGATATTTTTTAGTTCAATAAATTCTTTTTCATTGTCAGCCCCTTCAGGATTAGGTAGAATTTCATTGATAATAATAAAATTTTCTGTACTAACATCAGTAGAGGATGAATCATCTGTTTGATTGTCAGATGATTCATCTGAGCTTGATGTAGAATTATCATCTTGACTAGCTTCACTATTTTCTTGCCAATTTGCAGAGGTATAATCAGCTAAAGAAAAATTAATTCTCTTTAAAGCACCCTCACCGCAAGGAAGATAAGTAAAATCTTCAACAATATCTCCGTCACTGTCTAGTAGCCGTAGTTTTTCCCCGGACTCATGAAGAGATCCCCAAGAGCTGTCTAAAATTAGTCCGCTAAAACTTTCTTCCTCCAAAAATTTGATTGGACCCTGGCAAATTACAGCTTCATTTTGAGAAGGCAAGATAAAACCATTATTATATTCTTTTAAAGAATGTTTAGTCCCATCAGGTTTAGAATCAGAAAAACCCTCTACAAATTTCCAGTCCTCCAAATTTATATCTTCTCCGGTATTGTTATAAATTTTAACATACTCGTACCCGCTCTTTTTATACGCCCCAATTTCAATTATCGTTATATCAAGCGAACCAGCTGCCAAGCAATTTTGCCCTAAAATAAAAAAAGCCAAACTTAATAAAATAAGAAAAGCAAGCTTAGAAGAGAAATATTTCATAGTAGTAGTCCCTCCTAATTAATAGTTAAGCAGGTGAATAATGAAAAGTTTTTACTTTTGTTTTAAGCTCAAGTGACAAGTGTAAAGATTGTTTTTTAAGTTCGTATTGCGATTGCAGATTAAGCCAAAATTGAGGCGAGATATTAAAATATTTTCCAAAACGAAGAGCAGTATCAGCGGTAATGGATCTAGTACCATGAACTATTTCATTTATGCGTCTCGGGGCAACAGAAATATCTTTCGCCAAGCGATACTGGCTTATTTCAAGGGGTTTTAAAAATTCTTCCATAAGAATCTCCCCTGGATGAATAAGTTGTATTTTTTTATTAGTCATATTATTAATGATAATCTATTATTTCGATATTATAAGCATCGTTATTTTTCCAGTCAAAGCACACTCGCCATTGTTTATTGATCCGAACGCTATATTTTTTTCCGGCACCATGTAATATTTTTAAATTATTTGATGGTGGGATACGCAGGTCTTGTATTTGTGTAGACGCATCGATCATGAGTAATTTTCGCATAGCCACTCGTTGTATTGAATGTGGTATTTTTTTGGAAAATTCGCAGTTAAAGATTTTTTTAGTTTCTTTGCAGGAAAAACTTTTTATCATAATTATCTATATAATAACGCATTACAATAATATTGTCAAGCGTTATGTTTTTTTTAAATGCTATAAGTAAATAAGCTAATTAGCCCAGTGATAATGGCCGCCACTAATATTACCCAGCTTAGGATAATAAGGAAAGGCAGCTTAGTTAAAAGAAAAATAAATATAAATCCAACGCCAGCAACCTGAAGAATCATTTTAGTCTTCCCCCAGTTGTTAGCTTCAACAATGCCGCCGTTAATTTTTTGTCGACCACCATTAACTATCAGCAGTATCTCAATGGAGATTATCGCAAGCGCTAAATAAAAATTCAAGTATTTGCTAATAAGTAAAAACGCTGCTGAGCCAATCAAAAGTTTGTCTGCCACCGGATCGTAAATTTTACCCCACTCAGTGATTTGTTTTCTGGTTCTGGCCATAGCTCCATCGATAGCATCGGTTGAGGCAGTAAACAAAAAAAGAAAAAAACCAAAAAAGTTTTTTTCTTCTATTATAGCCCAAACAACCAAAGGAGTAAGCAAAAACCGCAAAATAGTAACATGGTTTGGAGTTACTTTTTTTGGAATTAACCGCAAAATTGTTTTTTCCAAAATTTTATCCTGCGGATAAAGTTCAATATTTTCATTGTTCATAAGGTAAATAAGGTATTGATTGGAGGTCTGGGGGGGATTCGAACCCCCGAATAAGGGTTTTGCAGACCCTTGCCTTACCACTTGGCCACCAGACCCAATGGCTTTATATTATCAAAAAAGGATTTAAAAGTAAAGAGTTCTTAAAATTTGTTGATTTTTTATTTTTATGGTATTATAAAATCGTATTTAACAAATAAATTTGATAAAAAGGTCAGCTCATTAAATACAAAAAAAAGAAAAAAAAGAAGCCCCGCAGATAACTGTTATCCAGTTTCGTTGGGGCTAGGGTGGAGAGGAGGAGGTTGGTGGTTAGGGGCTAAAATAATTTGTAGCCCAGATTTTATCTTCGAGGTTGGGATATTTCTTGTAGGCATTTCTTTCGTTTCCCAGGTATACTATTTGCTTTTTTTGTGTGTTGTATCTTACAACGATAATCATTGGGATTATTCGTACTGATTTCATTTGTGGAATTTCCCAATATACTTTTATCCGATAAATCGCAATCCCAGGTTTATAGCAAATAGTCTTTTTACTATAATGAACTATTCTTACTATACTTCCGCTTATACTGCCCCATTTATGGCCAACTTGATTCTTTACTTGTTTTTTAAAACTGTCAGTTACAGGCAAACATTGGTCTGTTTTAGTCGCCATAACCGGTGCACTGAAAATAAATAAAAAAATAGTTAGTAAGACTAAAATAGTTTTGTTCATTTTATGCCTCCCTTGGAGTTTAAATTTGTATTGTATTGTGCAGTTTATATATAAATTATATATTAAAAAATGAATTTTGTCAAAAAAATATATAGAGATAAAAGAAGTAGCTATTTAATAGTGGTTGTATTTTTATTTTCTTTTTTATTTGGTTTTTCAGCAAATGCTCAAGCTTGGTTTCAGGGTCAAGCATTAGACATTTTAGCAACTTTTATTTATACAGTTGTAGCTATTGTTGGAAAATTAATAGGTGTAGTTGTAAGTATAATGAAAGATGTGGCTAATTATAATGGCTTTATAAATTCTGAGCCAGTCACAGTTGGTTGGGAGATTATTCGCGATTTATGCAATATGGGCTTTGTAATTGTTCTTTTAATAATTGCTATTGCTTCAATCCTGCGGATAGAAAGTTATAGCTATCGGACATGGTTGCCAAAGTTAGTTATAATGGCAATCTTGATAAATTTTTCTAAAATGATCGCTGGAGTACTAATCGATGCTTCACAGATTGTAATGCTTACTTTTGTTAGCGGAATTTCTACAATTGGGGAAGGGAATATTTTAGATATTCTTAGTGTTAATCAATATTTAAATTTTGGAAGTGACTTTAGTGATGCATTTGTTAAGATGCAAGCAGCTGGTGACGGTAATGAAATTAATGCAATGGGGATCGCCGGTACTATCATTTTAGCACTTGTTGTTGCTCTTATAGCCTTAGTTGTTGTGACAGCTATTACCATTGTTTTAATAATTAGAATTGTGGCTTTGTGGATTTTAATTATTTTATCTCCTTTTGCATATCTTTTTTCCGCTTCTCCTGCCGGACATAAGTACGCCAGCCAGTGGTGGCAAAAATTTACTCAATGGGTAACAACCGGCCCGGTAATGATGTTTTTTATCTGGCTTTCACTCGCTACAATGAAAAGCACTTTAACTAATGTTTTTGACGGAGTTACTACTGAAGACCCTGCAGCTGGTCTCGCCGCCATTGGAACGCCTGCGGTTATGGGTGCTTTTCTTTTGGGATCTATTATGCTTATGGCCTCCCTCGTCGTCGCCCAACAACTAGGCGGAATGGCATCACGTGTTGCTGGTGGGGCATATAATATGATTACTAGTAGAGGAGATAGAATGGTTAGAGGGACAGCAAATTTAGGGTTAAGGACGGCCGGAAGAGCAGCAAGAGCAATTCCTGATGCAGCTCTTAGTAGCTTGGCAAGAAGTGAGGGGGTACGAAATAGTTTAGATCGTATATCTGGTAGTAGTAATCGGTTTATTAGATTTTCAGGAATTGGAGCTACGGCAAGGGCAGGACTTGGTTCTTTGAGATATAGCGAAAGAGCAGAAGAAGAACAGGCAAGAAGGTATGCTTCAAGATTCTCTGAGAACCCTCATACTATGGCAAGATTAGCAAATGGATCTGCAGTTGGAGCGCGGGCAAATATGGTAAAAAGAGTTGCACAAGAAATGATGCCGGATAGTGAAATTTTTGAAACAGAGAGAGACAGGGGACCAGGAACAGCAACAGTTCAAATGAGACAAGATGCATTAAACAACCTTAATGATTTAAGCAGACAACAACTTAATAATCTGAGCCCTGATGCATGGTACAGAATGTCAAGTAACGGTGTATTTAACCAGCAAGATTTAGATCCTAATAATAATACTGTAAATTCAAGGGTTAGAGGTGTTTTATCTACTAATAGTGAAACTGCGAGGGCAAATAGAGGGTCGATATTAGAGGGTCTTCGAGAGCATTATGGTGTTGTAGGTCCTAATAATAATATCACAGACCTTTCTGTAGCAGAGAGAGGATCAGGCAATGTGGCCGGTAATGGACAGACATTATGGACTTCAGCTGATAATGCTGCTATTTATGATGATAACGCTACCGCTTATACCCGTCTTATGGCCGATACTGATCCCGGAACAAAAGGAAAAACATCAAAAGACAATAAAATTACAGGAGTTAATAAATTATTACGAGGAGCAGAAGGAGATAATGTTCGACTGGCTGTTGATTTCGATCAAATTGACTTGAAGGGGGCTGGAGCAAGTATGAGAGGAAAAGATAAAAAAGAAATGACGAAAAAATTATCAGGTTTGCTCAAAAGTCAAGGATATGATGAAAATGAATTAAAAACAATAATGGAAAAAATGGATTCTTCCGGAAGTTTGCAGTTGATAAATAAAAATAGGAAAGGACGGAGTGGAAGGTCTGTAATTGCTCATGAAGCCATGCATGATCAACTGGAGAATGTTAATCAAGGAGAGTTAAGAAGAGTCTGGAATGGAATTGATGAAGATAAAAGAAAATCTATTAATAGCGAGATAAGAAGCACTTGGCATAATGGAGATTCTATGTCAGAAGCTGATGTTATGCATGAATATTTTGCCGATTCAATGGCAAATACCAAGAAAACTTGGGCAAGAGAAGACGGGCATCAATTAGATGATAAAACTAAAAACGAATTGCAAGACATTGGTTTGCGTCCGGGAAGTTTAAAAGAGATAACCCCTGAAAGCGCATCAGTAATTCAAGAGAAAAGAGAAGAGCGTGAATATAAAGAAGGCAAGGACAAAGGATTCACTATTAAAGATACAAAAGGACAAATTTCTAGGTCGGGTCCAGCGACAATTATCGAAAAACCAAGGGCTGATAGCTATGAGAAACAAACTGGCACTCAAGAGCTTGATACTAGTAGTTTAGAAAGAGTAGTAGAAAAAATAGGAGAAAGTTTTGAAAAAACAGGAAAGCAAATAAGTGATAGTGTGGGTAAGGTTGGAAAATCTGGCAAAAATTTTGATTATGCAAAACAATTAAAAGAAGAAGGAGCCGCTAAAAGGCTACAAGATGCGCAAAAGAAAACAGATTTAGATAGGGCTGTAAAAAAACCTCACGAAGAAACCAACACCACACAAGAAAAACAACCGCAAAAAGAAAAAGAAAAAGAAGGAAACACTATAAACATAGAAACAAAAACAGAGATAGAAAAAATAGTTAAAGAAGTCATTAAAGATAAGTCAGTTGAAGATAAGAATTCAGAAAGTAATGATAATGATTTAGAAAAATAAATTTATAATTTTATATGAATCAATATTACTATCAACAATTTAAAAAATTGCCATGGGAGATAAAAAGCGTTATAGATAATAATGAGACTAAAGAAGAAATTAAAAAGCTTGAAGAAAAGTATGATCTTGATTTTTTATCAATTATTTTCATGATAGTTGTTAAAGATTTATTATTGGATGATTTGCAAGATTACTTTGTAGATAAATATAATAAAAATAACCAGGAAGCGTTGAATATCAAAAATGATTTAGAAAAATATATTTTTGAACCGATTTTAGATTATTTATATGAAAACGATCTTGATAAAGATAAAGAAATAAAAAAAATAAGATTAGTGTTTAAAGAAAATTTATTTGAAATTATTGATTTGTATACTGATAAGCAACTAAAAAGATTAAACGCAAAAATTATTTCTTTATTATGGGGTTCTGATAATTTTCAAGATAATTTACTAAGAGATTTATTGGACAATGAGGAAAAAATAACTTCTCAAAAGATTACAATTAATAACAAAACAGAAGCACCAGCCATTGGTAACTGGTTAGGTAATTTTATTAAAGAAATGGGTTCTTCTAAGGCTGATAGTTTAACTATTTCTAAATATTTAACACATTCTGATAATGCTGGAAAAATTTCAGAAGCAGAAAAAGAAAAATTGAAACAATTATTATCTATTTATAGTAATTTAAAATTTTTTCCAATTAATATGAACGACGTACCGGTTGAAAATTGGGAAATTATTCCAATAAAAAAAGAAGAGAAAATGAAAAAAGCAAGACTAGCAGAAGATAAAACAACAAAAATCACCCCTCAAGAAAGGCAACAATACAAACAAGAAAAAGTCGAAAAATTGAAGACGGAGTTTAGCGATGAGTTGGAGAAAAAAGCCATTGAAGAGGAGATTTTGGGTAATGTTCAAGATGAGAATATCCAAATAAGAAAAAAAGAACTGCAAGAAATGATGAAACAGTATAAAATTGGAAGCTTAGAAAGAAGAGCAGTGGAAGAGGAGGTTGAAAAACTGTAGGATTTTTAGAATATTTAAAAAAATGGTATAATATCATTGAATATAGAATTTAATATCTTATTTTATATTCTACATTCTAAATTTATGTTAAAAAATACTTTAAAACAATTTGAACTTTTGTCGGCTTCGAAGAAGCGGTTTTTATCTTCACCGGTTGTACTTTCGACTGTGGAAAGGGTTGAGAAAAAGTATGGGGTTAAGTTGGCTTTGATTTTAATGGAAGTCGCGATTGATGATAGTAAGATTGATAATCTTGATTCTTTTTTGGAACAAAAATTAAGTATTGAAAAATCAATTGCCAGTCAAATTGGTTCTGAATTAAATGTAGGCGTTTTTCAGGAATTTTTAAATATTGGAAAAGAACAAGCACCTAAAATACCTAAAGTACCAAAAGCACCTAAAATAGTTGCTCCTAACTTTAAAGTTAATACTAATCAAGAAGCTCAGCCAAAGCAAAATTTTACAAAACCAGTAAAAAATGATACTATGAACAATGGTGAGCAAGTAGTTTCTGAAAATTTACCGCAAACTATCCCCAGCAATTTGCCTGTTGTTAAAAAGGAAGAGACTCAACAATCAACGATTGTAAAAAAACCTATTATAAAAAGCAAAGATAAAATTTCTGAAACTTCTTTTATTAAACCATCTGACAATTCGCCTGATGATAGCGAGCTTATTTTTAATAAAAGTGATGAGGAAGAGTTAAAAACTTTTGAAAATAAAACAAAAGAATTAAAATTTTCAGCAGGTGAAATGATTGATTGGGAAAAAAAGGCAGAAAATATTATGCTTGAACTTAATATTGATTTATCAAGCGATCTATTAAAAAACAGATTTAAAAATATTTTAATTAGCGTTTTAAAAGGAGTAAGAAATTTTATTGACCTGAAAGATGTTCTAGAAAAAAGAGTTGAAGAAGGAGGGATGGGATTTAAGGGTGATTTAGCGGAAAAAATAATTGAAGCAGTTAGAGCTGATCATAAAAATAAGCCTATCAAAGACGAACCAGTCTCAGGCAGGGAAATAAGCCCACCAAAAGTGGATCTTCCCGAGACGAGAGAGCAAAGAATAAAGCCTATTGAAAACGAAGCTAGTAAAACTAACAAAGCTGATATGGATAAAGTTTCCTCAGCATTTGGATTACCGGAAAAAGGAGAGAATCACGAAAACACAAAAACACAAAAACACAAAAACATAGGTTTATTTGGAAAGGATACCGGAAATCAAATAATGAAGCCAATTAAAAGAGAAGTTAAAGTTAACAAAATTAATGAAGCTAGAAATGAAGCTAGAGAAATTAACGAATCTATTCCAACTAAGCCGGGAATTTTAAAAAAGCTATTTTCAAATAAAAAAAAGGAGCAGACTCCTAAATTAGGAAAACCAAAAATAGAAGATATTAAAAAAGTAAAAATTAAGGAAGAACCAAGACTAGTTGGGCCAATAGAGGAAATTGAGGCTTTAACGATAGATGATTTTAGAGATTGGTCTGATGATCCCTTGAAGTCTGCTGAGAACATTAAAATAAAAATAAATGTTTTAGCTGAAGAATCTCTTGAAAAAGGATCCCTTGGCATAAAAGCTTGGAAGAAAAGTGAAATTAGTAAACTTTATCTGAATATATTAAATAGCGCCATGATAAAACATCTTCCAGTTTCGCAGATTATTAAAAATTTAGAAGAAGAGAGAAAAATTACTCTAACTGAAAAAGAATTTGAAGCCATAGCAAAATTAAATCAAAATCTGAGATTTTAAAATGAAACAATTTGTCGTTCCACAATTCATTAGTGTTGAGAGTAAAATTTTAGGACCGATTACGGTTCGGCAGTTTGTTTTACTTATGGGAGCTCTTCTCTTGTCTATTTTATTTTATAAATTTGCTGATTTTACTTTATTTTTATTCTTAACAACGGTTAACTTTGGAATCGCCGGTATGTTTTCTTTTGGGAAAGTTAATGGTCGTCCAATCCACTATTTTTTATTAAATTTTGTTCAAA
>Ga0257124_1001215_pt1 | contig 20269 bp, 12 predicted proteins | sample SI106_150metaG_FD_190154 | JGI IMG/M metagenome (GOLD analysis project Ga0257124, IMG submission 190154) | Marine microbial communities from Saanich Inlet, British Columbia, Canada - SI106_150 | ecosystem: Environmental > Aquatic > Marine > Inlet | place: Canada: British Columbia | collected...
ATCATCAACAGCTTCATCAGCAAAATCATCATCAACAGCTTCATCAGCAAAATCATCATCAACAGCTTCATCAGCAAAATCATCATCAACAGCTTCATCAGCAAAATCATCATCAACAGCTTCATCAAAATCATCAGCAAAAACATCAACTTTATTATCAACTTCATCATAAACTTTTTTAATATCAGGTGTTTTAATCACTACATTGTGACCTCCACAAAATTCTTTATTGGTTATTTGATTTAATATCCGTTCGTTATTATCTAATGATTTATTACATAATATATATAATCTTAATATTTTATGTAAATCAATATTTGGAAGAAATACTTCTGAATAAATTTCCTTTTCCCCTAAATACCTATCTAATTGAATATCAATTGGAAACAGCGAAATATTATTCTTCATTGTTTGTCTAAGACATGGAGGTAATATCATTGATACTGGTGGTAGAACTACCATCAATTGTTGCAATGGCTCTAAGGGTTGTGATATTTGAAAATTGCTAATATAATTCACATTTGTGATACTTCTTAATAGTCGATATATATCACTTATATATGGTGATGTATCAAATGGATAAAACCATCTCCAAGATGGGGGCTGACTATGAACATAGTATTTAAATGTAAATAATAAACTTTTTATATATTCAGAACATATATAATTTAAATTCGTTTGATATATATTGTTTTTTGAATCTACCATATTATGAAAATATCTTTTATAATAATTAATTTTATGATTTTTATTGCTTATTCGTAATTCCTTATATACAGACATAAAATCTGCATATGCATTTTTATCTGTCATATTTTCTTTATCATAATATTGTATATGTTCTAAACTACTAATTTTTATATCATCTTTTTCTCTACTATATGTATTTATTTCCTTATCCGACATATAATCTTTGTTATGATATAATATACGTGTTATTTCATCTATTTTCATGTCACCTTTTTGAAATTTATTATATTCGACCATAAACCCTTTATACTCATCTTCATTATTTATATTATTTTTAATATGATATAATATATGTTCCCATTCTCCTATTTCTATATTTTTAGGAGTACTTTTTTTATATTTTTCTAAATTATCATATGAACGTAAAATATAATTTTCCATGATTGATAATTTGTTAAAAATTCTAGTTAGGAATTTAGTGTTGACATTATCATTTTCATCTACTAAAAATTGCGTATATTTATTTAATATACCTATATATATAACAGTTAACAAATCAAATGTATAAAATCTTCTCATTTCTAATTTTAATAACGGTTTTACGAAATCATCTCCAGCTAATAAAGTATAAAATATAAAATCTCTCATTATACGTTTTTGTATGTATTTATCATCAATATTTAAATTAAGCGTCGTATCTTCAATTATCACATGATAAAAACGTTTTATATATCTATTTTTATTACCTCTAGTTAACATATCATAGAATCGTTTTATATATTTATTTTTATCACTATTTGTATCCTCCGTTAATACATCATAAAAACGTTTTATACGTCCGATATTAATATTATTATCAAAATTAGACGATTCGTACCCGATATATTGATGAAATATGTTTTTAATTTCAGTGAAAAACGAATTTTGAAATTTTTTCATAGATATATATATCATTTCTGTATATTCATATTTAACAAGAGTAGAAATTTGTTTTTGAATATTTTTTGGTGGTTTAGTTATAATATAAAGATTTTTACCTGGAAAATTATTGCTTAATATAAGTAAATCTCCATCAATACTCATTATACTTATATCATCCATTTCATTATTATCAGACGTATTAATTCTTTTTCTGATATCATGTATTATTTTATGTTCTCCTTCACCTGGTATAGAACTCCCACTCAGAATAATATATGTTTCATTGTTGTCATATAATGTGTTGTTCATAATTTCTAATTTCAATCTACTATCTAGTTTATACATAAAAGATGTTCCAGGGGTAATATTACTCGTGTCCCAAATAGATGTATTTTTAGCCAATAATTTTTTATATCTTCTTAACCTTTGTTGTACCATTTTGGCTACTGGAGGTGGACCGTCTATAGCGATATATATCATTTTTTGTGGTGATATTATCTGTAAATTACTTTTTAACTTGCTAATAACATTATCAATTAATAATATTTCAAATTCATTTTGTGTTTTAATTTTGTCAATATTTGTCGATGTAAAATCAACATCTTTATCTATAATATCTAGTGGCTGTTGACCAAAATTTTTGTTATACTTAATATCATCTATAATATAATTATAACTATCATATATAATAGAATTAAAATCTATATATAAATATTTAGTACTTATAATAGTAGATGTAAGATTATTATCTACAATCTGTTTTTTATCATTTATCATATAATAACAATCTTTATTTTCTTGTAATATTTTTCGAGTTAAACCAGGAACTCCCATTTTAAATAAAAATTATATATTAAAAAAATATTTTTCAATTTTATTTAATATAAATGTATATCGCCTATATCGATAAAGAATCATATCATTATATATACATACCTGAAAATGATAAAAAAATATATAATATACTCAAGAGTATATATTTTTATAGATATAACCCTCGTAAATATATATGTAAACGTAAAACACACACAATAAATGATACTAAACAGAATTTATTATTGATAGATAACTTGTTAACAGATATATTGTTAAAACATAAATTCAAAACAAAAATAAATATAGTTATAGATATGGACGAAACATTACTTAGAACCATACCTATTAAATGTTGTAAACAAAATCAAATATATAAAAATTTGATAATTTCAAATGATATAAAAATCACAAATAAGTATATTTTTGTTATGCGTCCATATCTTTATTTCTTTTTAACGCAACTCAATAAATTTGCCAATGTGTATCTTTTTTCAGCTGGCACCAAAAGGTATGTTGACGAAATAATGGATATCGTAGATCCTACTAAAAAATTCTTTATAAAAAGATTTTATAGATCATCTACATTATGTAATGGTAAATATAAAGAATTGCGACAATTAGGATTAAATAGGGAAAATAGTATACTGATTGATAACAATCAAATGGTATTCCGACATAGAAATAGTATACATGTTCGGGATTTTGCACATATATTGCAGTATAAAGATTCGGAATTATTGGATTTGATAATACCATTATATATAAGTGCTATGAAATATATTAAGATGGGATTAGAAAAGCTTGACAAGAGATTCCATATCAAGAAGGTTTCCAAAATGAAATGTAAATATGTATTTTCAAAACATTAAACAACTGTGTTGATTTAAAATTGAAATTATTTTTATTTCTATTATAGTAAAAATGATATCTATTATACTAATAATAGCGATTATTACTACTATTAGTATAAGTGGTGCATCTATTGTAGCTGGTATAATTGATAAAAATAGAATACCACATTATCCACGATAATATTTATATATTCTTGGATGAACTAGGTTTATATACCATATCAATTTTATATTGTGTACAAAAATTATTTAATAGTCTTAGGGATTGTATATGTATTTTCCCATATCCAGGTTCTGTATGATTATCTTTACGCGACCCCCTAATATCTTTAGAATCATTAAAATGTATTAATTGTATAGAATTGGGAAAATATTTTAGCCATTTTATAACAAAAACATAAGGATCATACCCTGCAGCATGAACATGACATGTATCGACACAAATTTTTATATATTTTTGTTCTTCTAATGCAAATCTACCATAAAAATTAATCAGATCAGAAGCTTTATAACATATACTATTTCCTTTACCAGCAGTGGTTTCTATTAGCAATGGACACTCTTCGCTTGCATATTTACTAATTTCCAAAACATTTAAATACATATTATCTAATGCAGTGTTCAAATACATATTATCAACTCTATTCCCTAAATGTATAACTATACCTGTAGCTCCTAATTTATGTCCAAATTCCATATCTCGTATTATTCTTTGAACTGATTTTACACCTTTATTATCTCTTCTGCATAAATTAGCAAATAATATAGTATGTATATATACATGAATATCATTATCATATATATATTTGTCTACTTTACATATATTTTTTATACGTTTTTGAGATGGTCCTCTATATGTAAATGTATTTCCAGACATTATTTGACATACGTTTAAATTATTTAAAATATTTATAAACGATTCATGATCTTCAATATTTACATGTATCCCTATGTTATCCATAATTAATATATTTGTATTAATGATAAAATATATTAATTCAATTTTTTTACATAATATTATTAGAAATGTGTTATTATTCCATAACTCTCCCCTTCATAATTTTTCATTAAAAAAATTGAAATTATTCTTAAAAATATAAATATGAATTAATATGAAGGATTATGTTGAACAAACTATTAAACAATATTTCAAAACTAATCCAGTATATGCTAATCAGTTGGAATCATATGAACATTTCGTTCATAAACAATTGCCTGACATGCTTAAAAAATTTAAAATAACAGTTGATATACGCGGTGTAACATATAAAACCGAAATTGTCGATGTTAAAATGACAAAACCAGAAATTACCCCATTTCAAGCTAGAGAACTCAATATCCCATATGTGTCAGATGTAATAATAACTATAGATCAATATATCGATGGTGTAAAAGGGGAGTCATATGATACTAAATATACTCAAATACCATGTATGTTAGGTTCAAGTTTATGTAATTTACATAATGTACCTAGGTCTGAGTTATATAAGTATGGTGAATGTAAATTTAGACCTTATGGATCTATATTCTTGGGTAATAATACTAGAATAATTGTGCAGCAAACAAGGATAAAAGAAAATAAAATACATATATTCGACAAAAAAAATAATAAAAATAAACTAGTTAAATATGATTGTAGTTATCATTCAGATAAAAGTTATGTTAAATTTCCATCTAGCTATTTTGTAAATAAAAATACTATGGAAATATATGCAAATCTTCCATATATAGAAAAAAATAAATATCTCTCTATGTATACTTTATTTTTAGCAAATGGTTATAATTTAAAACATATAATTCAATATGTAATGTGTAAACTTAAAAATATATCATTTGATGAATATTTAACACAAGAAATAATAACTAGAGTACAAAATAATAAAAAAGTATTAGAAAAATTTTTTGAAGATTATAAATTTATCAAACCTAGTAATAACTCTATTATAGATAATATGTTTCAATATATAGATTCTAATACTATAAATAACACGATAGATATTATAAATGAAAATATTATCCTGGAAAATGATGAATTTGAAAACTCAGAGAGTAGTATCAGTATAAATATTAATGGAAAGGAAACATATATATCTACTGTAAATATCAAACAGTATTGTAATGAAATAAAACAAATATATTCTATATTATCATTTCAAATGGATATACGTGATTTTTGTAAGTTATTTAAATACAATTTAACTAAGATACATACTATGAATACTGAAAATAAGGCATTAAAAAAAATTGCAAGTATAACAAAAAATAAAAGTATTAAAGATCTCAGAAAACATATATGTAATGATATGTTATTAAATATTTTTCCTCATTTAATTGATAGAACATCTCTTGGATATGTAAAACAATTATCATGGATAGTTAATGGGTTATTTAGGACTATTACTGGCCAAAGGCCATTCGACGATAGGGATAGCGAATCATCAACTAAGAATGCAGATAATACAGGAAAAATATTAACACATATCTACTTAGATCCTATAGTAGCACATAAAAAATCTATGACAGCTGCATTGAATAATATGAAAACTATACCATTTATAGTAGGATTATATGATAAACAAGAAATTTTCAAAAATAATGTTCGAAAACAGCTGGTTAATGGTCATGTAGGGTCTAATAGACATAATGTTAAGGATGGTGTGGTTCAAACAGAGAGATTAGAAAATCATCTTTCTAGACTTGCACATCTAAATAGAATTACATCAGGGAATGGTAAAAAAGAATCTTATGGTAAATCAAATACAAAGGAACGCCTTAATCATCAATCTGAAATAGGATTTAAGTGTCCAATAGATACTCCTGAGGGTAAAAAATGTGGTAAAGTTAGAAGCTTGGCTTTAACATGTAAAATAACAAATGATAGTGATGACAAACCATGGATAAATTATATAAAAATTCATTCAGTTGATATAAAAGATGATATATATAATCATATAACAATAGTAAATGGTAATATCCTAGGTTTTTGTAAGGAAACAATATTTAAAGAGCTTAAAAAATTTAAATATACAGGATATATAAATACTAAACAATGTGAGCAACCAAACGTAAGAAGTGAATTAGCAAATATTGAAAAACAAATAGTAGCTTATAAAACACAGCAAAAGACTATTAAAACAAAATTATTGACAACTAATGTGGATAAATATAAGATATATATCACAAACTTATTAAAAATAATAACTCCATATGTGTTATTAATTAAAGATAAAGAAGAGTGGATTATTAAACTAGAAAAAATACTTTCAAATATAGAAATAATGATTCGTTATGTATTAGGTAATTTTAACTATGATTTTGCAACTGAGCAAATATTAACTGAGCAAGATTACATGTTTCTTGACGGTGGATATTTAGGAATTAGTAGTTTACATAAAAAACAAGATATAATTGGAATATTTAACTATCTTTATGATGATATGTTGATACCTTTTTTTCATAAACATGATATATATAACAAAGTTGATAAATATAATGAATTAACTGAAGAATTGCAACTTATCACTGTTGAATTACAGGAATTAACAAAGGATATAAAATTAATGAATTTATATTTAAATGATAATATAGAAATAGAATATATCTCCAATAAAACAAGTATATTTAAATATGATAATATAATAAAAATAAATACTAATAATGGAATTTTATATAGACCATTATTTAGGGTTGAAAATACCAAATTATTATTTGATAGATTACCACTGAATCCAAATTATAAAAAAGAAATAGATTATTGTAGGTGCAAATCTAAAAATAATAATAATATATATTGTCATTGTTTAAAATATCATGATTGTAAATGTAAAAATAAAACGATATATAATAGATCTTCATGTAAATGCGTTAAAAAGAAAAATAAACTTATTAAAAATAAAAAAAATAATGATTTTACTCATATCACTCATAAAACACGTACAAATTGCATGTGTTATAATAAATGTAGGTGTAAAACCTTATTGTATGAAAATTTTTGTAGTCCTAAATATCATATAACAATGAAAATGTTAGAAAAATATAAAATTATCGAATATATAACTGTTGAAGAACAAGAATATGCAAATATAGCGATTGGCACGGATAAGATTACAATAAAAGATGATTATTCAGAAATTCATGGTTCATTAATGTTTAGTCTTGCAGCATCAACAATAGTTTATCCCGAATTTAATCAAGCTGCAAGAAATAATAAACAGGCTAATATTGCTCGCCAAGCAATAGGAATACCTTCAACAGACTATCGTCTTAGATATGATACAGAAATTAACGTCGCGTCATATATAGAAAAACCTATTTGTCAGAATAAAATCCTTGAATTTATAATTCCAGATGAATTGAATGTTGGAGAAGCGAAACTCAGTAATTTTTCAATAGACGAGGGAACAAATCAAGAAGATTCATTCAAAGGCAATAAAAAATGTAATGATCTTGGTCAAATGATTCCAACATCATATAAAAGTTATAGTGATATAACTTATAAAAAGGAAAATTTAAGATTTGCTCCGATGAGAAATGTCGATTGTATAAATCAAAATGGTATCCCAATTGTAAATTCAAAAGTAGATAAGATAATATTAAATAAACAATATAAAAATACCAAAGATAATGGTGAAGAAATAACTAATGATATAACAACAAAATCTAAATTTAATAGTGACACACAAATAGATAATGTATCATTATATACTAATATGAATGACGAAGAAATTATCCGTGTTAAAGAACGTTTATATAGAAAAACACCACATGCTGGAAATAAGTTTTCTGAACGCAATTCACAAAAAATGACAGTAGGTGAAGTTGCATATAGCGTTGATATTCCATATTTAATGGATAGTGGAATTATTCCAGGGGCTAACCCAAGTCCACATGGTATACCAAGTAGAATGACAATATCAGTACCTTTAGAAATGTATTTTAGTAAATTATATGTATTAACAGGAGATTCAGTATTTAAAAATTCTACCCCGCATGATAATTGTATCATTGATAATTTAAATATGATGACCAAATATTATGTTGGAAATAAAAAATATAAGTTTAATGGTAATTACGAGGATTTATTAAGTGATGTTCTAAAAGATAATGATGGAAAAGGGAAATTTATAGACGGAAGAAGTGGAAAACTTATGAAAGACACATGTTTTTATGGATTTATCCATTTTCAGCAATTAGAACATTTTTCAAAAGACAAGTTACATGTTAGAAAGTATGGTAAGATTGATCCTATAACACGTCAAGGCCCGCCAGGTAAACAGAAAAACGGTGGTATTAGAATGGGTCAGATGGAAAATAGAGCGGTCATATCTCATGGCGCAAGTAGTTTTTTACATGAAAAAACATGCGAACTTGCAGATGCAAGAGATGTATATATATGTGGTGGATGTGGAAGTATAGTAAATACTGAAAGTGATAAATATGATACAACACGAATAATATGTAGAACATGTCGAAAGAAAAATACGTCAGATATAATTGGCGATCGAATTATATGCAGGGTATGTAATAGTGAAAGTAAATTAACACATAAATTTAATGTTCCATATTGTTATTCATGTAAATCAACTAAAAATATAAGATTTATACAAAAATTTAAACATTGTCATTTATATATGTCGCAATTATTAAAATCTATGTGTATTAATACACAATATCACCTTTCTGGTATAGATTGTGACTTAAATGCAACGATTGATAAATCCAAGAATAGATGTAATAAATAAAAAATTGAATGCAAAATTTTATTGATAAATAAAAAATAATATATTTATCAATAAATAGAAATATGGTACAAAATAATTTAATTAATGCAATTCAAAAATTTATGTCAGCTCTTGCAAATGGGCAACAAGCATTATCCACTACCGATATCCATGCGTTAATGAATTTTCTATCAAGCACAATGAATAGTCAGCAAACAAACACTAATATTGATAGTAATGCTGTTTTAAATTTAATTAAAGATATTACAAATAGTCGAATAACAACTAGATGTGATGATGATGATAATAGTGCGTATTCGAATTTAGTCGCCGAACTTATGAATGGCTTGAATAATGAGGGTAGTAGTAACGAAGACGGTGTGAATAACGAGGACGATGAGGAAATTATTAGCATTGCAAGTAACAATGATGCTAACGATAATAACAATGACAATGTGAATAACGAGAACGATACTAACGATACTAACGATACTAACAATGACAATATTAATAATACTGATAATGTTATTTATCCAATCAACACTATTAGGGGTAACACAGAAATAAACAATGAAGGACAATCAGAAAATATTATGAGTAATAATAATGGAAATATTGATCAGTTTAGTAATATGCTTAGAAATCCCATGACCATTAATAATCAATTAATGATATCTTTTAACTATACACAAATAATAGATTTACTAAGCGGTGGTCGTCCATATAATATTAATGTGCCATATCAACTTGATATTAGCACTCCTCAAAATTTGTTAAATACGATGAATACAGGAAATATAAAAACTACAACAATCAAAAATGGAAATATAATAATTGATACACATCAAAAATTAGATGATTTAAAAATATATCCAAATCTATTGTATATAAATAAATTAGAACTTGTCGGTATTAATATTTTCGGAGGATTTCCCAACTATATCCAACATATAAAAGATATAGAACTCACACGCGTACATATGCAACAATTAGTTATTCCAAATGACACTATTATATTAAAATGTGAAAAATGTGATATGGATAATATAATATTTAATAACAAATTAAAAGAATTACATATTCATAATAATTCTAAAATTACATCTATAACAAATATACCTTTTAGTATGCAAGAATTGTGTTTAAAGGGCGTAATTAATTTATCTAATATAAATTTGACACAGTGTATAGATTTAGAAATACTACGAATTACTAATTCAAATATATATAGTATAAATATAACTAAATGTACAAAACTTACAGAACTTATATTGATTAATAATAACACTAGGATTTTAAAAACAAAATCCCATCCAAATTTACATACTGTTGATGTATCAAAAAATTTCTTGGGTGATGAGAATGTTTATGATATATGTAATCTTCCAAAAATAGAACATTTCGGTTGTAACGACAATCGTGTACTTAAATTACCGTCGAAATATTCTTCAAGTTTAAAAGTTTTATTATGCGATAACAATTTTATATGTAAACTTGATCAGTTCCCAGCTCATATAACACGACTATCACTAATGAATAATTTTATATCTAAAATTCCAAAATCGATTATGAATATCGAAAAACTAAATTTAAAATATAATAGAATTAATGGCATTGCTGATCAAATAACAAAATGTGCTCCTGTAGATTGTAAAATCCCTGAATATATGGAAAAAATCATATTTATGAATAATGATAAAATGGTAAATAAATATATGTCGACAATGATTAATATTGATGATATCAACAATAATAACAAATTGATATATTTATATCAAATTTTAATTATAACACATGGTCTCAATCAATGTTATGTCATGTGTAAAACAATATATAATATATTGATTAAAACATGTAATAAATCGAATGTCGAGAGGATAATTACATCTTTATTATGCACATTAAAAAATTATCATTATAAATATGGTATAAGTACACAAAATGGCCCATTTGATCTAAAAAAAATGTGTGATAATTATCAATCTGTATATGATGTGTCAATGTTAATCTACCAGGGAAATGATATGTCTTTCTTTCAATTATCTAATAAAGTTATTAAAAATAACAACATAGAAAAAGAAGTGATATCCAAATTCAAAAGAGTGTGTTATGATACTATAGTTAAAAAAAATATAGTTGATAAAATAATTATAGTTAGAATTATCGTAAAACGGGCAATACAACAAAAATTATATACTTGTGAAGATTTCATCAGGTATTTCTATAATGAACATAGATATTCAGATAAAGATATAAAATTAATTTCTATTATCCAAAAACGATTTATTTATAATAAATATATAAAATTATTATGGTCTTATCCATATAAGAAAAAATTTATGCGTGAGTTATTTTATATTCAAGGTATAAATAACGTACCTTTAAATAAAATAGCTGATACCAAGTTAAAATATATGTTTTGTCATTTTAAATGGAATATTATAAGTTTATATAATAAAGATTCGTATATAACACTTGAAACATTTAAAGATATCGATTACTTTAGAAATAATCTTATATTTATCAAATATAACAGTAGCGATTCAAATACACATTATTATTGTTATTTGAAACATAATTTGAAAAAACATTTTGATATGTTTTATACAGATCAAAATAATAGATATTCATATCCAATGAATACTGTATATGGTTGGATAGCAAAAGATAAACACATAATACATAAGGACGGTAAAGGAGGTAAACCTTGTGAAAATATCAAATATTATAAACTGCCTTATCCACAATTTTATATAGACGAAGACAGTTTTAAATTGTTATTCTCGGATAAACAACAAGATTTTACTATCGTAAAATCTTTAAATAATGTTAGAGTTAGTGATAAGTATGGTATCGGGTCCTTACATGGCCAACACCCAGGAGTATCAATCTATAAATTTTTAAAAGCAAATATATAAATTTGTGTTATGATTTTTAATATATTTATATATTAAAAATTTAATTATTATAACTCGTAATTTTTTATTAGTTTACCTTTTTCTATTTAAAAAATCTATAGTTAAATTATTAGTGTTAAACGTTATCGGTTGATCAAATTTACTTCCCATTATCAAATGAGTAAGTGAATTTGGTAACGTTATTTGTTGATTAAAGTCATCTCCCATTTCCAAATGAGTAAGTGAACTTGGTAACGTTATAGATTGATTAAAGTCACGTCCCATTTTCAAATGAGTAAGTGAACTTGGTAAGATTATTTGTTGATTAAAGTCACGTCCCATTATCAAATGAGTAAGTGAATTTGATAGCGTTATTTGTTGATTAAAGTGATATCCCATTTCCAAAGTAGTAAGTGAATTTGGTAACGTTATCGGTTGATCAAAGGAACATCCCATTTTCAAATTAGTAAGTGAATTTGGTAACCATGTAGGTGTTATTTTTTGATTAAAGTCACTTCCTATTTTCAAATTAGTAAGTGAATTTGGTAGCGTTATAGATTCACTTCCTATTTTCAAATGAGTAAGTGAATTTGGTAGCGTTATTTGTTGGTCAAAGTAATCTCCTATTTTCAAATGAGTAAGTGAATTTGGTAGCGTTATTTGTTGGTCAAAGTAATCTCCTATTTTCAAATGAGTAAGTGAATTTGGTAGCGTTATAGATTCACTTCCTATTTTCAAATGAGTAAGTGAATTTGGTAGCGTTATTTGTTGGTCAAAGTCACGTCCCATTTTCAAATGAGTAAGTGAACTTGGTAAGATTATTTGTTGATTAAAGTCATGTCCCATTTTCAAATGAGTAAGTGAACTTGGTAAGATTATTTGTTGATTAAAGTCACTTCCCATTTTCAAATGAGTAAGTGAATTTGGTAAGATTATGTGTTGATTAAAGTCACTTCCCATTTTCAAATGAGTAAGTGAATTTGGTAAGATTATTTGTTGATTAAAGTAACTTCCCATTTCCAAATTAGTAAGTGAATTTGGTAAGATTATTTTTTGATTAAAGTCAATACCCATTATCAAATGAGTAAGTAAATTGGGTAACGTTATAGATTGATTAAAATTCCATTCCATTTCCAAATGAGTAAATGAATTTGGAAACGTTATCGGTTGATTAAAGCAAAATCCCATTTCCAAATGAGTAAGTGAATTTGGTAGCGTTATTTGTTGATTAAAGTCATATCCAATTACTAAATTAGTAAGTGAATTCGGTAACCATGTAGGCGTTATAGATTGATTAAAGTAATGTCCCATTATCAAATGAGTAAGTGAATTTGGTAACGTTATCAGTTGATTAAAGCAAAATCCCATTTCCAAATGAGTAAGTGAATTTGGTAACGTTATCGGTTGATTAAAGCAAAATCCCATTTCCAAATGAGTAAGTGAACTTGGTAAGATTATTTGTTGATTAAAGTCATGTCCAATTACTAAATTAGTAAGTGAATTCGATAACCATGTAGGCGTTATTTTTTGATCAAAGTAATGTCCCATTTCCAAATGAGTAAGTGAATTCGGTAACGTTATAGATTAATTAAAGTCACGTCCCATTTTCAAATGAGTAAGTGAATTTGGTAGCGTTATAGATTGATTAAAATTCCATTCCATTTTCAAATAAGTAAGTGAATTTGGTAACGTTATTTGTTGATTAAAGTCCCGTCCCATTTTTAAATGAGTAAGTGAATTTGGTAGCGTTATTTGTTGATTAAACTCATATCCCATTATCAAATTAATAAGTGAATTTGGTAGCGTTATTTGTTGATTAAACTTATATCCCATTTCCAAATGAGTGAGATTTGGAACTATTGATAAATTAAATTGATTACGATAATTTGTAATTTTTCGTATTAGTTTACCTTTTTTATTTAAAAAATCTACAGTTAGTTTTCCTGCATTAAATACTCTATAGTTATGAGTGATATCACGTATTTGTTTATTTAATAAACTGATATTATTTATATTTTTTGAATATTCAGATATAATATAAAACATATCATCAGAAAGTGTTTGCTTGTATTTGTTATTATCTCGCGAATTATCCATGTTGTTTGATTAAATTTATTAATTTTTAATAAATTTAATAAATTTAATCAATTATTTTTTTGATAATATAATTCTTATATCCTTTTAATAAATGACAAGCGAATTTGGTAAGATTATTTGTTGATTAAAGTTCCTTCCTATTTTCAAATGAGTAAGTGAATTTGGTAGCGTTATAGATTGATTAAAGTCATCTCCCATTTCCAAATGAGTAAGTGAATTTGGTAGCGTTATAGATTGATTAAAGTCATCTCCCATTTCCAAATGAGTAAGTGAATTTGGTAACGTTATTTGTTGATTAAAGGCGCGTCCCATTTCCAAATGAGTAAGTGAATTTGGTAAGATTATTTGTTGATCAAAGTAACGTCCCATTTTCAAATGAGTAAGTGAACTTGGTAAGATTATTTGTTGATTAAAGTAACCTCCCATTTTCAAATGAGTAAGCGAATTTGGTAACCATGTAGGCGTTATTTTTTGATTAAAGTAATATCCCATTTCCAAATTAGTAAGTGAATTTGGTAGCGTTGTTTTTTGATTAAAGTAAAATCCCATTTCCAAACTAGTAAGTGAATTTGGTAGCGTTGTTTTTTGATTAAAGCTCATCCCCATTATCAAATGAGTAAGTGAATTTGGTAACCATGTAGGCGTTATTTGTTGATTAAAGTTATGTCCCATTTTCAAATAAGTAAGTGAATTTGGTAACCATATAGGCGTTATAGATTGATTAAAATTCCATTCCATTTTCAAATAAGTAAGTGAATTTGGTAACGTTATTTGTTGATTAAAGTCCCGTCCCATTTCCAAATAAGTAAGTGAATTTGGTAACGTTATCGGTTGATTAAAGCAAAATCCCATTTCCAAATGAGTAAGTGAATTTGGTAACGTTATTTGTTGATTAAAGTCATATCCCATTTTCAAATGAGTGAGATTTGGAACTATTGATAAATTAAATTGATTACGATAATTTGTAATTTTTCGTATTAGTTTACCTTTTTTATTTAAAAAATCTACAGTTAGTTTTTCTGTATTAAATACTTTATAGTTATGAGTAATATCACGTATTTGTTTATTTAATAAGCTGATATTATTTATATTTTTCGAATATTTGGATATAATATAAAATATATCATCAGAAAGTATTTGCTCATAGTTGTTATCATCACACAAATTATCCATGTCGTTTGATTAAATTTATAAATTTAAAATAAATTTAATCAATTATTTTATATGATAATATAATTCTTATACTTTTTTAGCAAATGTACATGTGATTTTGGTAACGTTATCGACTGATTAAAGTTCCTTCCTATTTTCAAATGAGTAAGTGAATTTGGTAGCGTTATTTGTTGATTAAATCTCAATCCCATTTGCAAATGAGTAAGTGAATTTGGTAACCATGTAGACGTTATCGGTTGATTAAAGTCGTATCCCATTTCCAAATGAGTAAGTGAATTTGGTAACGTTATCGGTTGATTAAAGTCACTTCCCATTTTCAAATGAGTAAGTGAATTTGGTAGCGTTATTTGTTGATTAAATTTCCATCTCATTTGCAAATGAGTAAGTGAATTTGGTAACGTTATCGGTTGATTAAAGTCACTTCCCATTTTCAAATGAGTAAGTGAATTTGGTAACCATGTAGGCGTTATCGGTTGATTAAAATGTTTTCCCATTATCAAATTAGTAAGTGAATTTGGTAGCGTTATTTGTTGATTAAACTCATATCCCATTTGCAAATAAGTAAGTGAATTTGGTAAGATTATTTTTTGATTAAAGTTATATCCCATTTGCAAATAAGTAAGTGATTTTGGTAACCATGTAGGCGTTATTTGTTGATCAAAGTAACCTCCCATTTTAAAATGAGTAAGTGAATTTGGTAACGTTATCGGTTGATTAAAGCAAAATCCCATTTCCAAATGAGTAAGTGAATTTGGTAACGTTATTTGTTGATTAAAGTCATATCCCATTTTCAAATGAGTGAGATTTGGAACTATTGATAAATTAAATTGATTACGATAATTTGTAATTTTTCGTATTAGTTTACCTTTTTTATTTAAAAAATCTACAGTTAGTTTTTCTGTATTAAATACTTTATAGTTATGAGTAATATCACGTATTTGTTTATTTAATAAGCTGATATTATTTATATTTTTCGAATATTTGGATATAATATAAAATATATCATCAGAAAGTATTTGCTCATAGTTGTTATCATCACACAAATTATCCATGTCGTTTGATTAAATTTATAAATTTAAAATAAATTTAATCAATTATTTTATATGATAATATAATTCTTATACTTTTTTAGCAAATGTACATGTGATTTTGGTAACGTTATCGACTGATTAAAGTTCCTTCCTATTTTCAAATGAGTAAGTGAATTTGGTAGCGTTATTTGTTGATTAAATCTCAATCCCATTTGCAAATGAGTAAGTGAATTTGGTAACCATGTAGACGTTATCGGTTGATTAAAGTCACTTCCCATTTTCAAATGAGTAAGTGAATTTGGTAACGTTATCGGTTGATTAAAGCCACTTCCCATTTTCAAATGAGTAAGTGAATTTGGTAACCATGCCGGTGTTATTGGTTGATTAAATTCACTTCCAATTTTCAAATGAGTAAGTGAATTTGGGAACCATGTCGGTGTTATTGGTTGATTAAATTCACTTCCAATTTTCAAATAAATAAGTGAATTTGGTAACGTTATTGGTTGATCAAAGGAACATCCAATTTTCAAATAAATAAGTGAATTTGGTAACGTTATTGGTTGATCAAAGGAACATCCAATTTTCAAATAAATAAGTGAATTTGGTAACGTTATTGGTTGATCAAAGTCACCTCCCATTTCCAAATGAGTAAGTGAATTTGGTAACGTTATTGGTTGATTAAAGTCAAAACCCATTTCCAAATGAGTAAGTGAATTTGGTAACGTTATTAGTTGGTCAAAGCGAAAACCCAATTCCAAATGAGTAAGTGAATTTGGTAACCATGTAGACGTTATTTTTTGATTAAAGTACCATCCAATTTTCAAATAAGTAAGTGAATTTGGTAGTGTTATTTGTTGATTAAATTCATCTCCCATTTTCAAATGAGTAAGTGAGTTTGGTAGTGTTATTTGTTGATTAAAGTCTAATCCCATTTCTAAATAAGTAAGTGAATTTGGTAATGTTATTTTTTGGTCAAAATACCATCCCATTTTCAAATGAGTAAGGTTTGGAACCATTGATAGATCAAATTGATTATTATAATTAGTAATTTTTTTTATTAGTTTACCCTTTTCATTTAAAAAATCGGTAGTTAATTTTTCTGCATCAAATACTTTATAGTTAGGGGTAATATCATGTATTTGTTTATATCTGTTGTTCTCAATTAAACTATTCATTTTGATTGATTAAATTTATTATAAAAAAAAATTAATTAATTTTTTTTATAAAAAAAATTAATTAAATTTATTATAAAAAATTTAATCAATTTTTTTTTATAATAATATAAGAATTAAAAGTATCCAGGTAAAAATAGATATAACGAAGATAGAAAAACATATTTCATGAATTGTGTAAATCATATAGAAAAATTAAACCCTAAAAATATAGCTTTTCCATTTAAAATAGGTTGCGGATTAGCAGGCGGTAGCTTGAATACATATATAAATATGATAAATCAATTTAGTTTAAAAACTAAAATTGAAATAAAACTTTATAAACTTTAAATAATAAAAATTATTATAAATATTATGGATATAAACCCAGAAGATATAAACATGTCGGAAATGATACAAAAAATTTTGGATAACCAGAATATGTCAATGGAAGATATGAATGATATCGATTTAGAAGAAATTAAACGAGAAGTTATAACTGATTTTAATAATAATGGAAAGATTCCACGAACATTACCTGGAACACCATACATTAACCCGAAAAGAACAGAAAAGAAAAAGCTAAAACAATTAAAACGCAAACAAAAACTAACAAAACTATTAAAAAAGAAAAAACATGTAAAAAAGAAGAAAAAGAAACATAAAAATTAAACATATAATTCTACGTTGATATCGCCTCTATATGATATAAATATTATAATAGTGTAAAACACTATTATAGTATTTAAAAAAAGTTAATATAATTCTTCTGTTTTATATGTTATCCATGGTTTTGCATCTATTAACCCTAATTTAAATAATAACAATGTAAATAATACTGTCTCGTGACCAAAAGTTTTTTCAATTTTTCATTAGATACAATAATATAGCCAACGAGTATGTATGATTTTATGCAATTTTTAATGGTATGATATCACTTAGTTTAAAATCTATTAGTTTGTTATCTAATGTTGAATTTTTATTACCAAAGAAAGATGGTTTTAATAATGACCACCCAATTTTGGTATCCATTATTCCTAATTTTACATATAAATATGCTACAAATGCGCTGCACCAAAACGTATGTGTTCTTTTTAATATTTTATTAGGTTCTACATATGCTTTTATCCAATCAATTGGATTATAATCATATGTAGCATTATGAATTTTTTTATATATTATATGTAATTTATCATCATTTATCATATTATTTTTATGACACGATATTAAACTATCTCTTATCATACTATCAACTATTTTTTTTGTATTTATAACACAGCTACTATTGATATCTATATATATTTCATTGTTTTTAGGAATACTTATCGATAATTTTCTGAGATAAACTTCACCTATATACGTATTTAATAATTCTTTTAAATTTACTATTTGAACACCATATTTTAATTTATCATTTGTAACATCTTTTATTCCCTCATTGCCACTCATCCATAGATATACGCCTCTAGATAAATTGCAAAAAGTTGGATTTTTTAATACAAAACCAACATGTGTATACTGACTATTCGTAAAATAACTAATTAATCTAGAAATTAAATTATTTTTACCACAAAAAAGTACTAAATCGCCAGTATCCATATTTTGTAATATAGTATCTATATCATCTACTACTTTATCATTAGTTTTTAATGTTTTGAGGTCATCGATAACAGTCTTAGTATCTTCAATTGTTTTATTTACAGTTGTCATCATATATTGAACATCTTCTATTGCTCTTGGAAAATTCCCTGTATGTGTATCTATAACAGTATTTTTTATTTCCAATAGTAATTTTAAAATATTAAGTGTGATATTTTCTAGGTCTTTTAATGTGGTTGTATTTTTCTTTGGTATCTTATTATTTTTAATATCGTTTATAGCATTTTTTACATCTTTAAGTTTATTTGTAGATGTAGATAATTTATTTTTTATATTATCATTGTCAAAAGTATTAGCAGATATAGAATTTGATAAATTTGATACTCCGTCGATAACGTCATTTATACTTCTTGATAAATCATTTTTATCGTTTTGTTTGATTTCAAGTGAATCAAGATCATTTTCTATATCACATACATCTATATTTTCTGTATTATCATTATTAATTATTGGTACAATTGTATCTTTATATACATTAACGTGGCGTGATTCAACAGTTTGATTGTTTACAGTACTATCTAATGTTCTTCTATACAATTTGACTAATATATCCTCGAGTATTTTAACACGCAATTCTAAGTTCTTATATTCTATTAGTGTTACATATGCTGCATATGCTACATGCGTATCCTTTTCCATTTATCATAAATAAAAAAATTTTAATACCTCAAAATATATTTTTTTATTTCTCAAGATATATATTTTATATGTCAAGAAAAAAACGATTATGTTGACATGTTCGTATTATAACAGTATCATTTTGTATTAATTATATAATTTTAACCTCTCAAAATATATTTTTTTATTTCTCAAGATATATATTTTATATGTCAAGAAAAAAACGATTATACAGACATGTTCACAATTCGACAGTATCATTTTATGTTAATTATATAATTTTAATCACTCCTAATATATATTTTATATGCAAAAAAATCGATTATACAGACATGTTCGCAATTCGACAGTATCATTTTATGTTAATTATATAATTTTAATCACACAAAATATATATTTTTTTTAATTCTCAGAATATATATTTTATATGCAAAAAAAAAACGATTATGCAGACATGTTCACAATTCGACAGTATCGTTTTATGTTAATTATATAATTTTAACACCACAAAATATATATTTTTTTAATTCTCAGAATATATATTTTATATGCAAAAAAAAAACGATTATGCAGACATGTTCACAATTCGACAGTATCGTTTTATGTTAATTATATAATTTTAACACCACAAAATATATATTTTTT
>Ga0257124_1001218_pt1 | contig 20224 bp, 20 predicted proteins | sample SI106_150metaG_FD_190154 | JGI IMG/M metagenome (GOLD analysis project Ga0257124, IMG submission 190154) | Marine microbial communities from Saanich Inlet, British Columbia, Canada - SI106_150 | ecosystem: Environmental > Aquatic > Marine > Inlet | place: Canada: British Columbia | collected...
CATGAGCAAGGAGAACAAGAATACTATACATTTTTCCCATCCGAAATATTACTTCTTGTTCTCCTTGCTACATGAGCAAGGAGAACAAGAATACTATACATTTTTCCCATCCGAAATATTACTTCTTGTTCTCCTTGCTACATGAGCAAGGAGAACAAGAATACTATACATTTTTCCCATCCGAAATATTACTTCTTATATTAACATATGTTGGTGAAAAGTGTATGTAAAGATTGGAATAAATATATATCAAAACATATATTTGCTAGTAGAATAAGTATATGTAAAGATAAAAATCATAAAAATTGTATGATGAGTTATGTCGAAACAATTGACAATAAGCAAATTAAACATGGTAAATCGATATATGATAAAAAATGTAAAGGTGGTAGAAATGTACTTTCATATTATTATGATAATAAATTACATAGTTCGTACAAACAGTACAGTGTTGTATGTAAAACACTACCACAATATATATCATCACTTAGAAATTATAGGCATGGAAAAAAACACGGATGTCAACAAAATTATAAAAGAAGTGGTATATCATCTGAACAACATTGGGTTAATGGAAAAAAAACACGGGAAATATTATACATGGAACAATTTAGGTTATTTACATACATTCCAAACGTTTGTTAATGGACGCGCACAAGGGTTATCGATACGTTTTGAACATACATTTAAAATGAAGAAATTAGATTTAGAACAAAGATCTATAACTAAATATTTAACATATAACCCTATCAGAGATGTACAATATTATAATAATGGTTGTTGTAGCATAATAACAAAAAAAGAATTTATAGAAATATTATGTGCATATGCAGATGAATATCCTGAATTATCTAAAAACGGAATGTTAAATATTATTATACAATTAAAAAAGACAATAGGCAAGAAATACCATCTATTCGATAATGTATTCAAAATATTTTTCGGTTCGCATATTTTTAAGGAATTAAAAAATTGATTAATTATTTTTTGTTATTTATTAATAACAATAAATATGCGATACCCGATACAACTAACCCTATTGATAATATTATCATATATAACACACAGTTACGCTATTAAAAATAATATTAAAAATACTTATAAAACAAACCGATATATTATCCATAAACACCATAGAAATACCATACATAAACACCAGAGATATATAAAACAAATTACACATCAATGTAAAACAGATTACAATTTTTGTAATTCAACACAAACATTGATAGGTAATAAACATCCTAACACATGCACCTTCGTGCGATACAATATGATTAATAATACTATAGGCGTACATTGTTTAGGATTAGGAAAAGGGCTAATAGAAGAAAGATATACAAAACGTAGTAAATATTTTAAAAATATTTGGAAAATGTATGAATTAAATTCTGATAAAAACATATTATTTTGGGATGATTATGTAACAATGCCAATGATACGATGTAAATCATATGATAAAAACATAGATAATATATATTGGCAATGGAGCTCATTCAATACTGATTGTTAGTTAATTATAACACTGATAATAGTGACGAGTATCATAAAAATATTCAAAATAACAATGGATATTATAACGATATAATTATATATAAAAATTATATATAATTATTTTTATTCATTTAAGTGTATTTAACCATTTTTTGCGATCTTCATAATCAATTGTTGTAATAAATTCTTTAATTCCATTACTTTTATGTGCCAATACTGTTAATGTACCAAGTTTCATAGTTTTATTATTACTACAATCATCACGTACTTTATGACCATATCTGGTAGTGTCATCGATTGATATATATTCTGGTATGTTTATATCAAATACATATAAATCCCCGGCGTATTTACTCATTAGATTATAATATCTATCGTCATTTTTAATTTTATCGTTAAAAAAAAAATTATATTTTTTGTGGAACATTTTTTTTTAGGATTGATACTAGTATTTGAAAATGGTAGCAGTCAATATATATTAGAAGATATATTTATCATTGATGATTTTATATGTTAACATAACATCATCTATAATAAAATATTTTAAATTATCAGAATATTATTGTAATACTTTATTTGAATATGCAAATATAAATTGATATGTATTTACAACCATTATTGATAAAATTGAAATTATAATTTATAATTTCTAGTTAAATATATATATGATTCAATACAAAATATATATAGAGAATTTATTTACTTCATGTAGAGAACAGCAGGATATCGTTAATACTATTAATGAAGTCACTAAATTTGTTGAACAAGAAGTTAAAATATGTATAGAATATCATACAGATTGTGATTTACCTGTAAAATTTAAACATAATATAGAATTTACCGATTGGGGAGAACATAATGTTACATATAAATTATCTGGTAAAATCAAATATAATAAAATTATACCTTTAGCAACATTATGTTCATATGATATACTTTATTGTATACCTACTCATTAAATTAAAAAATAGATATACGAATATTTTATATTCGTATTATAAAAGTTAAACCTCTGGTAATTTGGGGACATATTTGTCTAAAATTTTTTCTACTTCATTAATATCTGCTAACCATAAATCTAATGATTCAATGTCTTTTAGTTTAAAATATTCTTTTTTAAAAGCATTAAATTTAATTTTTAAGTTAGTTAGGAAATTTTCTCTATTTAACATCCCTGTTGTGATATTATGTAGATATTTATATGATTTATCATCACCTAATCTATCAAATTTATCAGTTTCTAATTTATCTTCTGTTTCTTTTATTGTTGTAGATTTTATAAAATAATCAGGATCTTTTCTAAATTTTCTCACATATCTAATTTTATTATGCAATAATAATGTTTTATCTGCAATTGCTAATAATTTAAATTTCTTTAATTCTATATAATAATCAATTTTGAAAAAACAAAATGTATCTAATATATCATCTATATTATCATATGCCATTGGAACATTTGTTATTGTTCCATCTTCATTTTTAATAGGTGTTAATAATACCAGATTTACCATCGGTATTTTATGTTCCAAACGCAAATCCTTCAGACTTAATTCTCTATTACTCTCCACGATATAAGTTATATCATTTTTATCATTACCATTCTTTCCTGTATATTTCTTAGTTTTTTTTTCAAAATAAGTTATCGTCTGCTTATCCTTATCAGGTTTAATTAGTTTTGTTGCGATTTTCTTTACGTCTTTTTTTGCAGTTATTCCGTATTTCATCATCGTCAATTGTGTTTCATATGAAACACCTATTGGATATTCTGAAATTTTATATGTATATGTGCCATTTTTCTTAGATAGCAATTTATATTTACCCCTGGTTATAAAACCATTTTCATATGGAACTATTTCACCTGTAAATCCTCTATAATATGGGATATATTTCTTATGTATTACACCTCCTTCCCCGTTTTTATAACATTGTATATATTGTTTATGATGATTAATTATATCTTTATAATTAAATTGTGGTATGTCTGTTTTCCAACCATATGGAAATGCAAGTGAGCCATTTACTAATGCTAAACAAATTACAGGCTGGAAATATTCAGGTTCTATTGGATTACCATCTTCATTTTTTTTATAATGTAACATTTTGATATTATCGATATTAAATAATAATTGTGTGTATGGTTCTTTATTAACATATGTATATCTATCAGAAGCTGCGTTGGCACCTCCAAATTCTCTTGAACCAAATTCTCCTTGCTTTGAGATATATGGAATATTATTAGATCCAGGATAATCCCTTGCCATAGCAATAATTGCATCGTTTAATGATTTTTCACCATGGTGATAATAAGTATATCCGGAAGTAAATGGTCCTAATGTTCCAACCTTGATATCTTTTTTGGTATTACCATATTTTTTAAACCATGTATATAATATTTTTCTATGGCATTCTTTAAGACCATCTATCAAGTTTGGCAATTTACTTTGTACTGAATCGACGCCAAACCCTGCTAAATCCATATCGATCATTGTCTTACCATCAACATATTGGATACCAACATCTTCTTTATAAATATTTTTAAATTTATAGTTGGATATCTGATATTTACGGTAATCAGCTTGACTATCATCAAATGATTTATGTAAAGTCTCAGATATATCAGATTCCGCATTTATATATACGATATTAAATTTTTTAACAAGTCTGTCTTTGTCTCTATTTGTTAGAGTTCCCAACCCTTTAAAATACTTAACATCCCCCTGTTTAAATTTTACATTTGGATTATCAATACACCACTTTTTAAATGCTTCTTCAGAATAAAATTCTTGTCCTGTTTTAACAATTTTAACTGATATAGTTCTTAAAAATCCAAAAAAATCTTTATTTTGAATTAATCCCGGATATAAATATTCAAATATATTATATAACAGACAACGTATATGTGACCCATCATGATCACTATCAGTCATACACACCACATGTCCATATCTCAAAGTAGCAAAATTCTCTGGTTTAGAATAGTCTTTATATATAGTTAATCCCAATGCATCATTTATATTTCGAATTTCTTCATTATCTGTTATTTTGCCAAGTGTTGAATTTCTGACATTTAATATTTTGCCTTTAACAGGCATATAACCATAATATTTTGTACCATTACCATTCAACAATAATGGTCGTATATATGCGGCTGTACCTGCTGCTGAGTCCCCTTCAGTTATAAATAATGTACATTTATTACTATCTTTTTTTCCTGCCTCGCTAGCATCAACCAATTTGTGCACATCTATTCTAGCTTTTTTTTTAGCAGTTTTTAGCTTATTCTTACCAATTATTTTTGACCTACAATTATTTAATATATCATTATACACATCCCATTTCTTAATTATCCTAAGATTTGCTGCGGATAATTGTGTTGTTTTAACCTTGATATTCGCAGTACCTGTTTTATTTTGACCATTATAAATTACATTACTTTGAGTACAAAATATAAACATGAAGAAATATTTTTGTATAGTAGATATAGTTAAAGTAATCTTTTCATAATCTTTTGAACTTTTTTTAATATTATTGATAATAGGTTTTATCATAGCCTTTTTCCAATCTGTTATATGTGAACCTCTTTCATTCCTAACACCATTTATAAATGCAACGCTAGTAAATTTAGTTTGATTATTTACACCATATAAATATACATCAGAATCTTTTGTTGTTACATGGATACATCTATATTTTTCTAAATCTAAATATAATGCCGCATATTTCTCATATGATGAATAATCATATGTAACATCATTAAATATAATAGGTCTCCCAATATTAAATGAAAAATCTATAATTAATAATGTGATTTTAGCGATATCATCGTTTGTATAACAATTAGTATCCTTGATATATTCGAAATTAGGTAACCATGATATAGACGTAAATCCCTTATCATGTTTCTTTGTTGTACCAAAATCTTTAATAATTGGGTCTTCTATTATATTTAACTGATCTTTATAAATTTGTGTATATAATTTATTTTGGTCGATATTATAATTCCTAACTTGTACAATAGAACTACACATACATATTGCCTTTGTTCCTAGACCATTTTGTCCTATTACCTTATCTCTTTTACCAAAATTACTCCCTGTTCGGGGAAATGCAAAATTTGCATGTATATTATAATATTCTTTTGTTTTATTTAACTCGTCTTTACTCATATCATTATTTAATGCAGAGGATTGTAAGTCCCCTATACGTATTTTTGTTTTTTTAATAGGCATGCCGATACCATTATTATAAACTTTAGTTAGACCCAACTTGCCATCATCTTCAAGTTCTATATTAACTTTAATTTTTGTACATTGACGGGTGGTATCATTGGGATATTTACTTACTAATGATTTTGCTTCGTCGTTAACATTTTCAATAGCCTCTCGTATCAAATTATATAGACAATTATTATATTCATATTCTTTATAAATAACTTTACTTGTTTTATCATCATATATAAAACCCTTTTCTCTGATATTACCTATACCACCATTTATCATATTACCAGGTCTAGCCTTATACCAGTCCCTATCATTCATAGTTCTGTAAGATGTTTCATTATTTGTGCTCATCGTTATCAAATTGAATTAGATATATAAAATTAAAAATATTTTTTTCAATTTTATATTTTTATGTTAGTTCAATCACTTTTTGTAATTTATGATATCTACATCTAATAGCATCATATTTATCAGGAGACCAACGTGAATAATTTTAGCGTAAAATGTATAAAGATTATTTTTTTCCAATTAACTTATCCATACACTACATACGTATCAAATCTAACATATTCTCTTTTGTAACATATCTTACAGAACTGAATGATATAAAAACACGTAAAAATAATCAAATTATATAGTAGTTATCGCGAATTTAATGTGTTTAAATTGATACGTTTGATATTTTGAATAATTGCATTTGAAATAAAATTCCTAAATCAACCAAATGTTTTCTTTTTGAATGCTTCGTAATTTAAGCAAGCAGAAGTATCTACTACTTTGATATTTGGATAACTATCTTTTTTAGTGATTTTTATGTTAACATTGTCCGTATCGTCAATGTCGTCATCTGTGTTATCTGTGTCATCTGTGTCATCTGTGTTATTAGACTCGAGATCACTATTATGAACTTTCATTTTATCGTTTATAGCTGTTTTTTTTTGACCATCGTCAGTGATATCATCAACTATCACAGTAGATACTAAACCACATACTATTCCTGTTATTCCTGTTAATTCTGACCAATAATTAGAACTATCATGTTTATGTCCATATAATACACCATACATTGAGAATATATATATAATGGTTAGTATAAATATAAAAAAAAGTAATATGAATAATTGTATAATTCTAACTATATGTTCTTTCATTTTATATAAATTATATAATTTATATAAAATTTATGTTTATTTATAATTATTTGCGTCTGCGTTTTACTTTATAGCTAATTTTCTTAACTGTTGATTTTAATATATTATTATTTTTATTTGTTGTCAAAGACGTCACTATTCCAAAGTTATAACCAACTATATTTGTTATAATCGACCAAAAATTAGCTTTATCATCTACGTCGCCAAATAAAAGACCATATATCGCAAATATAATAAGTGAAAATGTAAATATAAAAAAATATAGTAATATGATAATTTTTAATATATATTGTATATGAAATAATCTCATTTACATTATATATTAAAAATTTTTAATTTAGAGTTTTTGTTGTAATCGTGTACCCATATCATCTATTTGCTCAAGTGTAGCTTCTCGTATAAAATTATCTTCTTCGTATGATTTATCGACTTTGACAACCAATATTCTTTTTTCGTATAATGTACCTTTTGATGCTTCTAAAAGTTTATTAATCTTTTCTTCATCTGTAAACGCGTCATTATCTTGAATTTCATTTAAAATATCATTATATTCTTTTTTTTTATCACTAATTTTCTTTGCTTTTCTTCTTTTTACTACTTTAACACTGTATGATCTCGGACCTGCGTTAGCTACAAACGGAGTGTTTCTCAATTTTTCCATGATATCTAATTCAGTTACGATAGCATCCTCAATCATTTTTTGTTTTTTTGTTACAAGTTTAAGATGTTTTTTAAATTCTGACGATATCAATAATATTTTAGTATGTTCTGTTATCGTATCTGAGAGGATTGTGCTATGTTTATTAACTTCAGCTTCTAATGCCACAGATTTTCGTCTTTCCATCTCTTCTTGTCTTTTTTGATCTATATTTTCACGACGTTTAACTTCATAATCAATCTCTGTAACGCTTTTATGATATGCAGGATCATCTTGTGATATTTGAGGCTGTTCATATTGTTTATCTTGTTGTCGTGGCTGAACATATTGATTCCTAGCATATTGTGGTCTAGTATTATATTGCTGTTGAGCATTTTGATGTTGGTCATACACTTGATTATTTACCTGGGACATTTTTAAATTTATATTAATTTTTAGAGATATTTTTTGATAAAATTAAAATTTTTATCAAAAAATATGATATTTTTTGATAAAATTAAAATTTTTATCAAAAAATATGATATTTTTTGATAAAATTAAAATTTTTATCAAAAAATATGATATTTAATAACATGATTGATTTTTTTCTCCTTTATTTGCAGTGTATAGATGATAATTATCTGTTCTTTTAAATCTATTACCTGGTCCTACAGCAGAAGGAATCCATGCTTGTTTTCCATTTCCCAAATCCACACCTGGTCTATCTTCTACACCTCTATATGGATCGCGACCATGCATTACTCTTGCTAAACTCGTTTTTGCGCCTACACCTTGAGCATGATATGATGCTCCAATTTGATATTGTGCATTATTCATTTCATTGATATCTTGTGATGCTTTAATTAGGTAATCGTCACCAACTATTTTATTACTTCCATGTACCGGCTTTAATTGATATCTGGAAGGGACTACTTGTTGTTGGAGATTCAAATTATCTGGTGTTTTATGATAATCCGTGCTATTATGAAATCTTGCACCATCATGTGTTACATTTTGCCTGGCCACATCGGAATATCTCGCTTTATTTTCAAATTGAACTTGTTTTGTGTTATGTTGTTGCTGAAAATTATTCAGGTGTTGTTGAACACTTGGACTTGTAGTATTGGCTTTTGCAGCTGTATATTTGTATTTATACAACCATACCCCTACTACACCCACGACGACAATAACAGCTATTAAAATATAAATTGTATTTTTTTGCATAATTTATATAAAAATTATAAAAAATTTTTTTTTATTTATGAACATGCACATGGGATACCTTGAAAACCACTTTGTCTATCATTATAATATAATTCTAAACCACGATTCTCAGATTTTATCGGATATCTATTATGTATTAAAAATTTTATAAATATATAACCATCTTTCCTAGTTAAAACATACTCAGAATTATATGTATTGTCTTTATATATTCGAATATAACAATTTTCATATTTAATAGGAATATTGATATATCCATTATCATTTATCAATAGAAATTTTTCATCAGTATTTTTTTTATATGCTTCAAAAACATAATTATCTAATTTATTTAAATTTATATTTGATTCTAATTTCATTTGAAATGTATTTTTAAGTTCTGTAAATTCTAAATTATTTACAGGTATGTAATTGGATTTATTTTTTAAATATATATAGATAAAAGTTGAAATTACACATATTGATATTATATATATAATTGTCGTTCTCTTCATTTATAATTAAAAAAAAATTATTATTTTTAATCTATTTATTTCTTAATTGTAAGTTTGACTTCATTTGAAGTTAATTCACTTGCACTTATCATATCACCACTGCTTTTACCATTTATTTCACACGGAGTAACTACTATTTTCTTTTTTATCTTTGATAAACTATCTTTATCTTTTGCAATTTCTTTATCGATATCAAAATTAGGATCGTCAAGAAGACCTTTACGTTCTGCTTCTATCAATTTTTCTGCTTTATCTTTATATTCAGGATGTTGTTTATCTATAGTAATCTGCATTGTCAAATGTTTGAGTAACATTTTCTTGTTAAATTTTAATTTTTCTTTCAATATCTTAATATATGGTGTTAATGTCTTAATTGCCTGTAATCTGGTACAATAAGCTTCGATAGTATCGAGTTGTTGAGATTTCAATTCTTGTTCAGCCAACCGTTCTCTTCTCTTTTTCATCGATTTTTCACGTGAGATATTTTCCATAATTTTTTCTTCTTTAGCTTTAATTACTTCATCTTGATCTTTTTTTAGTGTATCTATATCAGTAACAGAACTATATGTTGCTTTTAATGATGGGACCGGTTCAGGATATCCAACTTTACATATATAACATGGATCGGCATATAAATCCTCAACATATGTTTTTTTTATAAATGCTACACATTTATCATGTGTATCAAAAACTTTTTTGATTTTCATTAACCCTGAATTGATACCATCGTCTTTTTTACGTAACATTATACAACATACTGCAAAATTCTGTCCTTCTTCTATATCTTTTATATTTCCTATAACAGGCTTATCTATAAATTCAGAAGACCATTTAAAATTTTCTTTGTCATGTTTTTTTAATATATCTTCTACAAATGTATGTGGGGGATATACTGTAGACGAAGACATTTATGATATAAATATTTTTAAAAAGTTTTTATATTAGATATTTTTAAAAAGTCTTTCGGTATTTTTTAAATATGGAAATTGAACACATATATGTTTCCATAATACATTATATTTTGTTTGTGTAGTAGGTGTTTGTAAAAATAAAATATGATTATCAGGAATTTCACTATTAAATCTTTTTACAAGAAAATATAATAGAGCTTTATCGATTATATATTTTTTATTTTGTTTTGTATACCAATTTTGTATTTTTTTATACCAAAACAGAATATCTTCACGTGTTTTTTTTAAACTATGAGGTTTAACACCTAATACTTTATATAATATAAAATATCTAGCATGATAATATATTTGATGATGATTTGATTTTAAATATGTTTGAATATCATATATATCTATATTTATTCTATTTTTATAATGACATTTTATTTTATTGATAATTTCACGGGGAGGAATATCTTTTGTGCATTTCCCTTCAAAATCATCTAGTTTAGTTAAAAATGTTTTTTCTTTACCAAAATTATATGTATCCAATCCATTATTGTTATTATCATCTTGTATAATTATGGAACTTTTAATTTTTATCATATTTCCACAAACGCATTCATAATAATCAGTAGTTTTATATTCATCATTTAATATTCTTTGACAATTATTACATACGATATTCTGTTGTGTACTTTTATAATTAACATATTCTATATCTGTAAAATATTGTTCAAACAAAGTAAACATATTATTTAATATATCATTATATTGTGTGTCGTCATTTCTATTTGAATTATTATATTTAGGTTTATTCAAAATATCATTATATTGAACAAATTTATCTTTTGATTTTAATTTATATAATGATAACTCAGAATCTTCTTGCAAATTATTTATTTTTTGTTCTAATATATCTATTTTTTGTTTTAATACCCTAGTTTCGTCCTCATCATATGCTATTCGTAATTGAATTTTATATTCTTTCAAATCGTTATTAAGTTTTGGAATGTCCTTTTGTTCCGATTGTATATCGGAAATTATCATGTCATTAATATAATTCACATTTTTAAAATTTAATGTTTTTTTTGTATCAGACATATAATTTAAATAAATATATATACTAAAAGTTATCAATAATAATATAAAACTATAAAGTATGTAATATACATATTGTGTTTGTTTTTAAGATATTAAAAACAAACACAATATGTATATTACACTGTATAAAACTATTAAATATAGTGTAATATACAAATTACACAATTATAAAATGTTTCATATGAAATGCATACATAAATTGAGTAACAACAATCATTGTAAATATATTGCAATGAAATATATAGAAAATGTGTATAGTGTTATTATTTTCAACTATTAGATACTTTTGGAAGGATAACAATTAATTAAATTACATTTTTCAAATGAAGTTAGGAGTATGATAAAGATAGGAATAGCATTAAAAATAATAGCAATAATATATCCAAGTTTTATAATCAAGTTGTCAAATTTGAGAATGATCTTTTATAAGGACAAACTAACTATTTAAATATTTAATAACAAAACATATCACCATTTTTGTACAAATAGATATTATTGTACATGTTACAAAGACTCAAATGATTTAATTGATTTAAAAATGGATACTGAAATCAAATGATTTAATTGATTTAAAAATGGATACTGAAATCAAATGATTTAATTGATTTAAAAATGGATACTGAAATCAAAGATTTTAAAGGCAAAGGTATTCAATTTATACTAAAAATTATCAAAAAACTTTTTTATTGTAAATGAAAACACAAATATTTAATTATAACGATAATAATTATACATATACATATGATGAAAATGACACATCTGGCACGGGTTGTCTTATGGAAATTGGTGTTAATAATGAGTATAAACTAGATAAATATATGGGATTAACAGGTAAGTTTTTATTAGATATTGGTGGGAATTGTGGGGTAGTAACTATGATTTTAGCTAAACAGAATCCATTTAGCACAATAATAACTATAGAACCATATAGCAAATGTTACGAAATTATCAAAACAAATATAAAAAATAATAAATTAGATAATGTGATCTTATTGAATAGAGGCATAGGTAAAGATGATAAAGATCTGATATTAAATATATATGACGAAATGAGTGGGGGATGTAGTACATCAGTTACTAGATTAGATTTATTTAAAAAGTCAAAACCTACACATGTTGCTAAATGTATGCAAGAAAAAGTAAAGTCAGTAACATTAGATGAAATTATAAATACATATAAAATAGATAGTGTTCACTTATTAAAAATTGACTGTGAGGGAGCAGAATATGATTCATTATATAATAGCAAATATCTAAAACAAGGTTATATCAAAAATATATGTGGAGAATTCCATAATTTATCATATAATAAAACTAATAAAAAACATTATAATTATAAAGATTTATTACGATATTGTGATAAATATATACAAGGTACTAAGAATATCACAATTCCTTTGTAAAAAGGAAAACTGTATTTCCTATTCCACAGATAAATATATATTGAAAAGAGTAATCTCTTTTCAATATATTCGCAATATTTTTAGATATTTTGTATAATAAATTTTATTAAATCACCTTTTCTAAATTTCGAGTACCCTCGTAATCCACGTTGCTTAGCTAGTGATTTTAATTCAATGGTTTTCATGTTAGCATAATCTATTCCATCTGGGCCGACTACATGCAAATTAGATACATATTTCATGAAAAATTTGTTATCATTATTGTTAAGTATAAAAGGTATGTTATATACTTTATAACTCTGTTCATTTGGATCCTCAAATACGGATTTATACATTCTAAATGCTATTTCGGGTATTTTGTTGATATCATTTGATATCGCTCTATATAAATTTAAATGTTTAATTACATTCTCACCAACATCCATATATATTATACGAATATCATATTTATTATTTACACATGGTTCTATCCAGTATTCACGATCACTAATTGAAGGGTTTGTATTATCTATTATCACACTTTTATTATAATTTATCGCATCATAAAATAATGTATCAGATTGTTTAGGTGTTTGACTATCTTTATTTATATATACATAATTATCAAAATAATTATTACATATTGTACTTTTACCTGAAGCGGGCATACCAACCATTACTATCAATTCGCCATAATCTCTATTTATGGGCAGTGTCAACTTATGTTTAGCATCTAATTTATCATATATATTATCATATAATTTAAACGGGATTTGTTGAATTATAGTACCACCAAAAACATTTTCTGGTACTTTAAATTGCACATTCATATTTTGTGCAAAAAATAAATCACTTGCGCTAAAATCCCAAGGTCTGCCAGCAGCATCGCCACAATAATAAGAATCTTTATGTAGGGTTGTAAATCCATTTAATTCCATCATTTTGTAAAACATACCGAGACACGGTTTTCTATTTAAATCGTCTGAAGTAGATATATATATACTATATGTTATATCTAATGTATCAAATATATTAGATAATTTGCGGTTAAATGCTGTAGTATATTTTTTTTGATTTGTAAAAAATATAATTTCATGTGTTTCACTTATCAATTTTAATATACTTGGAACATTATCATTTAAGAACATCCAATCAGATGTACCAGTAGAGAATAACTTACCACTTTTAGTTTGTATTATAGTATAATCAAGATCAAACATCACGACAAGGTTATGTTGCAATGGTTTATGATGATATACTATAGATCCATATTTATTCATGATAAACGGTATGTCATTTATAGCAATTTTAACTATTGCGGATGTTCTGTCATGAATATATTTTTTAGTATATCTATCATATATAATAGAATTATCAGCACTAAAAATTATGAAACCACATTTTCTATTTGATATGATATCATTATCATTACTATAAATATAATTATACTTGGTTTTAAATTCTTGTATTTTATGATCATTGTTATATGTTATTATTTCATAACGTTCTGGAAGTCTTGTTAATGTCATTATATATAAAAATTTTATATTTAAAATTTTTATTTCAATTTTTTATTGTATATAAAGTTGTTTATAAATATCTTCATTATCCATAGAAAAATTCTTATTATCAAATATATCATCGATATCATAACTGTTATCATCAAATATATACATTATCAATAAACACATAACATAATTATATTTATATTCTAATTTAAATAATTTTAGTATACTTGCATTCATTTTTTTTGCTTTTATATATTTTAACAATGTAGAGTTATATTTGATATTATTTATTATTCTACATATAAATGTTATATACCATTTTAATTTTACAATAGATATACAATTTATTATTATTTTTATAACTTGAGATTGTTTTATCAGATATAATTTATTAAAATACACACCTCTATTCTCACGTTCCTCATAAATAACACCAAAATCTGGTAAAATCTTTTTACCGATAATTTTTTGTATATATGTTAATATATATGGTTCTGATGTTGTATTATCTGGACGCAAATTAGCAACTTCTGGTTCATACGTCTTGTCATATATATCGTCGATAATATACCAAGAACAAATAATTCTCAATATCAAATTTATCGTGTTTATATTTTTATTTTTTATGAGATTCATTGTTAATCGTTGAATTTTAAATGGTAGTTTATAATGTTCATATTCAATAATTTTAGTTCTTATATCTTTATTTATTAATTTAGTAGAATGTGTATCTTCATATGTACCATATGAAGATACAATTGGCCATGTATCTACTGGTAGTGTATGTCTCAACTGCACATGTGAATGACAAAAATTACTATTGTTAATAGCATTATTTCGACATTGTTTTCCCTTTTTAGTATTTGCATTACATCTCATTTTTATAAATTAAAAAAGATTAATTTTTAAATTTTTAATAAATTAAAAATTTAAAAAAAATTAATTTTTAAATTTTTAATAAATTAAAAATTAATCTTTTGCTTCCTGACCGTATTTAATCGTAAATTCTTTATGTTTTACTAAATCACCTTGGTTTACTGACGGTTTAGTATTTTTTAATGCTTTAATAAAATCTTTATATGTTACAGGAGGAGGAAATAATTTTTTTGGGCATTTGATATCCGCAATAGTCATTTTTATAGCTTTAGGATCATCTTTGCTACATGGTGTTATGAAATCATCAACAATTTTTGTTTTATCTTTTTTATTTGTACCTGATACATATTTAAAATAATTAGATGTTCTTATCACTCTTATCGGTTCCATTAGCGCATTTTTAACTAATATAGAAATGTCAGACCCTGAATACCCAGATGTTTTCAACGCTAATGCAGCCCAGTCTTTATTTGTAACTGTACATTTTGTATCTCCCATATGTATTTTAAACATTTTCTCACGTGCAGATTCATCAGGCAAAGTTATGAAAATTCTTTTCTCAAATCTTCTTCTAACAGCAAGATCGATGATCCATGGGATATTAGTTGCTGCCAACACCAACACACCATCACAATTTTCTCCAGCACCGTCCATTTGAACTAGAAATTCTGTTTTTACTCTTCTTGACGATTCATTATCATTATCACTTCTTGATCCACATAAAGAATCTATCTCATCAATAAAAATTATAGATGGTTTCTTCTCGCGTGCCATTTGAAATAATGTTTTTACTATTTTTTCAGACTCACCTTGCCATTTAGACATTATATCAGATGATGATATTGAAAAAAATGTACATTTTACTTTATTTGCTATAGCTTTAGCAATATATGATTTACCTGTTCCTGGTGGTCCATATAATAAAATACCTTTCCATGGTTTTCTTTTTCCAGTAAATAATTGAGGGAATTTTATTGGTAATAATATAGCTTCTTCTAATGCATTTTTAGCCGCCTCTAATCCTACGACATCTTCCCATTTTATATCGGTTATATCGGTTATTATTGAATTAGATAGTGATGTTCTAAGCTTGTCATTTTCCGTATTCTCATTTTGTGTTGATGATATTTTAGCGGTTTTCATATATTTTTCTAATACTTTATTTCTTTCAACTAACTCGTTTCTCTTTTTTATTAATGTAGGTTTATTTACTTCATATTCAGTATATTTTATGGCTTCATTAAATAAACTAATTGATAATTTATATAATCCATACGCTTTTTTATGATCTCCTGCTGTATCGTATATAGATGCTTGTTTTGCATTTTTGATTGCGTCTTTAGTAAAATCAACGTATACCATTTAATTAAAAAATTTTTACTTTAAATTATTTAATTATCATTTATCATCTTCTTTTTTGAAATTTATAATTACGTGTAAATGTCTTATAGTTTTAATAGATTTACATTTGTCTTTATTTTCAAATATTATCATATTATTACTATTCATACTTTTCCATTTTTTTTCAATTATAAATCTAGCATTCTGTATAGTTATCAAAGTTTTTAACACTGGATGTATCCATAACACATAATGTTTTAAATTTTTATAAATATCATAAGGAAATTTATTCTCTTTTATAACTAATAAATTTCCATTTTCAAATAATTTATGATTTAACAACGATTCATATTTATTACCGTATCGTTTTTTCATTTTATCATACTTTTTCTTTATATCATCAGTTCTTTCTATTTTATCACAAATAGTTTTCATATCATATCGTTTAAAAAATGCAAAATTATATATCATATTTAAATAAATCAAATTAATTAATTTGTTATTTTTAACTTTCCTCTAATATCAAACAAATCATTATATAAGTATATGGTATTTATTTTCCAAATAATTTTTAAACATATTTCGTATTTCATAATATATATCATTGTTTATACTTGACGAGTTATTTATTTTAGCAAACATTTGCATTTTTATATTGATAAAATTTGAATCATTAGTTATATTTATCCTGGATAAACTATCTATTTTAGCAATCAATAAGTTCAATACATGTTTAGAATAAAAATTATATCGCAAAAATATTGTTCTAATTTGTGATATAGACATTTCAACACGTTTTCGCGTTGAATAATGTTTATCACAATATTTAATACCATTTTGTATATATTTATATTTTCTTTGGCATTTTAATGAATAACGTTTTATATAATAATCACATTGATCTTTTAAAGGTAAAAATGTTTTATATTTAGCTGATTTTCTCATTTGTTCATCATTTTTGATAACATTTAAATAATTGTTAATTTTATAATTTTGATTTATGATATTTTTGATAAATAAACTACGTATTTCCATTAGTTTAGTTTTTTTGTAATTTGAAGGATGTTTATCGATTAACCATGATAATTTATTTAATATTTGATTTTCACCTATATTATGCTTTAATATCGTTTTAAACTCATTTTTTTTTAATGTTGCAAAATCTTTAAAAGTAGGATATGTAGTGCGTAGGATATATCTATTATCATTTGTTCTTATTTTATTATACAAATCAACACATGTACATGATAATTTGCATAATGTACGAAAAGACACATATTTACATATAGTATCAAATAAATCCGTATTTATATTATTCATTTATAATAAAAATTGATATTAAAAATTTTTATATTATAATTGATAAATTCAAAATTATTAATTGTAATAATTTTGAACTTATTGATATTTATATAGAATATTTAATAATAATAATATTTATTATATTTATTATATGTATAGAAATTATATGGTTATATATCATAAACATTTATAATAAAATTTTATAAATACAAAATTATCAATTTAGTATATATATAAAATTAATCAAAAAAAACTATTATTAAAAATGTTTCTTCTAGGAATTGTAAATGTTATATTTATTATATATATGTTGATAAAGTTTTTGGAGAACAATGATAACAATAATACCGATAACACCGATATAACAGATATTGACGATAACAATAATGGCGACGATAATATGAACAATAATACCGATAACACCGATATAACAGATATTGACGATAACAATAATGGCGACGATAATATGAACATTGATAATAACGTTATGATTGATAATAGTAACGTTGATAGTGATATAAACAATATGAATGATAATAGTGACAGTAATATGAATGACGATAATATGAATAATAATAGTGACGATGATATGAATAATAATAATAGTAATGATGATATGGATGATAATAGTAACAATGATATGGATGATAATAGTGGCGATAATAGTGATGATGATATGGATGATAATAGTGGCGATAATAGTGATGATGATATGGATGATAATAGTGGCGATAATAGTGACAATGATATGGATGATAATAGTGACAATGATATGGATGATAATAGTGACAATGATATGAATGATAATAGTGACAGTAATATGAATGATAATAGTGACAGTAATATGAATGACGATAATATAAATAATAATAGTGACGATGATATGGATGATAATAGTGACGATGATATGGATGATAATAGTGACGATGATATGGATGACGATGATATAAATAATAATAGTGACAATGATATGAATGATAATAGTGACAATGATATGGATGATAATAGTGACAATGATATGGATGACGATGATATAAATAATAATAGTGACAATGATATGAATGATAATAGTGACAATGATATGGATGATAATAGTGACAATGATATGGATGACGATGATATAAATAATAATAGTGACGATGATATGGATGATAATAGTGACGATGATATGGATGATAATAGTGACGATGGTAATGGCAGTAGTGATATAGATAACATATCGAAAAATATTGTTTTAAATAAATTAGGATTTAATATAAATAGTGAAGTTGATTCAAATAATATAAATAACTTTATAGAGATACTTGATAATTTCACAAATGACTATATACACGATAATATACCATATATGTATGATAGTCGATATAATATGTTGCGAATGCATATAGTTAGTATGATTAGAAATATTTTGGACAATGATGTTAATGTTGACGATGATATCGATATTGGCAATGTTGATGATTAATATACCTGATATTTTATAATTTAAAACATTATAAATTTTTATTATATTTTTATTATAATAAAAATTATATATAAATGAAACATGTATTAGATAAATTGGATGAAATAGAATCATCTTTACATGATTTAAATGTAATATTTGTTAAATATATACAAAAATATAAAAATGGAATAGATTTTAGTAACGATAATATAATAAAACAATTAGTTAAGCAAAGTTATGAATATAATATCAAAAATAAAAAGATTAAAATAGATAATATAGAAGATATAATAGATAAAATAGTACAAATGATAAAAGTTGAAATGAAATCACATAAACAATTTATGAAGATACGTTGTGTATATGAAACAGATCCAAAATATAAACCATTACTAAATATATTCAATAAATTGAGTCCACAAATTCCATTAAAGGCAAAATTTATTATCATAGAATATATTATAGAATATATAAATAAAATAAATACGGAAGTTCAATTTATCAATAGTGATTTTTTACATGAGATATCAATTGACGCTAAATATCATAATCAGATTAAAAACATAATCGATAAGTGTATAATATCTAAATCTTTAACCAAATTAATTCCACATAAAAAAATAAATAATACGATAATAAAAAAACAAGTATCCTCTGCGATAATTCCTGTAGGTCAAACAACACCAAGAGGTATATTAATATATGGGTCAATATCACAGAAGAAAACATATGATAGTTATAAAAATTTTAATGTATCTGTGTATAATAGAAAAACACTAAATACAATTATGAAAAAACTATCGACGGGTGTAAACATACAATTATTCGATAAAACCAATAATGATTATATGAATGATATGACAATATATAAAAATACATATGGTAATTTACCAACGCAAAAAGAATTAACTATGTTTTTACTTGGTGATAAAACCAAAATAAAAGGCCCTGCTATAAAATATTTTATATATATATATAAAAATTGAATTAACTATGTTTTTACTTGGTGATAAAACCAAAATAAAAGGCCCTGCTATAAAATATTTTATATATATATATAAAAATTGAATTAACTATGTTTTTACTTGGTGATAAAACCAAAATAAAAGGCCCTGCTATAAAATATTTTATATATATATATAAAAATTGAATTA
>Ga0257124_1001234_pt1 | contig 19889 bp, 7 predicted proteins | sample SI106_150metaG_FD_190154 | JGI IMG/M metagenome (GOLD analysis project Ga0257124, IMG submission 190154) | Marine microbial communities from Saanich Inlet, British Columbia, Canada - SI106_150 | ecosystem: Environmental > Aquatic > Marine > Inlet | place: Canada: British Columbia | collected...
AGATCCAAAATTAGCATTAGCAAAAGCAAATTTTGATGGTGCACTAGACATTAACGAAGCAAATTATGAAGAATTAATTAGAATTCCAGGTATTGGTCCAAAAACTGCACAATTAATTATTAAAAAAACTCAAAAAGAAAAAACAAAAATAACAAAATATGAACATTTACATGAGCTTGGAGGATGGATTAATAGAGCAAAACCATTTATTAGTGTAGATGGTAAAAGACAAGCAATGTTGGGAGAGTTTGCATGAAGGCTTGTAGGGCCTGTAAGGCTAGTTAGGCTTGTAAGGATGTGATAAAAATGGCACAAGATTATAAAAAATTAATTGTATGGAAAAGAGCACATGAATTGACACTTCAAATATACAAAATTACAAAGAATTTTCCAAATGATGAGAGATTTGGATTGACTCAACAAATAAGAAGATCAACTTCAAGTATTGAATTGAATATTGCTGAAGGAACAGTTGGATCTGATAAAAGATTTTTGAATTATTTAACTATTGCATTAGGTTCATGTAAAGAAACAGAATGTTGTCTATTATTATGTAAAGAACTTAAATATATTAGAGATAGCGATTATAATGAAATCATACAAAAAATGGGAATTTTATTATCATTATTACAAAACCTCATCAAAACAATTAAGAAAAATAATTAACCTTACAAGCCATACAAACTACAAGCTACAAGCCTTAAAAGCTAGATTTCACATCTTAGTTGTGACGAAAAAATAAGCACAAAAATAGGAATTTTTCCGGAAATAAACCATTAGTGAGTACTAAAACAGAGAAAGATTTATATAATCCATACATATTCTATATAATTAGGGTTTAAATGCTAGTTTTTTAGAAAAAAGGGTAGGGGATTTTGTTCGGGGTGTAGAAGATAAGCCATACAATAGGGATAATTGGAACAGGTAATGTAATTGAAGAAGTAGCAAATGTTTCTACAGGCGGCAGTATCTCATTTGAGGATGTTGAACGTATCTTATTCTTTAATCATAAAAAAACTGATGACGATAAAGAAGATCTTGATAGAAGAGTAAAAGAAATGTTTGAGGCTGTTAAAGATAAGCATGGCATAGAAATTGAAAGTACTGATAACTTTCCAAGTTTCTATAGTGAATCTAATTGTGTAGTACTTGCACCAGGAAGACAATTTGGAGGAGAGTATCCAACTAATTCAGATGATCCAAATGATTTACCATTTACTAAACAAATTTATTTAGCACTTAAAGCAGATTTTATTAGAGCTGGAGAAATATTTGGGCAAGAATTTGGAGAAAGATACAGAAAATTCTTTAAAGAATCTGAAGAAATGGGAACAACAGCAAAATTAGGATTTTATAGAGTAACAGTTGATATCTTAAAAGAAAATATTTCTCAACAAGACTTTTTTCAAGAAGCATTTGGTGAAAAAAGTGAATTAAGATTATTAGAAAAAAAAATTAATGACGGTGTACTTGATTCTAAATTAACTGGGGATGATAGAACAATTTTTGAAACATTAGGATTGGCAATTAATGCGAAAGTAGAAAATAGATTAACAAATGGTTATAGATTAATAGATTATTTCCCATTATCTATAGATATTACCTTAGATTATGGGAGAAGATTAAGAGAAACTTTAATTGATCCTGAACTTGATCCAAAATCAATTTTAGTTGTTACTAATGAACCTGGTTTAGTATGTAATATGTTAGCAATGATGAATCCACAATTAACACCTTACTTAATTGGAGTAAGTGATAATGATTCAAGAAGAATTAGAAAAGATTTTATTGAACACTTTAAATTATCTGTGCATGATATTGATCCTAGAAGACTTGATATGGCAATTATTGGTGATCATGATGTTTATGGAAGAGCAGTTTGGGGAAAGAATTTAATAAAATATCTAAGAGAAGAACTTAGAATAAACATACAAGCAAAAGATCTTCATGAATTTTTTAGTAGACATCTTTATTCAGTAATTGAACGAAGAATTGAAAGAGGAGAAAATCCAAATACTGAATTAGCTGAAAGTATTATTGAATTATCAAACTATGCAACTAGAAGTTTAGGAAATGGAAGTAATATAATTGGGAATTTTAATAATTCTGTATATGTTGGACAAGAACTTAGAAATTTCATGGTTACTCGACATGGACTTATGTTAGGCAGAACTGCTCCTTTACAAGTAAATTATCCAACTTCTAAAATAAGAAATAAGTTTATTAAAGGATTAGAAGAAAATAAAGGTTTTAACCAAGAAAATTTAGAAAATCCAAAAATTAAAAAAGGAATTGAACAAGTTAGTAGAAAACCTATAACTGATCCTCATGTAGAAAAACCAGAAAGAGAAGAAAGAGAACTTTCAACAAATTATTTTCCAAGTAATATAAAAGAAGATGGATTAACAGCAATTGTTTCTGCAAGAAAAGATATTGTTAGTGTTGGCTTTAATAAATACGGGGATGCTGAAATAAAAAAAGTATATAGAATGAAATCTAATCCAGATGACGAATGCACAGCTATTGCTACTTACATAGCATTTGAAAGAACATTTATTTGTGGAGCTGATAGAAGCAAATTAAGAATATTTGATTCTAAGACTGGTGAAAAAAGTTCTGTTGTTTTCAGTGAATCTGGATATGGAACAATAAATTTTGTTGATGTTGTCAAACCAAAATACACAGAAACAGAATCAGGTGTTAAAGAACATGAAGATATTATTGAGACAATAGCAGATTTAGAACAAATATTATTAGTTAATCACTCAAATTATGGATTATTAGGATTTAGTTTATATGAAGTAAATGCAGAAGGAAGAATTAGTTTAGATGATAAAAAAGCAGGAAGAACAGTTGAAAAAGGAGGACATTGTTTAATTAAAGATGGAGAAAAAGTTTACAAAGTTGAAGATGGTATTTTATATTCAGCAAAAATAGAAAAAAATGAATTAACTATTGAAGCATATAAGCTTGGCTACAAAATCAAAACAGATCCTGCTAAACCAGAGGTTCCTTTAATTCCTTATGGTCCAGAAAACAAAGGATATTTATCAATAGAAAAAATAAATGAATTTTCTGTAGAAATATCTGAACTTAATAGTGAAGGACTAGGAGAAAAAATATCTTCATTTGAAGTTGATGCTAATAATAATAGATATTATATTGGAACAAATGACGGTAAGGCAATTTTATGTAAAGACAAAGATAAAGACGATGAAAATCATGATAAAGACAATGGAAAAAATAATAATACAAGTTATCAAGTTCTTTATGAACAAATAGGTGGTATTATATCAAATCTTCAACATTTTGAATATGAAGGTCAAAATTGTATTGCTTTCTTAACAAAAACAGTAACAATAGGTTATGGTGAAGGCCATATTGAAGTAATTGTTAATCCAGAAGAACGAGAAGAACAAGGAGAAAGTACACCATTATTCCATGACCAAGCAGTTAGTTGGTTTGAAATAGATGGAGACCTAGTTCACCATAATTTAAGTAGTAAATATATTATTAGAAATCTTGATTATGATAGATGTTGTGTTTCTGAGAATAAGGGTTTAAGTTTTGGATTAACATATAATTCAACAACTAGAGATACAATTGAATTTGAATTAGGTGAAATACTTAGAGAAAGAAAATATGCTAGACAAAGAGTTGGTAATACTAGTGTTGTATTAAAACAAAATTAGATTCAAATAATTAAAAGGCAAGTGGGGATGATAAAATGGCAGGGTTTAAAACTAAAAAAGGTGGAAAATTACAACTTGAAACTGAAAATACTATTGAAGATCTTGTTGGTAGTGGAAAAACAGCTGATGTTTATTTAGCTAGAGTAATAGGAACAACAGAAAAAAATAAAGCATTAAAAGTATTAAGAGATGACTTGAATGAAAAAGATGAAGCAAAAACAGCTAAAAAAAGAGCACAATTTAGAGAAGAACAAGTTGGAGAAAGTGATAGTGTTAAAAGAAGATATGGAAAAAGCCATAATTTAGTTTCCCCTGAAGCAGTAGTAGAATTAAGTGACAATAGGGTTGCTGCAGTAATGAAATATATGCCTGGAAGAGATGTTAGTTTATTAGTAGATATTATGAACAATACATATGGCATTATGAGTACACTTAAAGATGAAGATAGAAAAAAATATGATGGAAAAAGAGCTCCACGAACTGAAGAAAATTTTAATACTGTAAAATGGCAAGCAATTGCATATACTATTTCTTTAGGAGTACTTAAGGGATTAGTTTCAATACATGGATATAGTAAAACATTAAAATGTGCACATGGTGATTTAATCCCATCTAATGTATTATTAGAAGGATTTGATATAGGAACATCTCATCTAAATAGTTTATCAATTGAAGAAATATTAAATTTAGAGCCTTCTGAAATAAAAGTTCGTCTTAGTGATATGGCATTTGACAATCCTGCAAAACCATCACTATACTCAGGAGGTGAAGCTGGTGGTTTAAAAATATCATTCCTTGAACTATGGCGAGGAAAAAATCCAGATAAAAGAAGAAACCCTCATAGAAGATATGAAGATTATAGATTAACCTCATCATATGAACCACCAACAGGAATAAATCTAGATTATTTCCAAGCATCTGATATACGTGCAGCAGGATTAATAACCATAGAATTATTAACTGGTATGACTCCAACTGTCTTTGAAGCTGAAAGACTTAAAAATGGGAGTGGAGAAAAGGAATTCTTAAAAAAATTAAAAGGTAATATGATTGAAGATGTTGTTGTTGAAACAATTGTTTCAATGTTATATCCAAAAAATACAGCTGCTTCATACTTAAAAGAACTAGCAGCTGGATTAAATCAAGACAGATTTACAGTTAAAACTAATGGGCATTTTCCAAGTGTTCAAAGAGCATATCATAATTTTATGCACACCACTAGAAGGTATAATAAAAAATTAGATGGATTATTAGGAAAAGATAAAACTTTATCACCTGCAGAAGCTAAAAAACAAAAACTACCTGTAGCAGAAGAGATGCAACAAGAATTATATATGTTACATCTTTATCAAGAAATCGAAAGAACAGAAACAGAACATAAAGAAATTTTAGAAAAAAAAGGTCTTCTTTCTGGTCCAGAATTAAAAACACAAATTGAAAAATATGAACAGATCAGAGAGAGTTACACATTTTTAGAAGAAACTAAAAAAACATTAGGATTTGAAAAAAGTGATATTACAAGATCATACAAAGAGAACTATGCTAATGAACTTGATGAAACTGACAAAGAAAGAATTCAAGAAGAATATGTTAAGTTAGTAGAAAAATATGATGGATTTGTTGATAAATATATTGCATTATTTGATAGACAAGATCAAATGTATGATAGTTCAAAAGAAATAGGTAGTAAGGCTATTGAACAAATGGAAAGAGAACAAAGAGATGCATTAAAAATTGCAAACACATTAAGGAAAGAAAGTAAAGCAGTTAAAGCTTTACTTAAAGAACTTAAAGGTTAATAATTAATTAAAAAACTTAAAAACATAAAAAAATGAACATAGAAAGAATTATAGGATTGTGGGAAGCATGGGATAGTACTGGTAGTCCAGAGGGACCAGATAGTCCCATTACAGATATAGTAGTATTAGATAAAATACTAAAGGAAGATCCGTATAATACATGTGCTAATTATTTAGTTGCAAGACATTACATAGGATTATTTGATAAAGAAGTTAGAGAAATACAAAGATTAAACTTAGAATCTAGTTTATTAGAAGCAGTTGATGAAGAAGCACAAGAAAAAATTAAAGACTTACAATCTGAAATAGAAACATATCAATCATCAATTAGCTGTTATGCAAGTATAGCATCATCTAGACTATATATAGTAAGATCAAATATTTTAGGTGAAGTTAAAGAAGAAAATAGAATAACAGATTCAAAGCTTGAGGGATTTAACAAACATGTAAGAGAAACATTAACAAAATTGTATTTATTTCTTAAAGATTATAGTTCAGCTCTTCCATTATTAGAGATAACAGTTGAATCAGATAAACCATATCTAAAAAAGCCAACTAAAGAAAATCATAAAAATTTAGCAGATTTATTAAATGCAATTATATCATATAATTCTGAATTATCAGGAGAAGAAGATAAAGAGTACCATATATCTCAAGATGTTAATACTAATTATACTTGTGCACTTCACTATGAACATGAAAATCCAGAACTTGCTTGTAGGTATCTTGAACAAATTTTCAAAAATTTAAAAGGAAATGAAGAAAGAATAAGAGCAAGATATAAAGTTGTTCCTGGAGAAACAAATCTAAAAGTTGAAACAAGTTTGAGAAATATAGAAAATGTTATAGAAAAATGTAATGTAGTTTATGAAAGAATAGTATTTAAAATGGTTGATGATTTTATCAAGAAATCTGATATTGAAGAAAAAGATGAGGATTGGGAAAAAACAGGAACAACAGATGAAATAAAACCTAGAAAAATAAATATTCCAAGTTCAATGTTAGCACAATTAATTAGAGTTAGTAATAATAGTAGAAAAATAAATAATTACAGCGCAAGGTTAAGATATCTAAATTTATGTCATCTTGCAGGTAATTATGAAGATGTTGAAAGATCAGCAGAAGCAATTTTAACTAGTTTACCACCCAAAGAAATAGTTGCTAAAACTAAATTTATTAGAATGGCAAGTTACTTTGTTCATGTTAAATTAGAGCAAGCATATAGTTGTGCTGAAGAGCTAAAAGGAAATCCTTATTTAGAAAATTCTGAAAGATCTTATGTTAATGCAATGAGAGCATTAGGTAATGCTGAAAAGGGTAAAACAAGAAGAGCAAAAGTAATATTATTTGGTAGTCCATGGTTAAGAAAAAAATATGAACCAAATAAAAGTGAATATCTAATATTAAGAAATTTCTTAGTTAGAAGATTAAAAAAATAAATTAAACTTGTCAAAAAATAATAGAAAAGAGATTAAGAATACAGGTGAAAAATATGCCAAGAAATATTGAAGATTTAATTGTTACTGGAGTACAAGCTGGAGATACAAAAGATAAATCAAAGGGATTGTATATTATCCCATATAATAAACCTTCTGAAACTCAAATGGCAATAGAGGAAGATGCAGTAAAAGGAAATTTAGCTCCAAAGGGTCCAGAAGCTGACATAATTCTTGTAGATAGTACTGATACAATTAGAACACCATTATCAATTGCTCAAATAAAAAGAGATCATTATCTTATAACAACAAAAGCAGGAGTTCACCTTGTAAAAAGAGATGAAACAGGATCAAAACAGAGACAATTATTTGATTTTTCTAGAAAAATTTGGAAAGTTTTAGGAAGTGTTGGTGTTAAAAGACATGATAAAAGATCATTAGAAGAAGATTTAAGACGATTTGGAAAAGTTGTTCCTGAAAAAATGAGTTTAGCACAAGTTAATAGAATGAATAGTAATGAATTTTTATTATCATTATTTACTGAGAGTCAAGTAGGTGAAACATATAGAGAAGATAAAGAATTAAATCCAATGGGTACATTTTATTGGAGATTTAAAAGAGAAATAGATGATAGTTTTTTTGATGAAAAAAATAAATTAGGGAGTTTAGTAGAAGCAAGTTATACTGGTTGGACACCAACTAATTTTACACGTGTACAAGAAATAGGTGGAATAGAACATACAATAATGCCAAATAGAAATGCATTAGATATAATTGACCATAAAATAATAGATGGAAAAACAATGTTTAATGAAATTGTAAAAACATATACTTTTGGTGAAGAAGGTAGTAAAGAAGCAATAATTAGTTATGATGTTATGGACAATATTGCTGCTGCTGTATTAGTAGATTATGATGGTGAAAAATTTTCAATTGAGATTCAACAAGAAGATAGAAAAATAAGACTTGCATCAGGTACTTTGAATTCAGTATCAGAATGGCCAAAATCAATTAAATTAATGCGCCACAAAGAAAAAATTTATTGTCTTGTTGGATGTTATAGGGGAGCTGTTTATACAATAGATTGTGGTAAAGAATCTTTAAATCCTGAAGGAAAAATAACTAATATTAATGGTTTTTTACCATATAAGGAAAGAAGAAGTAAGGAATGTAGTGGTTCATCTGATAAACATTCAATTAAAGAAATGTTATCTGGAGCAAATAGTGGACATGAAATAGTATTATATTGCTCAAATTTATTGTTTAAAGTAAAACCAGATTATTTCATTAAAATGAATCAACCATTTTATGATGGTCCAGTTTATAGTAGATTATTAGAAAAGGCAACATTACCACATAGAGTAATGACTGTTACATTTGATAAAAGTCATAGTAAATAATAATATCATAAGAAGAAGAGAAAGAAAATGAAAATACATACAAAACAGCAATCACATCCAAATAAAGATGATGATAGTTGGTTCTCTGATATTATAAATCCGAATCTAGCTGTTGCTGCAATTGGTGATGGTTTAACTCCAACAAGTGAAAAGTTTAGACGAGAAAGAAGAGCAAAATTAGCAAGTGAAGCAGCATGTGACATGATAGGTGGAGGTACATCCTCACTTCTTAGAAAAATGGGGGAACAATCAGTTAGAAATTTTATTCCAGATTTAGTTGTACAAGTTAATGATAATGTATTAACTGGTGGTAAACCAACAAATGGCCATACTACTTTTAATATTGCTGCTGTTAATCTTGAAAGAAGAATAATTGAAGGTTATAATATTGGTGATTCAAATGTTGCATTATTATTTGAAGATGGAAGTTTTAGTTTTATAACCCCAACTCCAAAAGATATTAATCCTTCTGTGAAACCAAAATTGTATCTTGGGATGTATCCACATGGAGGGGATGATTTTGATGATTGTAATGTTAAATTTGATTTAACTTATTTTAAAATAGATTATAAAAACAAAATAAGAATAAGAACAGAAAAAAGATGGAGTAGAGAACATATTGATATAAAAAATTATGTAATAGAAGGTAAAAAACCAGCAAGATTATTATTATTTACTGATGGAATATCTAATCCTGTAACACTTAATGAATTTGGGTCAATTTTAGGCAGTGTTCCAACAACAGATCCACATTATGATAAAATTGTGTTAAACCAATTATTTGCTGCTGCTGCTTATCCTTATGAAAGAATGTTAAATTTGTTAGATAAAAGATTAACAGAAGATGCATTAGTTAATGTTATAGAAATATATAAGGGGAACTTGATTGCAAATGAAGGAATTCATGAATCTAGATTAACAACATTAGAGTCTATGATTGAAGTTTTTATAGATGTGAAAGATACTGAAACTGGAAAAAACATGAGGAGAGATTTAGGATTAATGTTAAAGTACATTGATGATGCAACAATGGTTGATGTTCATTTAAATGATACTCATTCAATGGATGTGATTAACATGGATAGTTCAAAAACAAGACAACCAGTAATACATGGACCATATATTGGTATGAATAATAATGAACAAGCATTAAGAGAAAAAGAAGTTGCATTAGAAGAATTAACTGAAGAACATAGAATAACATCAGAAGATTTAGATAAAGCATTAGGAGTAGTAGAATTACAAAGAAGTGTATTAGAAGAAACAAAAACTGAATTAAGTCAATTAAGAAAGACATATCAAGAATCTCAAGATGAATTAGCAACCAGAAAAGCTGAATTAGATGAAGCTAGAGAAGGTTTAGAAGAAAGAATTGGAGAACAATTAGAATTAACTCAAGAATTAAGAACTATTGCTCAAGAACTTGAATCTAAAGAACATGAATATGTTGCATTAGAAACAGAAGTTGAAGAATTAAGAATAACTCATCAAGAAACAACAACTGCATTTAGTCAATTGCAAATTCAATATAAAGAAGCAGAAACAAGAATTCAAGAATTAGTAACACAATTAGCTGGTTCTGAAAACTGGATTTCTCCTGAAAACCATACTAAAGCAGTAGAAAGCAAAGAAAGAGAAGTTGATGCAAGATATATAGGGTATATTTCTCATAGTGATCATAGAGAAAGAATAAGAGAAGCTGAAGAAGCAATTCAACAAAGATATGTAGCACAAGAAGAAGAATTAAATGAATTAAAAGAAGTACATAGATTAAAAAATAATGAATTCAGTACATTAGAAGCTACATTAGAAGGAGTAAGAGAAGATTTAACTGAAGAAAAAAGAAAATTAATTACAGCAGAAGAAACAATTAATATTTATGAAATAAGACAAACTGAATATGACGCAAGAATTAGTGAGCTTGAAGAAGAGATTAGTTTATATGAAAATGCAAAAGCAAGATATGAAACAAGAATAGCTGAGCATGAGACAGCAATAGCAGAACAAACAGAAATAAGTGAAGAACAAGAAAGAACAATACAAGATCATGTTAGAACAACAGGAGAACAATCAACTACTATAGAAGAACAAGGAGAAAAGATTAGTAATCTTGAAACAGCTGCAAGTGGATATGAAGCAACAATAGCAGAACATGAAAGAACATCAGAAAGAGATATAGGAATTATAAGAGAATTGGATCAAAAAATTATTGAATTGAACACATTATTAGAAAAAAGATATAATGCTGATTCTGCTTTAGAACTTCTTAGAAAAGAATTAGAAACAGAAAGACAAGCAAAAGAAGAATTAACTGGAAAACTTGAAACTGCAAAATCAACTATAGGAGAAAGACAAGAACAATATGATAATTTAGAAGGAAGATATCAAGAATTAGAAAAAACTATTTCAGGAGAAAGAGTAAAATACAAAACAACTGAAGATGCATTAAAACAAGCTGAAGAAAAATTAGAAGGTTATGCACAAGTTCAAGAAGATTTAGCTAATGCTAGAGTAGAGTTAGAAAAATATGTAGGATTAGAAGCAGAATTAACAGAAGCAAAAGAAGCAAATGAAAGAATTTCAACGGCTTTAACAGAAGCTGAAAGTAAATTAATAGAATATGATGGCTTAGAAGCACAATTAAAAGAATTAACAACAGCAAAAGAAGAATCTGATAAAGCATTATCAGAAGCACAGCAGAAATTAGAAGATTATGCTGAAATAGATAAACAGTTAATAGAAGCTCAAGATAAATTAACTAATGCAACAGAAGAATTAGAAAGATATGCAAGTATTGAAGAACAATTAAAAGAATTAACAACAGCAAAAGCAGAAGTTGATAATGCATTAGAAAAATATGCAGGTATAGAAGAACAATTAGAGAAATTAACAACTGCAAAAGCAGAAGTTGATAATGCATTAGAAAAATATGCAGGTATAGAAGAACAATTAGAAAAATTAACAACAGCAAAAGCAGAAGTTGATACTGCATTAGAAAGATCAAGAGTTGCATTAGTAGATAAAACATCTGAATATCAAGGATTAATAAAAACACATACTGAAACTACTAATGCCTTAGAAATTGCAAGAGAAGAATTAGTAAGATATGCAAATATAGAAGAAGAATTAGATAAATTAAGAACAACAAAAGCAGGAGTTGATGCTGCATTAACTCAAGCAAATGAAAAACTAGAAGATTATTCAACATTAGAGCAAGAATTAGCAAATATTATTGAAGCAAAAGCAGAAGTTGATACTGCATTAGAAATATCAAGAATTTCATTAGAAGAAAAAACAGCAGCATTAACTCAAGCAAATGAAAAATTAAGAGAATATGAAAGTCTAACTGAACAAGTAAAAGGTCTTACAACACAATTAGATGAATTAAGAAATGGTTATGATATACAAGTTGCAGACCTTGAACAGCAATTAACAGATACTGAAGAAGAAAGAGATGCTAGAATTTCTAAAGATAAGTATGAGCAAGATGTTACAGATGCAAAAACAAAAGGTAGAGAAGTACAAAAAACTCTTGATAATACTAAAATTATGAAATTAAATAATGAAATTGAAGAAAAAAATAGAATGATTGAGAGTCATGATGAAATATCTCAAAGTCTTTATAGAGTAATAGAAAGATTAGAAAATAAATTAAGTCAATTGAGAGTTGATTTACAATCAAAATATTCTAAAAATATTATTGAAGATGATGTTGTAGAAGAATTAGAAGATAAATTATCTAATATGGCAATTAAAATTAATTATAATCCTGATTCAATATTTGGGAATTCTGATACATATTATAGTAATGCTGGAATAAAAACAGAAGATAATAACATAGATATCCAAGCAGAATATGTAGAACCTAAATCTAATATGGAAAATGGGACAGTACATAGATTTAAAGTTTCTGGAATGTTATATAGAAGACATAAAAAAGGGAAAAAACAAGGAGAAGCAAAGGGAAAAGGCAGAAAAATTGAAATGGATTGTTATGTAAGAGAAGTAAGTGATGGAGAAAATAAAAAATATGAAATTGATACACAACAATTAGAAATAACTGCAGAAATGAAAGAACATTTAATTTTTTCTATGTCTAAAATTTTAAACTCATCAAACACTGAAAATGCTGATACACGTTATGCATCAAGAGTTAAACAAAGAGGAGAAGAAAAAGATGTTAGAATGACTTCAGCAGAGATTGATAGTTTTAATAATGGAGAAATTTATGGAGATATGTATAACACCAAAAATAGTGGGAGAAATAAAGGAAGAGAAAAAGGTCCTGCATCTCATATTGCAATTAAATATCAAACAGTTGTAAGATAATAATTAAGTTAAAAAAACAATAAAAAAATGCAATTATATCCATTTAGTAAACCAGCAGAAGGAAAAAATGAAGATAATCATTTAGCTAGGCTTATATCTCCTGATTTAGCATTAGGATTAGTTGCAGATGGTTTAAGCAAACACTATGGTGCTATTGCTAGTAAAAATGCCATTTTGGGTATTGGATTACCACTTGAAAGAATATTACAAAATGAAGGAACAAATAATTTTAGAAGAGTTAGTGAAGAATTAATTGTTCATACTAATGATGAATTATTAATAAAAGGAAAATTAGATGATGGAAAAAAGAGTAGCACAACATTAGACTTAACATTAGTTGATTTAATTAGAGAAGTTATAGAGCTTCAACATGTTGGTGATACAAGTATTATGTTAATTAACGAAGATAGAAGTATTACTTATATCACACCTAAACCAGACGATTCCAGTAATCCAAATGATAAACCTAAATTATATATTGGTATGTATTCACATGGTGGAGATGATTATGAAGATTGTAATGTAAAAAATGATTTAACATATATGCAAATTGATTTAAATGCATTAAAGAAAAAAGCAAGACACCTATTAATAGTTAGTGATGGTATAACTAATGGATTAATGATGTCTCAATTTGAAAAAATTGTTGGAAATTATAAATTAGGAGAAGAGAGTCCTCAAAATTTAGTTAATGCACTTGCATACGCAGCATATTCTCCATTTGAGAAACTTTCAAGATTAATTAATAAAGACAAAATTAGTGAAGATAATTGGATTTATTTACTAACTAATTATAGAGACCAGCTAATAGCAAATAATATTGATGAATCTAGATTAGTTGATATAGACTCATTTAAGCAAGTATTCCATGAAGTTAAAGATACTAAATTAGGAAGAGAAATGGTTAGAACATTAGGTGTAAAAGAAAGATATGTTGATGACTCAACAATTATGTTAATTGATTTCTATGATCTATGGGAACAATATGCTCCTAGATTAGAACAAAAAGTTATAAGTTTAGGTGGAGAGATAAAATCATTAAGGACAAGAGAAGTAGAACAAGAAACAGCTTATGCTCTTAACTTAGGAGAACAAACCACAAGAGATTCTGCAACAATAGCTGGATTAAATAAAAACATTACAGAAGCAAATAGACAATTAGAAGAACTAGTAGGAAAAAATACAAGATTAGAAGAAGAAACAAAAAAACTTAATGGAATGATAGATGAGTCTCAAGAAAGCAATAGACTTGCACAAGAAGCATATAGGACTAGAGTAATTAATTTTGTTGATGAGATTTATACAACTACTGGTAGTAGATTGCCAGAAAATTATAAGGGATTAAAATCAGATACTCTTCTTAAATTAGCTTCAAGCAAAGTAACTGAATTATATGGAGAAGTTAGTCAAACAGAATCATGGTACAGTGGAATTTGGCCAAGTAAAAAAAAGAAAAGAAAAGCAGCTAATAATCAAGAGATGTTAGAAGAAATAAAGTTAGAGTTAATAAGATTAGGAGAACAAGAAAGTAGGTATGAAATACTAAGAAAAGAAATTAAAAATATTGGAAGAATATTAAAAGATAAAAATAGAAAAGACTTAGAATTAAGATTACCAGAACAAATAGTTAGTGAAGATGCGAATTTAGTAGCACAACAACGTGCAATTAGTTATGTACAAGCTGTAGTATTGAGTTATGAACGACTAAATTCAATGGCAGAAACATTACAAGGTCAAGTAGAAGATTTACAAACAAGATTAGAACAAACAATAAGTAATTGGTATTCTCCTGAAGTACATGAAGCAACTATTCAAGAAGTTAGAGATGAATATGATGGTTGGGTTTCTGAAGAAGATAGAGATGATGCAATTGCTAGTGCAGTTACTACAAAAGAAGAATTAATTAGAGCAGAATATAAAGGATGGGTTTCTGAAAGTGATAGAGATGAAGCAATTGCAAAAGCAGTTACTGCAAAAGAAGATGAATATGATGGTTGGGTTTCTGAAAGTGATAGAGATGAAGCAATTGCAAATAGAGTTGGAAAATTTGATAGACATGTTTCTGAAGAAAGTCTTGAAGCAGCATTAACTGCAAAAGAAGATGAATATAAAGGTTGGGTTTCTGAAAGTGATAGAGATGAAGCAATTGCAAAAGCAGTTACTGCAAAAGAAGATGAATATAAAGGTTGGGTTTCTGAAAGTAATAGAGATGAAGCAATTGCAAAAGCAGTTACTGCAAAAGAAGATGAATATGATGGTTGGGTTTCTAAAAGTGATAGAGATGAAGCAATTGCAAAAGCAGTTACTGCAAGAGAAGAAGAAGTTAGAGCAGAATATAAAACTAAAACAGAAGACAATACTGGTGAAAAAGAATATACAAATGAATTTAAGGAAGAACCTACAGAAGATATGGCACCAGTTATAAATAGTATAGGTTCAAAAATAGATGAACAAGGTAAAACAGATGAACCTGAAAGTGAGCATACAGAAGAAATAATAACAGCAGATAAAATAACAACGACAGAAGAACCATATAAACCAGAAGTATCAAGAGAAGTTGAAGATAAAGTTGAGCAAGCTCAACAAAGTTCCAGCAAATCTGAAACAGAACCTGAAGATAAATTTGAAAAACCAAGTTATCGTAGTAGAGTAATGTCTTGGGGTAGTAATGTATGGAATAAAATAAAAAACCAAATCTCAATAAATTATGAAATAGAAGAAGAAGAAAACGAAGAACCTCAACATAATGATAAATTATTAACAAATGGAAGTATAGAAGGTGATAATATTCCATTAACACCAAAAATTCCTCTTGATAATGAGGGAATAGGAATAGAAGACACTTTAGGAAATAAAAAAGGGCAAGAATCAAAAGCAAATGAAGAAACATTAGATAAAGTAGTTGGTACAGAAACTACTGAACCAGTTGAAAAAGACATTCTTCATGGAGTTGGTTTATTTATGAAATATTACTTAAATGAACCTGTTCTTAATGAAAAGTCTAAAAAAGAGCTAACAATCATATCACATTTATTATATTTTAGTTTTAATAAAATAAGATATAAATTTAGAGAAGAAGATGCTGGATTAGAGAGTTTATTTGATCAACTTATGATTTTAAGAATAAACCAAGGTGAAAATGAAAGTTCAAGAATACATACAATAGACAAACAAATTAAAGTATGTAGAGAATATGCATTTAATTTATCTAAAAGTGCAGAAGATGATGGACTAAATAGTGCATATATGACATTAAGAGATTTCATTTATCACAATAAAAAATTAGGTGTAGAAGGAACTAATCATCGAAGTTATATGCCAGAAATCTTTCAATTATCTCTTGAATATATTGAACAATTTAGAATAAGTCAAAAAGGGGAAAAAGAACCAGAAGAAGTTGAAGATGATGAGTATCTTGAACATGAATCAATTGCAAAAAGTGGACCAGTTTTTGAAGAAAGGTGTAATCAAGATATCGAAAAAGGATTGCCAAAAAGAAAAATCTTGCCAATTGCTGCAACATTATTAGGTATTGGTGCTGTTGCATTAACAGGATGGTATTTATGGAATAATGGTGTATTTAATATTACACCTGATTCACCTAACAAAGTAGAAGATATAAGAGTTGTAGACAAGAAAGATACTAAAAATAGAAAAGATATTGGTGATGTAACTAGCCAAATAACAGGTATACAAGATATTATTACAGGAGAAATTGCTTATGATGTTCCTGCCCATTATGTTGCAGATAATTCTGAATTAATAGGTGAAACAAAACAAGATGTAACACAAGCTACTGATTTAACTGTTGCTGATGTTGCTATTGTTCCTGATGTTGCTATTGTTCCTGATATTGAAAAAACAGTTGATACATTAGATCAAAAAGAGATAGCTGCCGAAGAAGTAGTAGTTGTTAATCCAATTCCAGAAGTAAAACCAGTGGTTGTTGCACCAGTAGAAAAAGTTGAAAAACCAGAAGAGAAAAAAGAACCAGAAAGATCATTAGATAAAAAAATTGAAGTTATGTTGACTAGAGGGAAGGTTCAAATATGTAATGTGAAAATTGGACTTAATGAAGATAATAATTCAGTTACAGAAATTTCTTATTTAAAAATGGAAGAAGGAGTTAGTTATAGTGCAATGGGTGGTGCAAAACATAAATCACTCTTAGTTGATTTTGAGAGTTATTCTGGATTAACTAAATCTAAGTTAAGTTCTATTGAAAAATTAAGAATATTATATGCAGTAGAATTATTAGAAGAAAGAGGATATAAAGTAAAATGTGAAGAAAATAATTGCACTGCAAAAGCTAATAGGAAAAAGGAAAAAGGAATTAAAGATTTATCTATTAAATATAAAAATAATGGAGAATTAGAACTAAAAGTTCTTCTTGCAGGTCAAAAAAATCATCATGAAGTAAAAACTTTAGACCAGCTAGACATGTTGTTAGCTGCAGATTATTTTACAGATCTTGGTTTTAATGTTGAATTTAAAGAAGGTGTGTATGTTGCAACTGGAAATAATCTTAAAAATGGAAAAGGTGTTGTTAACATCACATATAATAATGGACAAATTGAACTAAATGGATCAATAAAAGTATACCATACATGGGAATTTACTTCAAATAAAAATGAAAATGAAATGAATAGATTAAAAAATATGAAATATGGTCCAGCTGATAGGGAAGCTAAAACAGCTGAACTAAAATATAATCAAGCTAATTCAGAAGATGAAAATTATAAGACTCTTGAATTAGAAGCTAAATTAAAAAGAAGTATAGCTGATGGAATTAATGGAAAAATATCAAGATTAAGAAATGCTAAAGAAACAGGTAAAGAATTATTATACACTACTCATTTTAATGGAACATCAATAACTATTGAAAGAGAAAGTGATCATGTAACATTGCAAACTTCATTATATTCAGATCTTTGGACTTCAGATTGCCAAGATGGCAAAAAATGTGACGATCTAAATGATTATCAAAATAAATGTGGGAACAGAATAGTAATTGATAGAGATGAACCATTATCAAATAAAGGATGGGGATATAGATTTTTAGATATGAATAACAATAATAATCATAATAATAGAGAACAAGAATGTGAAAAATTTGCAGATTATCTTACTAAAAATTTAAGTAAAGCTGTTACAAAAATATTAATGATGAAAAGTTCATGTGGAGGATAAAAATGTCAGAAAAATTAGAATTTATACTTGAAACTGGAAGAACTACAGTCATAGTTGATGAAGATAAGATTATGAGGGAGATTAGATCAGGAAGATTTAGTACAGTATATGAGGAATTTAGAACTGCCCTTAGATGTTTAAAAAATTCCACCACATTTTGTAATGATGTTATAGAAAATGAAGAATTACTATATTACTTATTAAGATTAGAAGGATTAGATGATCAAATTCTAGCAGCTGATAGTGGTAGTAGTAGAACTGATAATCCAGCACAACAAATAAGATCTATGTATTTATTTCAAAGCGATATTTTAGATATAGAAAAGTCTCTTGCTAGAATTAAAACATCTAAAAAAAGAGACAGTAATAGAGAAGAAAGAATAGAAGAATCATTAAAGAAAATTATGGGTCATAATTATAGATTTTTAATGAAAAATTATACAAAAGTAGATAATCAAGGTATACGTGGTGTTTCATTAGAAAAATTACTTAGATTAGAAGAATCAGAAGAAAATAAAGAAAAAGAACTTAGTAAAGATGTTGATAACAGACCTTATTTGCTTCCTTCTAAAACATTACCTTTAGCTCAGGCATTAGGAATATTTTATTTAGCATTAAGAAAAGATCAATTTTATCAAGAACATGGTTTTTTACACTCTGATATAAGTCCAGATAATACAACAGTATATTATAAAGACATCGCCTCAGAAGGTGAATCTAAACTATTTAGAGATTATAGTAGAGAAATTAATATTGTAGATATTGATTTTATTGATTGGGGATTAGCAAGAGAAATAGGAGTAGACTTAAGAGATCTTTTATCTGGTGTTGAACCAGTAATGAAAGGAAAAGTTACTAGTTATTATGATGCTGGTGGAAAGGATTCCCCAGTACCTATATGTGGTCGAGAAAGTGCTGGAATTGAAATGATAATAGGTAATGATGATGGTTCTAAAGATACAAAAGCTTCTCCAGCACATAATATTTACCAAATAAGTAATCTTCTTGTTAGAATGCTAACTGGTTATCATGCTACATTTTTAACAGGTGATTTTTTAAGAATTGAAGTTAGAGATTATCACGCTGCTTTAGAAGTATATGAATCTGCAGGTAAAAAAGAAAAGAAAAAACATAAACCTAAGTTAGATAGAGCAATAGCAAGAATTAAAGAAGGAGTTGAATTAATAAAAGAACATTATTCAGGAATTGTTTCTGATGAATATGCTAAAACAATAAGCGATAAGATTTGGGGAGAAGATTATAGTGGATTATTAATTGATCTTGAGGAATTAAAAAATAATCATTATGAGAGTTTATTAGAAAATTTATTCAGACAAAAACTAGATAATGAAGGTGTTGATGTATCTGATGATAAAATTGGTAAAGTAGTTAATATTATGCACAAAGGTACAGCTGAGTATGGTGAAAGATATCAAACAAATACTGAAATAATTTCTGCTGTTAATAAACTTGAAGAAGGTGGAAATTTAAGAGATCATAAATATCCATCACATTTAATTAGTGATCTTGATGATAATTCAAATGATAATATTTCTCATGAGCCAGATGTTTCATCTTCAGAATTTAGATTAGATACAACAACTCTTGATTCAGTTATTGGTGGTTCATCAATTCCTAAAACAAGTATAACAAAAGATAATGAAGATGATGAAGATACATTATTCCCTTATGGTTTAGATGTACCTGTTGATAGGTCAGGATCAATAAAAGCAGGTGTTGCAGGTGGATTAATAGGAATTATAGGTGCAGGTCTTATTGCTTTGTTCTCAGCACTTAGTCCAATGGTATGTCCTGACATGAATTATGATGCCCATGATATAACTGAAGATACAAGAATTGTTGATACCTATCAAGATTCAAGAGATGTATATACTCCTGATACAAGTGATGTTATTGAAGATACAACTCCTGAAGATATTCCATTAAAAGAAGTTTTAGATAGTCACACACCAGATTCAATTCCAATTGATACTCATGATATAAAACCAGATCAAATAGAACCAGATGCAGTTGATGTAATTC
>Ga0257124_1001241_pt1 | contig 19802 bp, 17 predicted proteins | sample SI106_150metaG_FD_190154 | JGI IMG/M metagenome (GOLD analysis project Ga0257124, IMG submission 190154) | Marine microbial communities from Saanich Inlet, British Columbia, Canada - SI106_150 | ecosystem: Environmental > Aquatic > Marine > Inlet | place: Canada: British Columbia | collected...
TATATAATAAAATATATATATATATATATATATATATAATTTTCTATATTAAAATATATGATATCTAAATATATTACTTATATCATATACATAATTAATTCATTAAGTGTATAATAAATTATATATATATATATATATATATATAATTTTGTTTTTAATTCGTCTTAATTTCATAGTCTTTTATAAATGTTTTGTATTTAACTATACAAAATAATTTTTTAGATTGTATTAAACTTGATGATCTGATCTGATATTCATTATAATATTTAAAATTTTTATCATTAATTTCAGGTCTTCTCATTCTTTTAAATGGAATATATCCGTGTTCAAATACGTCGAGTATACAGTTTATAGTTAATAAATATTTATTTGATGTATTATTTTTAATACATCAAATACACATGCATGGTTATATTTATATATTTTACCACAATGTGTTTCACGTATTGTATATAGATGTTCAAGTACCATTTGTTATTTGAATAATATTGAAAAATTTTCAACTTTTATTCGAGACTCGTGTTTTATCTTCCTGATGATATCTAAATATATTATTTATATCATGTACATATTGTATTAATTCATTAAGAGTATATCTATAATTATCATACAATACTTTGCCTGGTATATCATATATCATAGCAATCCTGTCGTTTGAAACATTGAATCTTCTATATTTCCCTTTAGAACTAAAGGGATATTGTTGTATATATATATAATATATAGTTATACATAATGACCATATATCTCCATTCTTTAAATCTTCAATGTCTATATATGACCTTTTCTTAGACGTCAATTTAGGATCTATATAGTTTCTTGTTCCTGAAATAGTATAATTATTTGCATTTTGAAATTCTAATACTGACAAATCAAAATCTATGAATAATATATCAAGTGTATTAGAGTTAATAATAATATTACTCGGCTTGATATCTCTGTGAACAATACCATTATTATGTATTTTGTATAATTTATGTAATAATGTTTGAGTAATTTGAAATTTTTGCATTATATTTAATTTTGTTTGTTTTAAATATATATCTAAAGGTATGTATCTCGGATCATTTTTTAAAATTAATAAATGATCGTATATAACATCTTTATATTTGATATTTTGCATTATTCCAACACATACAGGTGAAATATCATGTATATTATTTTTTGATATATAATTATACATTTTGATTTCATTTTCAATAGTAGTCATTTTTTTAAGTTTTAATAAATATTTATTATCTTTCGTTATTAATATGATAACTTTGGTTTTATCATTAGTATACACGATATCTGTATTCGTTTCTATGTTTATATGCACTTTTAGCGTTAAATTTGTATTTCGTGGTAACGGAACACTCATGTGATCTTTTTATTAAAAAAATGTATTTTTGAAATTTTTTTAATAAATAAAATTTGAATTAATATTTTAATATATTTTGATATATAATATCAATGGATCGTATAAGATGTCCTACATGTGGTAAAGTTATTGCAAGAGATCACGTTAAATATAGAAAATTATTAAAATTAGGATATACTAAAAATGAAATATTTCAATTATTAGATATACAGAGAATTTGTTGTAAGAAAGTTCTTATTACTAATGTTAGTGTTATAGATGAACAGTTAAAATTTGATGAAAAACAATTGATAACTGATACTTTAGTAATTAATCATAAAAATATGGTAAATATCAATAAAGATGAACTATATGAACAATATTTAAAACGTATACCAGTTCAGGGTAAACGTGTATATAATTTATCCTGATGTCCAATTTGGGATTTGTTCCAAAAAATAATTTTTATGTTTTGGTATATTTTTCTTACCTTCAAATTCTGATAAGAAATTAGATAATTTTTCTGTGAATGGATCATTCTTTGTAGAATGTGGGCTTGGTTTTCGACCACTTACAGACATATACCACTGGACTAAAACCATTTTTTCTACCCAACGTGTATCTATTTCCCATATCCACTCATCTATATTATTTAATTGTGTAAATCTATCGATAGGTAATCCTCCCATTTGATGTAATTTTCTTTGAAATGAACACCAAACACCTAAATCATGTTCAACTTTTTGTATTTGTGTTGTTGTTATAGGTATACCAGAAAAATCATTATAACGAGGTACATAATTATTTGTAGTTATAAATGTAGAAACTGAATCAAAATAATCGTCCCATGTTTTAAGACTCATTTTATATTTGATATAGTTTTAAATAAATTATAAAAAAAAATTGAATTTTTTTATAAATACCTTTTTAATACAAATACAATTTTATAATAGAAAAATTATAAAAATACAATAATATAAAATATAATGACTATACAATCTATTTATAAGAAAGAGGTTAAAAACCCATTATTACAAGAAGGTAAACCTTATAATGTATTTCCTCTGAAATATAATGATATCATGGATAATTATCGCAAGCAACAATCTAGATTTTGGACTGATATGGAAGTACCATTAGACAAGGATCATGAACAATATATAAAGTTAAGTGATGATAAAAAATTATTAATTAAAGGAATTCTAGCTTTTTTTGCTAATTTTGATGTTGTAGTTTGTGATAATCTCGTATATAACTTATGTACTGAAGTTAAATGTTTTGAAGCACGTGCAGCATATGAATATCAAACTATGATGGAAAGAAATCATGCTATAATGTATAGTTTATTAATTGATGCATATTTTAAAGAATCGGAATTATGTGAATTAGAAAATGGTGAGAAAATGAGTGTTCGAAAAATGTTATATAATTCGATTAACACATTTCCTGTTTTGATTAAAATGAAAAAATGGGCACAAGGTTGGATGACAAATGGTTCTTTTGAAGAAAAATTGTTAGGAGCAATGTGTATAGAATGGATTATATTTAGTGGGGCTTTTGCAGTTATATATAAATTTAAAGAAGATGGTATTTTACCTGGTTTAACAATGGCTAATGAATTAATTTCTGTTGATGAGGGTCTTCATGCTGATTTAGGAGCAATAATATACTCCTATGGTTCGCAATTAACTGATAATATAGTATTTGAAATGGTGAATACTGCTGTAGAATTATCTGATGAATTATATGAATATTTTATGCCTTCTAAATTAATAGGGATGAGTACTAAGAAAATGGCAGAATATATAAGATATATTGCCAATAGATTATTGGTAGGAATAAAATATCCTAAATTATATGGCAATGTCAAAAATCCATTTGATTTTATGGATAAAATTAGTCAACAACAGAAAACTAATTTCTTTGAACATAGAGTTACTGAATATCAAAGAGCACAAACTGGGACAACAACATTTACAGAGAGAATGAAGGGAGTATTATCTGAATTCTAGTAAATTGATAGCATATCTTATGATATTTTTATTTTTTTTTAAAAAATAAAAATAAATACTAGTATCATTTTTATAGAAATGTTGATATCTTATTAAAGATATTTTTTAAATTAAAATGTTAAAAAAAGATGATTTACCAACTACCCTTTTTTTGAGTGGAGGTAATATAAAAGGACCTATACAAGCAGGAATATTAAAAACGCTTAAAAATAACGGATATTTGAATGATATTGATACTTATATAGGTATTTCAATTGGTTCAGTAATTTGTTTATTATTGAATTTAAATGTGGACGATGAGAATATTATACCATTATTATATGATATATATATAGATCAGATAATAAAAAAAATTAAACTTGATTCTTTATTAACTATAACCGATAAATATGGATTGATAAATATAGAAACTTTATTTGTTAAAATTAAAAAATATATTGTTGAAAAATACGACAAAGAATTAACTATGAAAGAATTATATGATAAAACCGAAAAAACATTAGAGATAATAACATTTAATCAAAGTAAACAAAAAGAAGTTGTTATATCATATAAAACACATCCAAATTTATCTTGTATCAAAGCTATAGCTATGTCATGTAATATCCCACTAATATTTACCAAAATTGAATATAAAAATGATTTATACATTGATGGTGTATTTGCGCACTATTTTCCAAAAACAGAAAAAAATATCATTTGTGTAATAACAACTAGTAAGGAAGATGGTATAAATGATATTATAAGCTATATTTATAATATTTATAGAATTCAATATTCAGATAACTATGATTCTATATTAAAAGATATCGATGATAATTATAATGTAATTATAACAGAATGTTACGACATCAGATTGTTAACTAAATATAAAAATAAACAAATAAAAGAATCATATAATTATGGGTTAAATGTAGGTTACAAATTTATGCAATCAACATCTTCACAAAATAATAAAAGTATAATATGTAAGGATAAGTGGGTTCAAAAAAAACTGGATACGAATGTTGATCAACTCTTGCAAAATGAACTTATATGGAAAAAATAATTGATATTTATTCTTATTATCACAATCTGATTGTAAGTCTAATTTGAAAATAAACCAATTCATTGTTTAATACTTATGTAAGTATCAAAATTACGTGTTAATTTTCAATTGAACTGATAACCAGACATATTTTAGCTGTTTATAAAAATTGAATATATTTATTATTATAAACATATTCGATGAATAGACCTACATTTTATACAAATAATAATTTACCAATAAGGGCTTCAGGAATTTTAGTATATACTAAAAACAGTAAAGGTGATATATTATATCTATTACGTTTTTCTAAAGGTACGTGGGGAGATTTGGGTGGTAAAACAGAATTGGGTGATTATAACGCATTTGAAGAGACCAACTGTCATTTATTGTCTAAAACCCACAGATATGAGGATTGTGCTGATTATCTTTATAGTAAAAAAAATAAAAAGAAACTTGTTAAAAAATATGTTGGTAAAAGTAAATATATGTGTTATATAATAAATGTAACTAAATACATATATTATATGGATTTACGTAGATTTGGTAAAGTTAAAACATATAGTAATGAGAGACACAAATTTCGATGGTTTAAAAAAATTCCATTTAATATAAATCCACGTTTACGTTTTCTAAAAAAATATAAACTATAATTCTTTTTACTATTATAATACGATATCATTTGATATATGGAATTTTTCATATTTATATATTTTGTAAAATATATAAATATTTTTCGTTTTTTTATATAAATGAATACGCAACAATGGGGAAAACCTTTTTGGTTTTTTTTAGATGGATTAAGTTGTAAATATACATTAAAAAAAAAAAGAACATATGAAGCATTTTTCGATTTATTAAGAGATATGTTACCATGTATATATTGTCGTATATCATATGCACAATTTATACAAGAAGCACCTATCACTAAGTATTTATATGAGGAGGATGGTTGTGTTAAATGGATATATGATATTCATGAAAAAGTTAATGATAAACTACGAAAGCAAGGCTATAAATCTGGGAATAAGAAGAAATTAACAACATTTAAAAGAGAATTACAATGTTTTAATGAAAGTGATAAACGTTTTATAGATTCTTTTTGGCTAGTATTATTTACAACAGCATTTATATATGAATCACATAAGAAAACTAAATATATAAATTTTTTAAAATTACTAAGTGATATTTTGCCTAATGGTAAATTAAAAACATGTTTTAATAAATCATTATGTAAAAACATTAATTATATGAAAAAATGTTTAAAATCTCAGTATACATATATAAAATTAATATATAAAATATATTCAGATATATGTCCTGAAATTAAACATAGAACAACAAATTTTAAAACAGTATATACATATTATAATAATATGAGAGCTGGTTGTGGGAAGGTTGGTAATAAAGGACCATCATGTAGATTACCATTTAAAACTAAAAAAAATATGTAAGATTTATATATATATAAAACTTCGATATGGAGACTATCCCTTTTAGACCTAAATTATATGGAACATTTTATGATCCATATATAGATATAAGATTCTTAAAAAATGGATTTATAAATAAAAAATATATATATAATGTAAATGTTAATGTTTTTGATAGTTATAGCACTCTAAACTATTATAAACGCTTAGTATTATCTACAATAAATGATAACCAAATTTATAGTAGCAAAACCTGTAAGCAATTAAAAAAAACTTATAAACAACGAAAAAAATGGGAAATAACGCGAATTCCAGAAAGTTATGGGATAATATTATATTATATTAACCCAATTGATAATGAAAAATATATATTAATTGGTAAACGTCGTTCTTCTTATGAATATAGCGAATTTATTAACGGTAATTATGGTTATTTAACGGATAATGGAGAATTAATTAATAATTCAAAAAAAAAACTAAGATATCTATTTTCTAATTTTTCAAAAGAAGAGAAATTGAGAATTAAAAATAATGATAATTTTGACTTATTATTTAATGATGAGTGGTTAGGCAAATATTGCAATGTACTCAAAAAGCATTATATATATTCCAAACAGAAATATTATAAAAAATTTGAATACATAAAAGAATTGGCTAATTCTACTACATATGGACCAAATTATAAATTATGGGGATTCCCATCAGGTAGGAAAAATAAATTAGATAATACGGATTTTGATAGTGCAATAAGGGAATTTAGTGAGGAAACAAATATACCAATAGAAAATCTTGAATTATTTAGAAAAAATCCAATGCGGATAATACATAGGGGGTCAGATAATAAATCATATGCATATAAATTTTATATAATGACTATTAAACATAAAATTATTTCAAAAATATCAGATCCACTGCTTATTTTCAACAGAAACAAACAATCCATTGAAAATTATTGCATTGATAATGATTATTTAAAATGTATAACCAATAATAATAGCTTAATTAGAAAAGAAACTATTTCAGATGAATTATGTGAGTTAAAATGGATAAAATATAGTAGGGCAGCTTTATATCTTGATAAAGCATTTTTACATGCATTAAATAACTCATATCTTTTCATAAATGATAAATTTCCATAATTTTTTTATATTTAAATAATATATAACTATTTAAATATAATTTAGTATCTATAACTTATTCTTTAACTTATTCTTTAACTTCTTCACTAACTTCCTCTTTAACTTCTTCACTAACTTCCTCTTTAACTTCTTCACTAACTTCCTCTTTAACTTCTTCACTAACTTCCTCTCTAACTTCCTCTCTAACTTCCTCTGTGACTTTCTTAACAGCTTTCTTTTTGATTGTTTTCTTCTTTGTTGTTTGTTGGCATTCAACAACATATAATTGTTTTTCGTTATTATTATATAACCCTATACCATAAATAACGGTATTCCCAAGAAATTCCCCAAAATATTTAACAAATCCTTGGTTGATAACACTCATTTCATTAATTGTTACATTAGTATGGTTACCTAGACTATTATTATTATTAGTTACTTGAAATGCTCCTGACAATACTGTTCGCAATATATATTCTACGATTGCAGCTAAAATAACCGGGGTTCCTTTAGCAACTTGATATTTTTTTCCTTGTAAACTACCGTGCTGTTTTTTATTGATAATAGTATTGATTGTTGATGGTTGAACTAGGATATCAGCTTTAAATCCTTTAGTAGTTCTCTTGATAACTTTACCGTCCTTATCTTTTTTGGGAACAAAATTATTTAATTTTGTTAAAGCATTCTGACCCTTATTAATTAAAATATCTGCAAGTTCATTATCTGCATAATACATTCGGATAACATTAACCAATAAATTCTCATTTAATGTTTTAGACTTAGAATTTTCTAATTGCGCAAACATTTTTGCTATAACTTTTTCTACAAATTTTACTGTTAAATCATTAAGACATGATTTTGTTCTGTCATACACATTATTTCTATAATGTGTAGTTTGTTTAATTTGACTAATAATTTTTTTAATTGCGGGTTTAAAACTATTAGAGAAATCTTGAACTGTTCGTTTTTTTTGTTTAGTATGTTCAACATGTTCTACGTTAGTGGTATCTGGGGTTGTATTATTTAATGTTGTATCATTTGTAGGCATTGTATTATCTGATGTTGTCATTGTGTTGCTCATTTATTAAGATATTTTTATTTAAACTATTTTAAATAATGTTTGTGTTTGTTAATTTGATTTTTAATTAAAATAACATTCAATTTTTTTTTAATTTTTTATATATTATTATATATAAAAAATTTGCATTTATATTTATTCTGTGTTATCATGATAGCCAAAACCTATAAGTGTTGTAGCTATATCTCTACCTAACATTTTCTTCTTCTTCTTATATGTTAATTTCGTTCTTTTAGCCGCAATATTTAAAACATCTTCTAAAAAATTAGTTACTAACACAGCAAATTCCCTAGAAATCCTCAATTTAGGGGTTTCTTTTTTAAATGAAAATTGTTTCCATTTAATGGTAGCAATTCGGTCAATTTCGGTTTTAATAGATTGAATCGGCAATTGAGAGACACTTATTCTATTTTGAATAACTTTAGATGTTTGTCTAGTTTTTGTAGTTATATTTGTTTTTTTATTAACAGTTAGTTTAATTTGTGGATCACAAAAATTGATATATGTTTCAAATCCTAGAACATGACCTACTTCAATGGCAGAATTAAAATGTTTAACCTTTAATGTCGTTTGTGAATCAGTATACAATACACCAATTGCATGTCTAAGAATTTCATTTAATACATATGCAAAAAAACGTCTCACCACAGGAAATACTGCACCTTCTACCTGTTTTATTTGCGAATTAGCTTTAATAATTTTTCTAATAGCATTTTCACTATAACATTCGCGTTTTTTTCTAACTATAGTTACTTTTTTTTCTACTTGCTCTTCTTTAGATTTCTCACTATTTTCATTCTCAGTTACATTGGTATCGTTTGTCATGTCTGGGGTATCTTTTTCAGTTTGAACTGTTTGTTTTGAATCAGTAGATTGCATTTATTCTAATTATTATCTTTTAATACTTTTTTAATGTTATATACGTTTTATTTTTATATATTTGTAAATGATATAATAAACTTGTTATATATATATTTGATTTTTAGAATATTATTCAATTTTTTTTTCAAAATAATTTTATTACATAAATATGTCTATGATTATCAACGATTACAAATTTAAATATATATTATTTTATAATGAAGTAGAAAAAATAGCAAGTACATTTAAGTTATCATATATCATGAATAGTTTTTTGCTAAAACAGGTTATAACGAATAACTTGGATATCAATTCCAAATATATTTGGATAGATATGAAGAAATTACATATGTATTTGTCAGATAAAAACATACAAAATGATAATTTGCTGAAACAATATAATATTAATGTACCATTACCAGTTAAAAAACCAGTTGTTACAGATATTAACGTTTTTGATATTATGGGGCGTGATATCATTAGTACTGATGATACTGATGACGAGGATATAAAAAAAAAAGAAATAATACAATTAGAATTCGATGACGATGATGAAGATGAGGACGATATAGAACCTATAGCGTTAAAAAAACATATTGAAGGTGAAATAAGTTTAAAAGCTAAGAAAAGTACATTATTATTAACAAATCCAAAAATTCAACAATTGATAAAAAATGGCGAATATATAAATGTGGTAAATATCAATAATTCGCGATATTTAGATTATGATCAATACACAAATGTTCAAAAATTATTTAAAATACCATTTGACGAATTTATGGTTATGATGTACGATAAAATACAGGATAACACACATTTTAAACAAATTACGATTAAATTTCTAGATACACAAATCACACAAAATAAAACAGAATATATAATATATAAAAATATTATAACAAATGAAAATATAGAGTCATATATAGCTAATATACGTTCAACATTGGATATAAAACGTTCATATTATGATAATACAATATCTAATTCATTTGTTGATACATATGGTAAATTGTCTCCCTACGATAAAATAGATGAATTTAAAGTATATAAATTAAATATACAATGCAAATTAAAAACAATGGATATACTTGAGATATTTAATAAAGTACATACAACTGATAATGCAATTTCTAATTATGCTACGAACTGGAAATATATATATTACAAAGGATTATATGAAAATAGTAGTGTTGACTGGTATAAAATTCAAGATTTAAATGTATCACATACATATGATAAAAAACATGACCCTAAGAATAAATGGAAAAATAGAATAGATGCATTGAATATTGATATAGAAAATAAAAATAATAAAATATTACGAAAAACAAATGTTCAAAATAACAATATGGCAAAATTTATGAAATTTAATGATGATGTTCATAATTTTATTAAATTAATTGATAGTAAATCTGTTAATACAACATCCTTAGATACACAATTAAAAAAAATATCACCGCCTAAAATAATAGATAATCCTAAAGTAGATTTAAAAATTATATATACTGATCTTAAACAAATAATAATCGAAATACACCGAAATAATAATGAAATGGTAAATAGTATTAAGTTAGATATTTATAAATCGTTAGAAAATTTTAAAATTTTTTTAACAATAGATAGAAAACAAGATATCATATATCATAATAGAATATATCTTGCTCATTATATATCATCTGTAGATTTAGGATTTAGAATAGATATAATTGAAGAAAAATATGATATCAATAAAAATTTAAAAACACAGTTTTTTAATATAACGTTAGACGATAAATGTATTATCAATAGTTTTGGTAATGTACACAACTCAAATGCGTTTAAAGCAAATATACAAAAATATATACAGGGGTTATTATCTCCTTTTGATATTAATGTTGAAAAAATAGAACATATCAATTATAATATATCATTCAACATTAATAATATGCACCTGAATAGAGATGTATTTTGGGAAATGATTATGACAAAAAATATCGTTAATAATTTTGTGTATTTTACTGAAATAGGAAAAACGTTTAATGACATGGGTAAACAACCAGTAACAGTTAAATTTCATGATATAGAAAGAACAAAACGTAAGGATTTTCGTTTTATCATGGAAAATTATTTATGTGAAAAGAAACAACTATGGGATTATATTTATGTTAAAGCTGAAGATATAGATTCATTAGAAAGTTTTTATAAAAAAATTGGGTTACTTGAATATATCATCACATATTATAAACAATATATGCCTAACACATTGTATGATATATATGCAGAATTAAATAGTTATATAAAGAAAAAAACGATAACTAAAGTACATAAAGGAAAAAAAAATAAATTGTTACTTGATGAATTAAAAAGGTTAGCACCATTATTATGGAAACATAAAAATTCATCAAAAACTGTACAATTACCTAGTCAACCAACAATATTTGAAACATATAATGAAGCATTATTATATAATAGATTATATATATATATAAAAAGCAATAAAAATTTATTTGATCAATTAGTACAAATAATTCAAAATGAAGATTTAAATTTTATTCATATTAAAGGATTACCAATACCCAAATTAACACCTAATTTATATACCGTGGATAATCAGGATATAGTACGTTTACAAGAACACATTGAAAGTGATATACAGTTGATTAATGATAATGTTACAACAATTAACACAGGTGCTTTATTAAAGAAAACTGAATATAATGAATTGTTATATGTATTCAGTGAGAATACGAAATGGAACATTGCAATTAATAAATATGCCTTTGACCAAAATGGTAATGTAATGATAAATAACAAAAATATAATAGATTATACAAGCAAATTAAATAACAAACAAGACATATCATATATTGATCGTGGATTAGCAACTTTAAAAAAACAAGGCATTAATAATAAACAGCAAATAGTAGATGCATTTATAGAAATACTAACAAATAAAAATAAACCTAATAAAGAGGTGATATTATTATTATTATTATCAAGATTGACATCTAAAAACGGACAATATATATATATTAATGATTTAACATTCGATAGCTTGGTAAATACAATAAAAAATTCGCAATGGGATCAATTACATACATCAGGAATGTTTATATCGCCATTATATTATACATATAAAATCGATTCTAATTTAGCTGATGATGAACTCATATCTAATCCTGATATAATGCATTTTAATAAACTTATCGATAGAAATCGTGCGAATAAACAGCAAATTGATTATCATGATAATTTAACAACTGAGGTCAATTCTGGGTCTATATTAAAAAGAAGTTTTATAAATGATATCGTTTTCACATTTAGTAATGATAATAAATGGAATAACTTGATAGCTATAGATAAATATAAAGTTGATCAAATGGGAAATTTTAATAAGAATACTGAAATGTTGGAAGATTATTATAAGAAATTAAATAATCCTAAATATATAAAATATGTGAACAATGGAATGAACTGGCTAGCAAATAATAATATTACCGATCCTTCTATTCAATTATCAACGATTATAAATCTATTGCAAACGCCTGATAAAGAAGGTAACGTTAAAAAAGATAAGGGAATAAAATTATTATTGATATTATTGAAAATAATGGATAATGAATACAAAAAAGAATTAAATATAATCGAAGATTTTAAGACACAATTTTTAAACGAATTTGTTGATGAATTTGGTAATGAAAAAATAGTTAATAATATCAATGATTTAGATAATATATATAAGAAACGTTATAAAACACTTAATATTAATTTTGTAAAACTTATCGGATATCAAATACTTAAATATCCATTTTCTATCAATGATGGGTTTGGTGAACCACGATATTACATATCAAATTGGAATCCAGCAAAACGTTATCCTGGTATAAAAGAAAGTAAGAATCGTGATACAGTTCATGATATTCCGCAAGGATTTGTGAAAAATAAATTATTTACTAATTTATATATAGAAAAATTTAAATCGGGTAAAATTAAAAGTGAAAAACAAGGAACTAAAAATTATATAGGAACAAAAGTATACACTGTATTAAAAAATAATTCAATAGGTATGATACCACAATCTATAGAAATATTTCTAAGAAGAATATTTGATGATGAATATTTAACATTTAATAGAATAGGTGCAAGTTCACCATATAGAATTTTAAATTGTATACTTAAAGCCTTTGCATTGGAAAATATAGAATTACAACATACAGACGTTTATGATATCAATAAAATTATATCACAATATTCTATTAATATTATCAAACAAGAAAATGTTGGTTCAAATGATAATGAAATTTTGACAAAATATAATACATTTATTGACTCCAAATTATTTATAAAATGGATAGAGAAATTTTTTGACGTAAATATATTCATATTAGATAATAAAAGTAATTTTGAAATACCTCAACATGAAAAATTTTATATCAAACAGATTAATCCCAATAAAAAATCTATTTTATTATATAGGGTTTCAGATAATTATGATTTAATATATATAAATAATAATGGCCGATATATGTATGTATTACCACAAACATATACCGACCATATTTCAAAAATATATAAATATATATATGATATTCATATAACTGATGATAATATTCAATCTATTTTAAATACTGAACAAACACTTAATACTTTAACAATTGACAAACAATATATAGATAAATTTGGGAAAACTAGAATTATCATGATTAATAATATCATGATATTTACGCCTCCAATAACACCATATGATACCAAATTATTGATAAATATAGATGATTTTAACAATTTACCACCTATATATGATGTGTTAAAATTAATTGCACAATTAAAATTTAAAATTATAAGTTTAAACATATATAATGATATAATTAAAGGATTAAATTTAAATAATAATATATATATACCTGTTAAAAATATAAATAAAAATATATTAACCAATATTAAAAATATTGGATTATCATATATAATCAATGAAAATAATACGAATGACATATATAGAATATTTACTAATAAAAAAATATCTGAATTATTAAAACAATATTCACTTAAATATTTTGCTATAGAATTAAATCATAATCTACATAAAGTACTTGATAATAATACACAAAAAATCAATTATACGGAATTAAATAAAATTATAAACGATTTCTTCGATTTAAATAACGGAAAAATATTATTTGATACCAAACATGAATATTCATATGATATCAAGTTGATATTAGCAGATAACGATACAAACTTTATTAGAAATGATAAAATTATTATAAATAGTAGCGAGTTATTAGAAGGATTAAAATACTTTATTAAACTTGAACTTAAATTAGATTTTGACAAAGTTATTGGAATGACTTCAAGTAATGAGGTCGAACATTACTACAATATTAAAAACAATTTCATTGACAATGATATGTTATTCTTAAATACTGGTGATCCTCTGGAATTTGATATAAATGATTATTCTAAACAGAAAAATAAAATAATTAATGAACCTGAACCATATATCATTAAAATAAATGACCAAAATTTCTTAGTACAGGGCACACAAATGAGACACTATGAAGTTGCAAGAAATATATGTTATAACTGGATATATAATAATTATAATTCAGGGTTTTTTACAACTAATAAATCTCATATCACTGATAATATAGATAATATACCAATAATTTCGTCTCATGATATTAAAAAAACAGGTACAAAATTGTCTTTTACAACTAATATCCGAAATTCGAGGTCTAAAGCATTTATCTTTAATTTTGTTAGTGATACAAAAGCACCTATGATACCAAGTAATCATGAATTATCATATTATGATAAAGAACTATTACAAGAACGTGACAGATTAATGTTTGAGAAAACAGTTGGTGATGAGGTAAAAGTTGACCGTGTTATACATATGAATCCCCCATATACTATGCATGAAGGTAATTACTGCGCATTATTGAGAATATGAGTTTACTTATTTTTAATTATTTATAAATAATTAAAAATATACATTTTAGTTTATTTTGATTTTAACATATTCTATATTTTCATATCCTATACCATTCTTTATATTTTCAGGAAATTCTTTTTTACAAATACAATTATCTATGTCTATATCGATACATGTACAATAATACTCATATAGCATATCTGCTACTAATTCAAATGGTTCATAACTATAAATATAATATGAAGAGGTATACCTATTATATAAACATTCTACATGACGAAAAATATATACATAATCGATATTATTTGATATTGAATGTTCTATTAATGTCGCGTTATAACCATTATAATTTGAAAAAGGTTCAAGTATATCACCTTCATTGTATTTATCTTTATAGTTTCTAAAATTTATATTATTATTTTGTATATATTTTATAGCATTCTTTTTATTGTTAAAAATAAGAGATTCGTCAAATGGAAAAGATAACAGTAAAATATATATTTTCATTGATTATTTATATATCACAACTACCCTGTGTTAACGTTTGCATGTAATATGATGTTGCGTATAGTAGTAATTTTACTCTATCTTCTTTTCGTTGTGATTTTTGGATTATAAATTTTCTCAATTTTTTATGAATATCTAAATCGATTTTACCTGTTTTTTTAACTCCTTCATGTAACTGACATGCAAAATCTTGTAATTTAAAAAAGATATCAGTTGGGTATCTTTTCTGGAGATCATGTAATTCATCTGTTGCTCTGGTATCATTATCTTTGTCCATTGTACGGATATTAAATTTTTCTTTCATTTTTTTAGTATCCTTATTAATTACACTCTCCATTATTTATATATATATATATCTTTTAATTATATCTTTTATATTTTTTTACATCAAGTTTATGCGTATGTGAGTAGTCTATAATAGCATTATAAATCTGTATATACTTTGCCAGACATTTATAATAAATATATTTATTATAAATATAAACTTTTATGAATATCATCACATCTTCAAAAGTTAAATTGGATAAACTTGTAAAAAATAATAATACAGTTCAGTTTGGAAAGGAATTGCAATTTATAAAACCACGTTCAGGTGATTTATATCTTGCTATCCCATTTAATACAATTTATACAAACTGAATATCCGTGCAGTTCTTAATATTTAACTATTTATGCTTGACAACTGACACATTCTGATTCAAATTCTGCTTGTAGATTATCTAGTAATTGATTTTCATTATTTGTTATCATAATACTTTTATTCTCTGTGTTTTTAACAGATAAACGTTCATATAAATATGTAAATCCCCCAATTCTCACTCCTTTGATAAATATTTGTGGTACGGTTTTTGGTATATCCTTTTTATTACTTAAATTACAACGCAAATATTTAAAGAATTCATTGCATGTATCATCATTATCTAATGAAATTTCACCAAATTTCATTTTATTTTCATTTAATAATTTTTTCGCTTTGATACAAAATTTACAATTCTGTTTTGTATACACAACAATATCATTCATTTTATGTATCATATTGTAGTAATTATTTAATTCTTGGATATCATCATAATTATCTAATTTATTTTCATATATATATGGCTCTTCATATATATCACTATCATCACTATCGTAGCTATTATCACTGTCGTACTCATTCCATCGTTCGAAATTATATTTTTTTTGAGGTGTTATATCTTCGGGAGTTACTGTAAATTGATGTGCTTTAGTATTAGTTTGTATTCTACAATAATAATTAAGTGTTTTTATTTTTTTCCCCCACATATATAACCACATAGATGCTAATTTATGAGGAGTAGGATTAATTAAATAAAAATTAAACGATAATCCTTGATCAACAAATTGTTGAGAAACACCTAATAAATCTATTCTACATTTATGTGGTATTTCCCATACTGTTTTATATCTATACTTTATATCTTTTGGAATTTCATCTATATTTTGTATGCTACCACTATTTAATATCAATTTACGTCTCAATTCACTTGTCCATAATCCTAATTTTATCAATTCTCTTTGCATAAATGTATTTGTTATAACATATGTACCGGATAATACCTTTCTAGTATATACATTATATGTTCTCGGTTCAAAAGATTCTGTATTACCATATAACTGTGCAGAACTTGCTGTTGGCATACATGCTACCATTAAACTATTTCTAACACCATATTTTATTATATTTTTTCGTAGTCCATCCCAATCCCACTTCCCAGATAAATAAGTGTCATCATAAAAATCAAAATGTAATTGACCCTTTTCATATGGGGACCCTTTAAAATAATGATATGGTCCATATTTTTTTGATAATTGATTAGATTTTGTTAATGCTGAAAAATATATAGTTTCAAATATATCATGATTTAGTATTTTGGTTTCTTCGTCTTCATATGATAAATGCATTTTGGATAATACATCTGCAAATCCCTGTACACCAATAGCCATTGGTCTCGCCTTCATATTAGAATTATATGTATCTTTGCTTGAATATGTTGTTATATCAATAACTTGATTAAGATTATCAGCTATAATCTGAACAACATCATATAATTCATTATAATCAAAATAGTATATTTTATCATCAACATTATATTTAACAAATTTATTCAAACATACCGATGCTAAATTACAATTAGCTATTTCCCCATTACTTACTGGTATTTCACACCCACCATCTTTTACCGCAGCTAAATATACAGGATCAGTTTTCGCAACTTCATAAATTTCAGTACATAAATTTGAAGATCTAATCATACCAATATTCTTTTGCATATTATGATTATTTGCATTATCTTTAGAACATGCGAATGGTGCTCCTGTTTCTAGAATTTTTACAGATATCATATGTATAAATAAGTCTTGGATTGGTATTTGTTTTTCATAACCAGCTTCTTTTTCATATTGTATATAATATTTTTCAAATTCATCACCATATGTATTTGCTAATTTTGGATATTTACCAGGGCAGAAAAAAGACCATAATACTGTTCTATTTTCCATCATTGACTCTTTTAAACGTTTGAAAAATATATCTGGAAACCAGGTGGCTGTAAACAAATCACGTGCACGCATATTTTCATCACCGTTATTATCACGCAGTTCTAAAAATTCTGGGTAATTTTTGTGCCATGGTTCCATATACACTGTGCACGAACCTGGTCTTCGCCCACTTTGGTTCCATGCTCTAAAACAATCATTAAAAACACGTAAAAAAGGTATTGGTCCACCACTAGTACCATGTGTTCCTACTATAGATGCGCCGTCTCCTCTAAGTTTATTAATAGATAATCCTACACCACCTCCTAATTTAGATATATTACAACATCTTGACAATGCTATTGTTATACCTTCAGTTGAATCTTCTACATCTAATAAAAAACACGATGCTAATTGACAATTCATTTTAAATGAATTAAATATTGTTGGACTTGCATGTGTAAAATACCCTTGTGAAATATAATAATATGATTGATGAACCTTGGATAATGAACATATATCAAAATGTTCTAGATTTATACTATTGTAATGTATTTGAAGAATATACCTTAAAAATACATGTTGAGGTCTTTCTATACCATTAACTGAATATAACTTTTTAAGTGTCAAATACCCCATATATGGAATATAAAAGTCTTTTTTATAATCTAATATATCGTCTAAATATTTACCATACATATCTAAAATTTTAGTTAATTTTGAATTCAAAATTCCTTTTTTTATCAGTTCTCGTTCCGTTTGTTCAAAAGAATTATATGTATATTTATGCATATTTGATATAATTATTCTACCAGCTAATATTTGATAATCAGGATGTGTTAATACTTGATTCTGTGATACTTTTGCAGAATATTTATCAATTTCACATGTAGTAATTCCATTATTGATATTATCAAATATTTTATCAACTAAAAAATTGATATCTATGTCTAATTTCTTTCCTATATGTACACCCTCATCAAATCCATTAGCCAAGTATTTAATTCTTTGCTCAATTTTATATTTCTTTGTAAATTGATACGTGCCGTTTTTTTTTCGTACATACATATTATTCTTAAATAATTGTACCAAATCTTTACAAATATATGTTATTTTTTGTTCATTTGTTGTAAAATTTGTATTTGCAAATTGTATACTATTATTCCAATACTTATCGTCAATTAACATAACAAATACATTAAATGATATATTTAAATCATCTTTTATCTCTTCATAAATACTTGATTTATTCATTTTATCATAATAAGTTTTATTAATTTTAATTTCAATATTTTATTTTTTATATAAACACATAATGAAATTATATGATATGTTATAAGTAAATATGATAATATATTAAATATGAATTGCGATCAAATGATATATTATAATAAACATAAATTTATAGTCGCGCAACAATTTGATATATTTTTTATGCATAAAAAACGATTATGTAGACATGTTCACAATTCGACAGTATCAATTTGTGTTAATTATATTATTTTAATCACTCAAAATATATATTTTTTATGCATAAAAAAACGATTATGTAGACATGTTCGTATTACGGTAGTATCGTTTTGTATTAATTATATAATTTTAACCCCACAAAATATATATTTTTTTAATTCTCAGAATATATATTTTATATGCAAAAAAAAACGATTATGCAGACATGTTCATAATTCGACAGTATCGTTTTGGGTTAATTATATAATTTTAACACCACAAAATATATATTTTTTTAATTCTCAGAATATATATTTTATATGCAAAAAAAAACGATTATGCAGACATGTTCATAATTCGACAGTATCGTTTTGGGTTAATTATATAATTTTAACACCACAAAATATATATTTTTTTAATTCTCAGAATATATATTTTATATGCAAAAAAAACGATTATGCAGACATGTTCATAATTCGACAGTATCGTTTTGGGTTAATTATATAATTTTAACACCACAAAATATATATTTTTTTAATTCTCAGAATATATATTTTATATGCAAAAAAAA
>Ga0257124_1001242_pt1 | contig 19765 bp, 24 predicted proteins | sample SI106_150metaG_FD_190154 | JGI IMG/M metagenome (GOLD analysis project Ga0257124, IMG submission 190154) | Marine microbial communities from Saanich Inlet, British Columbia, Canada - SI106_150 | ecosystem: Environmental > Aquatic > Marine > Inlet | place: Canada: British Columbia | collected...
AACCGCTTCGGGAGGGAAGCGGGGGGGGGGCTAAGAATCAACTGATGTACTTTTGACGGCAAAGAACCAACAAGTTGGAGCGTTTTCTTCCCCAGGCCAGCGGGATCATACCATGTTCATAGTTGATGTTTCGACCACAGATGATGTCGATGAAGGGTCGGAAGTCAATTCCTTCCAGCTCTAGGGCTACGACTTGGATGTGGTAGATGATCAGCTTCCGGAACAGGTCGATCAGCAGGAAGCGGTATCTCGGATTGAGACCGTAGTTCTCGCAGATCTCCCTAGCTAGGGATTTGGCCGCTTCGTCGGAGAGTTGACACAGTTCGCGCCATTCGTAACGCTTGCCGTTCTCAGCGAGCCATTCGGTCACCTTCGGGTCTGGTTCTCCAACGTGGAGATTGGAAAGCCGATGGACTTCTTGCTGCTGGATGAGCTTGGCGATCTCAGAGGGCATCACATAGTCGATTTCGACATGGGGTTCTACCCAGGAGAGGCTCTGGTCGATACATCTGGACAATTCAGCTCGGTCATCCGAGTTGGTAGGTGCGTCGCCCAGAATGATTGGTCCCTCGATCAAAGGCTTCAGTCCGAAGTAGGGCTCGCCGGTCTTAAACAGGCGACCGATCAGACTGAGGAATGCCGGAGCGATATTTTCCCGGCGCGTACGCAGTCGGTTGGGTAGATCCAGGATCTGCTGTAAGTGGTCGTTAATCCACTCGATCGGTCTGGCGCCACTCATGTAGAGCGCGTCGACACTGTGTGATAGACGAATATGTCGATCATGGGGATTCTGGGATTTGCCGCTTGTCACAGCTATACCTCCGGTAAAATGTACAGATTCATCCGCTTAACACAGATGACCACCTAGTTAGTTCTAAGCAGTAGATTATATTTAGCATTAAAACTTATTGGAGTCAATTGGCTTCTCCTCCTTCTCTTCTCCTCCTTCTCTTCGCCTCCGGCCTCCGCCGGTGGGCGGATTTTTTATTAGGGGGAGTATGAAACATTGTTAACCATTGACAGGATAGTTAACATGTGTTAACCTATATATATTAAGTTAACAATAAATAATATTGTATGGATAACAAAAACTTTTTATCTACAACCGAAGTAGCAGAAATGCTTGGGATTAGCCGGGTAGCTGTGTTTAATAGAATAAAAAAAGGAGAAATAAAGGCAGAAAAAATTGGCCGTAATTTTGTGGTGAATAGAAATCAATTTGATGGAGTGTTTAAAAAAACATTAGAGGAGAATGAAAAAAAGGTTATTGATATGGCAGTGAAAAAGGTTGTAGAAGAATATAGTGAAACATTGAAATTACTAGGAAATGCATGACTAGATTATTATCAATTAAAGAAATAGAGCATCTAGCGTTTAGGCTTGCAAGGGAAAATATGTCTTTTGATGAGCCAATACCTGAATTTTCAACTCGATTTCCAAATATACTTGAAAGCTGTTTGGAAACGCCTTTTCAGAAATTTAACAAAAAACAACTATACAAAGGACTTGCGGAAAAGGCGGCAGTCCTTTTTTATCTACTTATAAAAAATCATCCATTCAAGAATGGTAATAAAAGAATAGCAATGACAACATTGATGGCATTTTTGTTCAAAAATGGTAAATGGATAAAGGTAGATAATACTGAACTGTATAATTTTGCTATGTGGGTAGCACAAAGTCCCCGCGGAGCAAAAGAGGAAACAATTGCTGCAACATCAAAGTTTATAAATAGTCATCTAGAAAAACTGGAATAAATGCGTAGTGAGTTAGTCTTTTTCCCTCCCTCTCCTTCGCCTCTGGGCGATTTTTATTTAATTATTGTTTTCACCTTCGGCGATTTACTTCTTTGCTAACAAATAAGTAAACAAGAAATTACTTAGGGGGTAATTGTGTCGCTGATGTTTTTTGCATTCTTCTTTCTACTTTTTGGGGCTCAGAATTACCCCCTAAGGACCCCTCCGATTTTCCACATTATTTTGCTAATTTTTTTATTTCCTTTCCGCCTCCGGCCTCCGCCTGATGGCGAGACAGGGATTTTTTGTTTTCAAAAGAGTTGTCAGGCGCGATTCGCGAATCGCGCCTTTCTATAATAAAAAAAGACCGTTGTCTCAGAAGACGCGGGTCAGATGTCGAAATGAAGGAACTCGACGGGCTGCACGTGCTGGATCCCACCATGTTCTGTTAGATAGAATAGGAAGCCCTCGCACTGACGCAGATGCACAGCAGATAGGTGATCTTCAAGGAAATATTGTGCCACTAAGCTAATGGCGATTCCTTGAGTCCATCCTACTTTGAAGCCTACATGTAAGTCTTCCATGATCCATTCTAAGATCCGTTCCTGCACCAGTTGAACGCGCTGGTGCACCCAGAGCTCAGAGTGCTTGATAAATAGTTCAATGGCATCAGGGTATATGGGTTGTAATCCTGCCCTTTGCCATTCATCTGGAAGGAGCTTGCGGGGAGCGCGCTCAATCTCGATCTGTGAATCGAGAAGTCCGTTGGCCGTCAAGGGCTTGCCAGGCGTAATACACTTGGCGGTATCCAGGCTCTGTGGAAGTGTTGAACCGTAGAATGCTGGTTCGCCTAAACAATCTGCGATTCTCCCGAAGAGAAAATCGTAGAGCGGACGAACTTCGCAGCAACACTTGATTCCAGCTTCTGAAAGCACGGTCTCAGCGTTTGCGTCTTCCGTGGAGTGGTTGGCGTTTCGGCCTAGAAATCGAACTGCCTTTGCCAGCTTGGGGGCTGGCCATGGATCGTTTGCGAATTTCCAGCGCTCATTTGCCCGCTGCATCATTGCATCACAATCTTCCACCAGATTACCTCCGGTAAAAGTCCTCTAACAACTAACAGGTAGGTGCTCAATGTAGCACCCCGTGAATAAATGTGCACACTCTCTGATTCACTTGGTCATAAGCTTTTCAGAAAGCCGCTAAACTTATCATTTTATTGTGATTTTGTCAATTACCTTCGCCTTCGCCCTCCGCCTGATGGCGAGACAGGGATTTTTTGTTTACATTGAACTAGAGAAATGTTATGTTGAAATTGATTATTAACTAACAAAAAATATTATGCCAAGAATATTAGAAATGCCAACGCCTCCGGTTGAGAGAAGCGATGATACGATAGAGGCACAAGAACAAGATACACAGGCTGTTCTAGGAGAGATAGTTCCATTTTTGGAATTGGAGGGTGAAAGTGAAGGGGCGATACAAAGATTAGAGAATATATTTGCGGGGCAAATAGATATTAATGAAGAAGAATTAGAAAGACTAATGGCAAAAATTGCTAGAATCGGTGACGCGGCAGCCAGTGCGCTTACAGCCCTTGGTATGACAGCTATGGCTGGCGGTTTGATTGCTTCGATGGAGGCTGGAGTAGAAGACGAAAAGAAAATAATGGCTTTTATATTAGCTGGTGGCATAACGGCTGGTTTATCTATTCTAGGAACCAAAAGAGAGCCTGGTCAGGTTGCTAGAAAGTTAGCTGAAGCTTTTACAAAAGCTGGAGAATTTTTTCAAGGTTCCAAAGCCGATATTGCCGAGGAAGTGGAAGTTACCTAAAAATAATCAAAAAGAAATTATGAAGGAATTAGTAGAAAAAATCCAAGAATCTCTAAAAACAAATGATTCTTTGACCAGTGAAGAAAAAGAGTTATATTTTGTAAAATTAGAACTACTCAAAGATGTTTCAGATGAAAATAGCAGTATAAAAAAAGCTTTGACCGTCCTAGTTGATCAGCCAGAAAAAGTAAAAGAGTTTTTTGATGGTATGAATCAAGCATTTTCAGCTTATTTAAAGGGTGGTGCTCAGGGATTAGCGGACAAGCTTGATGAAGTAAAATAGGAACTTTTTCCGTTTATTATTCTTTCAATAATGGAGATTAGTTTCTTTTTTATTCTACTTCTTACTTCGCCTCTCTTCGTTCGCTCAGGACATGGTTTTGAATAAAAAAAGACCCTTTTGAGAATTAACTCATGGCATGTGGGTCAAAGCCAATGTGTGTTGGGAGTCTATGCATCCTGTTCGGAGAGGATGAACTCTTCGCCAACTCGCAACTGCTCGGGGGACAAGCTAACGGTCTCGATTCCTATCCCTCCGCTAATGTAGTTGAGGAGTTGGAAGAGGCTGTCGAGGGTTGCACAGTTCTGGTTGACTTCATCGAACAGCAGTACATGGCCCGTGTTCTGATACGTAATTTCGAAGAAAGTTCGGCGCCTGACTACCTCTCCCAAGGCATCGTTTACCACGATTCTTCGGAGCGTGCTGGTCTCGCAGCCACTCCGCAAGAAGAAAGCAAGGGCGTTGAAGAAACTCCAACTGCGGTTGAACAAGCCAATTATCCACCGTGGATGGTCGGACAGTTGGGGTAGTTCGAGATTAAAGGGATGTCTGCACAGGTTGGTTATCTCTTTCGACTCGAAGTCGAGAGCTGGCCTTGCCTGCATGATCAGCTGAAGTACGAATGGCATTCCGAAGTGACCTGTTCTGTCATTCTTCATTACACAGTCCTTGAAAAAAGAAGGTAAACATCGTGGCAAAAACAGCCGCTATATTTTGTGTGGAAGGTGCCAATCTATAGTACAGTCGCCATATCTCATGACGAACATACGATTCTATCACTATTAATAGAATTTGTCAATGATAGGGTGGTTTCACCTCTGGGCGATTTTTATTTAATTATTGTTTTCACCTTCGGCGATTTACTTCTTTGCTAACAAATAAGTAAACAAGAAATTACGTAGGGGGTAATTGTGTCGCTGATGTTTTTTGCATTTTTTTCTCTACTTTTTGGGGCTCAGAATTACCCCCTAAGGACCCCCCCGATTTTCCACATTATTTTGCTATCTTTTTTTATTTCCTTTCCGCCTCCGGCCTCCGCCTGATGGCGAGACAGGGATTTTTTGTTTTCCAGAGAATTGTCAGGCGCGATTCGCGAATCGCGCCTTTCTATAATAAAAAAGCCCGCCGACATTATCTAGTGAAAGATAAGCGACGGGGTTAGAGGATACTTGGTACCGAGATCGGTTTCAACCAATCAAGGTGAATGAATAGTGCGATCAATATCGTGTACACTGTGCAGATGGCAATGTTTATTCGCCAGCTTTGCATCAGTGTCAGCTCCTTGCCACGCCATGTGGTATAAGCTTTCTTCAGGAGCAGTATCCCGACGATATTGGACATGTAATACGCTAAGATGAATGATGCAGAGAAAACGTATTGCACCGGCACGTAGTTGATGCCGAGAACCAATCGCGCAGGGCCACTTGATATGAACGAAGCGAGCACCCAAGAAATGGGTATGTTCAGGAGTAAATCGTCCCACCACATGATCGGACTCAGGAGGAATCCGGTGATGCCAAGTATCGAAGCAAGACGCTTTGAACGAATCATCACCTTCCTCCTTTCTCCTGCATGCAGGGTTTGAGGTGACTGATGATCTTACATAATTATTAGTTTGTTGTCAATGATATGCTAGTGTTTTTTGTTCTATCTTTTGACAGTGAATATGGGCTATGGTAAGTTGTAAAACTTGTTCCAGACAGTGTTCATGAAAGTAAGATGTAGAGTCATGGACGGTAACAAAATCCGCACAATGGTGGCGGTATACTCTATCACCCTGGTATGCGAACACGTCATGGTGGTAGCGATCGTTGAACATGCAGATCTGACCGGTAAGTCTGACGCTGACATCAGAGCTTTGATCAAAAAGATCAGGTTCAAGATAAAGTACACAGCATCGCCAGCTGACAAGACATACTGGGCGACGCAGAGCCCGTTCGATGATCAATGGTATTTGTTCGCTTCTGGTGTGGGTTTTGGAACGCCCACCGAGCCAGTGGAGATTACTCCAGACCTCCCGAGTGTAATGCTCGAGGAATAGACCTTAGCAAGTCTAGATAAAAACTGCTTCTTTTTTATTTCTTTTTCGCCTTCCAGCGATTTTTTGGTATAATAGAGATAGATTCGTATTCAATATAAGAGCATTAAGACAGTCATTAATAAATGATTATAGTTTCACGTGAGTGGAGACATTATAAAACACTTTCTGAAAAAACTAGGCTACTAGTTTCTTCTTTTGCTTTGCGTAGTATTGCTCATCCACTTCTGACATTGTTTATTCACTCTTTTATTTGGAGAAGCACTTTTTCTTTATTAAGTGTTTCAATGTACAGCTTGGGTTTCTTCATATTTTTGCCGATTGGTTTTTATGTTAATGGTTTGTTGTTGAGAAAAATAAAAATATCAAGGTTGTATTTGGTTGGCTCAATAATTTCTACGATGTCGACAATAGCAATAATATTTTTCTCGGGAAACAGATCATGGCATTTCCTGGCCTATGGTTTTGTTTATGGTTTTGGAAGCGGTATATATTGGGCCAATAGAAACTTTTTGTCATTTCAGGAAACTGAGTCTAAGGAAAGGAACTATTTTTTTAGCATTACTTCGGTGATCGGTGCTTTAATAGCATTGGTAGTTACTTTTTTTATGGGGTGGTTGATTGTACTAGGTGAGCAAAATGGTTTGTATACACCTACAGTTGCTTATTGGGTGTTTGGCGTATTGGCTTCAATAATACTAGTGTGGTCTGGTGTGGTGGTCTTGAAAGGTGATTATAAATCTCCAAGTGTCAAAAAAATTTTTCAACTTAATATTACGCCTAAATGGAATAAGATTAGGTACGTTGCTTTTAGTATGGGGATATTGGAGGGGATTGGGTTTTTTTTGCCGACCATGCTTATACTTCTTTATCTTGGCAAGGAAGGTGTATTGGGAACTATCAATACTATAGTAACTTTATTCATTGCCGCTATTACATATTTGTATGGTCGCATGGCAAAGCATAATCATAGAAAGCCCGTATATTTTGTGACGCTAATATTGTATATAATATTTTCTACTCTCCTGATAATTCTAGATAGATCCATAGGGATTTTGATATTTACTTTGTTTGGTGGTTTAACTGCCGTCTTTCAATGGATCACTATTGAACCAGCGATACTAGATGTAATGGATGGTGAGGTAAGTAAAAAAGAAGATAACAGATATATGTTTGTTATGGACCAGGAAATATTTCTAAATATGGGCAGAATAGTAAGCGTTATCGTTCTATTTATTATTATCAGAATGTTTTCAGAAGAAACCGGGTTACTGTACGCTCCGTTAATCCTTGGGATTTGTCAGTTAATTTTAATATCATTTATTTGGAAAAAGAAAATATTATAGTTTCATATAGAAATGTATTTTAATCAAAATTTCGCCTCGGGCGATTTTTTGTTTCTAATAAAAAAGCCTGCAAACAGGCAGGCTAACAAAAAAGAAAGAAATTATTTCTTTAGGTGTTTCTCTATTCTAGATAATACGTCTTTTAAGGAAATCTTTGATTTAACGATAAAATCAACAGCGCCGAGACCGATAACTTTTTTTGCTAACCCTTGCTTTTCTAGGTTAGTGATGATTATTGCAGGAATATTTTTAATTTCAGAATTTTTTTTCAAGTTTTCTAAAACTTCGATTCCACCCATTTTGTCCATCAATAAATCGATTAAAATAATATCAGGCTTTTCTTTTTCTGCCATCGCCAAACCCTCAATACCATCATTTGCAGATATGAGATTGTGACCATAAAGTTCAAATTTAACCTTGTACATCAAAACCTGGTCAGCATCGTCTTCAATTAGTAATATCTTTGCCATATTTTGGCCTATTTATTTTGTATAGGAAGATGTACGGTAAAAGTTGAGCCTTTCCCCAGATTACTTTCAATATCAATTTTACCGCTATGGCCAGCAATTATTTCCTTCACTATATAAAGTCCCAAGCCGGTACCATCAGTATACATCTCTTTAGCATTCGAAGCACGCACAAACTTCTCGAATAATCCATTTATTTCCTTTTCAGGCACGCCGATGCCATTGTCTGATATTTCTATTACCACAGAATTTTCGACTTTAGCTATAGAAATAGAAACTTTGCCTTTTTCACCCGTCTGCGTGTTTAGTGTCGGCGTGTATTTTATTGCATTATCCAATAAATTGTTAAAGACTTGTTCAAGGTGCTTACGGCTACCTTTAATTTTTGGTAAAAGTTTTTTAGGCTTTTGATATTCTAATGTGATATTGCCAGTTTTCACATCCAACTGGTGTGACTGGACAACATTATTGATTAGTTCTTCTAGTTGCAAATCCTGGCTTAGACTGGAAGAAAGGACAAAGTGAGACGTATCTATTTCTGTTGCGTCCAAGATATCAGAGATAATCTGCTCAAGTTTTTTTGCCTTCTGAAATACCCCCTCCATTAGAATCTTCCTTTGCTTGGGATCTATATTATCAATCTCTCCCGTATTTATCATTTCTAGTACGCCTTTCATTACCGATACTGGCGTACGCAATTGATGAGAAGTTGTATCAAGAAATTTGGAACGCATTTCAAGTAGTTTTTCTAGGTGGACGTTCTTGTCAATTATATTTTTTGTCTGTTTTTCAACCTTTTGCTGCAATGTCTTTGATAGTTTTTTAAAATCTTGCTTAGCTTGTTTTTCAGCGAAATTGGCTTTGATTATTCTTTCTGTACTTTTATCGAAAAAGACTCCATAAACAATGATTATGATAAAAAGTGAAACAATTATTGGTGTTGAAATGGTTTTTTCCATCAAGTATGTAAAGACTAAAACCACAGAGATCAACACCAAGCTTGTAATAAAAAAGCGTTCAAATAAACAGTTACTGAATTTTGTTTCACAATATTGACAGCGCTTGGATGGGGGATAATTCAGATTACTTGCCAGCCAACATGTCTGGTTGACGTAACCCGGATCTCCTACCTTCTTTTTTGTCTTAGAGATTTGCTTTTTTATCATTCGCTCTGGCAGCCATAAATTTTTTAAAAAGTATATACATCAAAGCAGCTACACAAACATTTGCGAAGCTAGCCAAAAGAGTTAGGAAAGCTACGAGTAAATTTAATCCCCATGCAAAGGCAACGTATTTCTCGAAATATAGGAAAGCAAAAGAAATAAAAAACATGACTGCGGTGAAACCGTAAACAAACTTTAATTCGCCCGGGTCTTTTTCAATCGTAGAACTTTCTTGTTTTAGAACTTTGCGTGATACTGTTTTGTAGAACTGATAAAGAAAGTTGAATTTCATCGAGAAGATCCCGAAGAAAAACAAAAGACCTGATGCTAGAACCAGCCAAATATTATGAATCAAAAAGGCGGTTAAAGCTAAAAATCCACAAATCGCTCTAAAAAAGTTTAGTGCGCGATTGTCGTAAATTGAACATTCTGTCATAAAAATTGAGTTAATATTTATTTTTGCTTTTTAAGCTCCATTCTCAATTTAGAAAAATAAAATTATTTGTGCTAGATGCAATCTTTTACAGCTAAGCAAGCCTTTTTTACATCTTCGATATCGTTGTAGATATAAAAACTTAGTCTACAGCTCGCAGGAGGATCTAATTCATAATAGTAGTGTGCCAATGTTGCACAATGGCAACCGGCCCTTGATTCTACACCAAGCTTGCTTAGTTTCTCTGAGATTTCAAACGGATCCCTACCTTTAAAGTTAAAAGATATTAGAGAAGTTCTATTTTCTGGGTTCTTCGGGCCATAGATACTTATTCCTGGCATGTCGCCTAAAATATTTAGCGCTTCACCGATTAGAACTTTTTCATGATCTTCAATGTTATTCATTGCCTTTTCAACATCCGGTGCTTCTAATTTCTTGTCAGTCATATAATAATTGAATTCTCCAGGATTCAAAGAAAAATCTAACATCAATCGTAATGTTTGAGCGGAAAGGACAGTACCAAGGATATTTGGAGTTCCGGCTGTAAATTTCCAAGGAAGTGAATTGTATTCTACTTTTTCCGGGCTAACCATTCCCTCAGCAATCATATCACCACCATAATGAAACGGAAGCATTCTATTTAGCAGCTCTTCCTTGGCGTACAAGGCTCCAATCCCAAAAGGAGCAAGTATTTTATGAAAAGACCAAACCAGAAAATCTACATCGAGCTCCTTAACATCAACAAAAACATTTGGAACAGTCTGAGCCCCGTCGATTAGAAGGTATGCTCTTTTTTCACCATCTGGCTGGACATATTCACTAGAATTAGCAATCTCTTTGATTTTCTTGATCGGAACTTTTGTCCCTAGAAAGTTAGACGCTCCAGTACAACAGACCAGCTTTGTTTTGTCATCAACTAAGGACTTCAAATGCTCTAAATCAAGTTCCCCAGTTTCTTTATTGAACTTTGCAATTCTATACTCTACATTTATCCCAAACTTTGGGAGTATTTCTTTGCACATACCGTACCAGGGAACATAATTTGAATTATGCTCCATGTATGTTGTCACGACGTTATCGCCGTCTTTGAACTCAGTCAGTAACGAATACATAACTGAGTTGATTGCCTCAGTAGTATTTCGGTATAAGATAATATTTTTTCTAGAGGGAGCGCCGATAAATTGCGCTATAGTATCATAAGAAGATTCAAACTTTTCAGTTGTGATTATCGAAGATTGTGACTGGCCACGATGGACGTTTTCATATTGAACAAGAAGCTCTTGAAACAAATCAATTAGTTGTTTTGGGGCTTGTGTACTGGCTGCATTGTTAGAAACAAGCCTACCTGCTTTAATTGCTGGGAAATAGTCTTTAATTTTTTGAGTTTCAATCATTTTTTGTAATTATTTTTATTATTCTAGTATGATACTAACATAAAAATGCCGAAAAGTCAATTTATCAGCTGAAGTAAAACTACTGAAGATTGTATAAAAAAACCGCCTCAGAGTGGAAGCGGTCTACTAAAGAACACGGAGGTGTGGAGGATCAGTGTCGAGATCGTTCTCGTCTTGTTGGCGGTTCCCCCAGAAAATGAACGGAAATAGTCCGAACACCATGAGGGAGAAAGTCTCGGGGAAAGGGTAGCGAAGTCCCAGAAACCAGAAACCGACAGACAGAACAGATCCGTAATAGGTAATGCCGAGGAAATATTTCAATCCACGGCTGGGGTTGCGTTCGGTGGCGATGCGAATTGCTACGACCAGGAACGGAAAGGCGATGGCACGCGCTACGATCCACCATGTAGTGGAGTAACTGTGCCCCCATTTGTAGGGGGGATAAAGCGCCATCACGCTTACGAAGATGAGAAAGACTGTCAATGTAGAAAAGATCCGCTTCATGGTATTCCTCCTTCGTTCAAGGAAAGGACTTGTAAACAGCATACTTTCTATAAATACTTGTGTCAATAATGCGTTTTGATTTTTCAATTTCATGGTAAAATTGATATATGAGAAGAATCCACTCAGCAGATATTATTAAAAGCGTGATGATTATTGTGGTGATTATTATTCATCGCATATTTTATGATTGGTCTGGGTATCAGGGCCCAGTAGAAGAAAGCGATGGTGTATTATTAATGATTTTTGGATTCTTTGGTGCAATGGGTAGTATCTTTGCATATATCACTGGCTTGGTAACATCGTTTGCAGTTTATAATCGTTTGAAACAAAAAAGAAATTCTCCAAAGCAGATTATTCTAGCTTCTGTAGCTACTTTATTTCTACTTTTAGTAATAAACTACGTAATAATTTTCTTTTTTGCTGGTGGAATTTATATCAACGATCAATTTCATTATGGCGTGATAACCAATGGATTGAGAACAGGGGAATGGGTTGTACCTGGTTTGGAGATTATCAGTTTATATGCCGGCGTATTAATGATAATAGGTATTTCTGGGTTTATCACAACTCTTGTCGCCGTGCTTTTAAATAAGGGAAGGGGGATAGAGAAAGTTAATCGAAACAAAAAAACTTTTATTGCTTTGGGACTTCTGGTGCTAATTGTTTCCCCAATTCTTTCTCCCATTCTGGAGCCTATGGGATTTGAAGTTTTTAATAATAGTAACTATATTTTGGCAGGTGTGCTGACAAATCTGGCAGCATTAGATTTTCCTGTTTTGCCGATATTAGGATTTGCTTTGATTGCGGCTGCATTGGGAACTTGCCTAGCATCCGGAACAGAGTATAAAAGAATAATCAAGAACTGGAGACGAAAAGCTTGGATTCTAGTTGTGATTGGTTTGGTTTTGGGAGTATTATTTTTGATACAGGGAACGCTGGTATTTGATTTTGCTCGCTATGTTCACCTGGGTATTTATATTTTAGTAACAATAGCTTTACTAAAACGCTTTGAATTCAAATCAAATGAACATACAAATAAATATCCTAATCTAAATCGATTTGGAAAAGTAACTTTAACTATATTTATTTTGGAGACTCCCTTAGCAGCAGTTTTGCATTTGATTCCAAACATTATTTCTGATAGCTGGGATACTAAGTTACCGTTGGTTTTGATATTTGCCTTAATAAACGTTTGGTTCTGGCACTTAGTGATTAAGTATTGGGAAAAAGTAGGATACAGATGGTCTTTCGAATGGATGATTGCTAAAACTATAAAACTTATTTCTGGAAAGAGTTCTGACAAAATAAAAAATCCGCCAACATCACCTATAAAGTAAGTGGCGGTAGAGAACAAAAGGAACAGGGAAGCGCTAGGCTTCTTGAGCAGCAGCGGCTGCAGTCATTTCCTCGAATTCGTCGAAGTGTACAGCGCAAAGGCTGGTTTTGTCACGGAAAAGTACCCGGATATCAGCTCCTTCGGGCGAGAGTTGGAGAAAGACCAGAAGGCCTATGATTTGATACATGGCGTGCTCCTTTCTCCGAACATCATGAGGATACCATATATTCAGTAGTCCACAGCATTCTTTTTTTGATTTTCAATTAATTATGATATACTCTTCATATAATAATTAAGTAAAACGTATGAAGAAAAGATTATTACTACTTTTCATTCTTTCCTCGTTCCTGCTTCCTCAGGTAACAAATGCAGTTTCTTTTTATGACCCTTCGGCGACTTTAGGGTTAGGAAGTTCTGATCTGCAAGAAACGGTTGTCTCAATTATCCAATGGGTACTTGGTCTATTAGGACTAGGTGCAGTTATCATGATTCTATATGGTGGATTTACTTGGATGACTGCTGGTGGTAACGAAGAAAAAGTAGAAAAGGCAAAGAAAATCATTACCGCTGCTGTTATTGGTTTGGTGATTATACTGGTTGCATGGGCAATAGTAATATTTGCCTTGAACGTGCTTCAAAACACAAGCGGTGTAAGTTAAAGATAGAAATTAATAAACTCCTCCCATTATGGGAGGAGTTTTTGTTTTGCTTGATTATTATTAAGTATTTTGATAAGGTTTTGGCATCGACCTTTTATTCTGGCAACTATAAGGAGGTGAGTTCATGCCAAAATGGACGGTTTATTTGAGAAGTGGTGACCAGATGATTGGCAGTGTTACCAAAACACTCAGTGCTATACCGGAGCCGGGTGATACTCTCGAAGTAGAGGGTAAGGAGGTGCCGGCTCTCAGGCGCAATGGTTTAGTTCACTTCGTGGTCAACGAGATTGCTCCCAAGGCTGGCGAAGTAGTCGCAACTTTCTGTTGTTAGAGGTTCTGATATGCTACATATGAGCCTCTTTTTTTATTCAAAAACCTCCCGAGTGGGGGAGGTTTCATAGAAACAAGATAGCTCCGTATTCGTAATGGGTCGGCTCTATTATAGGTCAATTTTATATATACTGCTTCCATTTAGCAAGTAGATAGCGTTATCTGATTCTGAAACAGCAAAATCTTTCAAATTGTCGAAAGAATCTGAAAAATACTGATTAACTATTCCACCATCTTTATCTAATATTACAATCCGTTTGTTATTTGGGTCTAACACATAAATATTTTCAAGGTCAGGTGCGGAATAAATCTTGGTAGGATTAGAAAATGCAGGGTCAATGGTGCTTGTCTTAAAATCTCCATCTTTTCCTCCAGCAAATAGTTTCCATATTTCACCATTATTCTTTGCGACATATACTGAACCATCAATAGATATGGAATTTGCGTTGGTTAGATCCAAACTATCATCTGTTACCCAAGCAGTCCCACTACCCCAATCATTTCCTGATTTCTCATGACGAAAGATTTGGTTGTTCTTGGTATCGAGAGTGTAAATTCTACCCAAATAGGTGTTATAATCTTTTGTCGTTCTATCTACATTTGCCGATTCAACTGTTCGTTTTGTGAATGAAGCATCAGAAATATTATATTCGTAAAAGCCATCTGTAGAGGTGTGTAATAGGAAGAGGTTAGTAGTAAGAGGAATACCTTTTAGTATGTTACCATCAACTGCACCAGCCGATTCCAATGCAACGGACTGATCTTCTAGAGAAGCACTTAGAATAGAATTGTCTGCTGACTCATATGAATATAGAGTATCACCAATCAAAACTAGTCCAGCAGGGGAGAGACCTTCTCCAGCTGTTGCTAAGTCGGCAACGAGGGTAGGACCAGTAATCTTTACAATATGGTTGACTTTATCCAATTGATCTTGAATTTTTTGCAGAAGCTCGCTCTTTTTGCTTTGGAGATCTTTTTCTTCCTCGGGAACACTTTGTACTAGCGTCTTTGCTTCACTCAGTAAAATCCTTGAGTCCTCCTCATTTTCATAAATTAAAGCTGCTTCTGCTTCTGAAGTTTTTTCTTCTGCTTGCACTAATGCTTGTTCATAACTTTCTCTTAGCTGTTTCTGATCCTCTCGTTTACCCAGGTTTACAATATTAAAAGCAAATATCACAATCAGTAGTACCGCAATTCCTAGGACTGCTTTTCGGGGATTTGACATCTTCTTCAAACGAACCAGGAACTTGGCTGTTTTCTTGTTGGTGGTATGAGGTAGCGTTCGAATACGACCACGAACCGTTTCTCGTTTCTTAAATAGATTACCAACTCCTCTAACACTCATTATTCCTAGCTCAAAAAGCTTTTTTCCTCCTAGTAATGTATAACTCAAGACATTGGCTAAGAATCCTTGTTTTTCTGGTCTTCTGCTTTTTATTCTCTTCATCACCTCGGATTCCTCTCCTGTATTTTCGTTTAGCTCTCTTTTTGAAATACGGCTTTTAACTTTCCCTGTAAGAGATTTGAATCCTTTTGAAATATTTGGCCAGATAGACGGTGTGAGCAGTTCTGAAGTGCTACGTTCTTGGTTTACTAGTCCGTTCATTGAGTGCTCGGGAGTAGTTCCTGCATTATTGTCCATTGATTCAGATGCCATCTCTGCATTATCACTAGCAATTACTTCGGCTGATTCTATTCCCAAAATTATAGCAATGAATGATACACCATTTGTACTATCACCTAGTAGGTTCTGGATTGTATTTACTGCATCCTCGGAGTTATTTTCTGTAATGATTCTTCTTATCTTTTCCTGGGAAATATAGTCCAAAAGACTATTGTTACAGAACAATAGGGAATCACCTTCTTTTACGTTTCCAGAAATTACATTTGAAAATATTTTCAACGGATTTACTTTTCCGCCATCCTCACCAGCTTGAACAACAATATCAACAATCTTTGTTCTCTGAATAAAAAAAGCATGCATACCACCAAGTTGTGCAATATGTAGTTCACTTCCTTTGTGCACACCAACAATACAATTAAAAATATCTATCCAGTCTTTTTCACCAGAAGCGATAAGTTCGTGAAGTTTATTGTTTGTCTTTTGAAGTGCATCTTCAAAAGCCAATTCAACATTAAATTTATCTGATCCGTAATAGTGATTCTTTAACTCTGATTCAACCAGTTGAATTACTTTCTCGTTAATATCACTATTGGCATCAATCTCTATGAGAACGAAAAGATGACCCAGGTTCTGATGCTCTAGTGGAGTGATCTCTGGAACGAAAACATTCACGGTTGATCGACCTTGTTCAGTATTTTGTACTAAAAGTTTGGTTATTTTTGCTTTCATGCTGTTCAATTGTTTATCCCTTTGTAGTTATGAATAAAATAGGGGATATTCCATCTGTATTTACCCTATTATTATTGAACATTTTTGTGTTTTCCGCAAGCTGGAGAACTGTTTTACTATTAATAACATAAAGACTTTACATGAATTGTAGGAAAACGTATAATAAAAGCGACTATTTTGCTATTAATGGATGCTATTAACACTCATGCTTGAACAACTTTTTGGTTCACGAACCAGAGTGAAATTATTGAGACTTTTCCTTTCCGAGCCGGATAAGTCATACTTTGTACGTGAAATAACTCGGATGATTGATGAGAGAATAAACTCCGTGAGACGCGAGTTAAAGAATCTGGAAGATATGGGCTTGCTTATATCCCAAAATAGAGATCAAAAGAAATTCTATCAAGCTAATTCTAACTTTATTCTTTTTCCTGAATTGAAGGGACTAATATTAAAAGCGCAGGTAATATTAGAGGATAAGTTGGTATCTGATATAAAAGCCTTGGGAAATATTCAATATATGGTTCTGACAGGCTTTTTTGTAGGTATTCAAGAAAATTCTACAGACATATTGCTGGTAGGTAAAATAAATCGTGAGAAACTGACAAGATTGATGAATAAGTTTGAAAAGTTTTTTAATCGCGATATCAACTACACGGTAATGACAACCAAGGAATACAAGTACCGTCGTGACCTAACAGATCGATTCCTATACGACATTCTGGAAAATAAAAACATAGTGATGATAGATAAGTTGAGTAAAGTTCAAAAAAAGGATATTGAGAAAATAGAAAATAAAGAAAAAGAAACGGAATAAACATGGTAGTTAAAACAAAAGAAGAAAAAGGAGCGCTAAGTAGAGATATTTTTATGATATTACTGGCGTTAGTCAGTATTACTTTGCTGGTTGTTGAAGCAAGTGCGGATCTAACATATGAACAGAGCAGAGTATTTTTAATAGCAGATTTGGTGATTGCTATTATTTTTTTGGTGGAATATATGTATGGTATTGTTCGCGCCGAGCGTAAATGGCACTATGCTATTACTCACTGGTACGATCTAATATCTTCCATCCCAATAACAAGCGAATCTACTAGAATACTGAGAGGTTTCCGTGTAGCTCGAATCTTTAGAGCGGCTCGTTTATTCCGTTTGATACGTCTCAAAAAGGTATTGAAGGATTCCAATAAGTTTGCGACAGAAAGTAAAATTATCTATATTGGTGTTATTTCCCTTACTATTATTATCTTTTGCTCACTGACGTTCCACTATTTTGAATTTGAAATTAACCCTGACGTGCATTCATATTTTGACAGTTTTTGGTGGTCAATGGTGACTATTACCACAGTTGGCTATGGTGATATAATCCCAATGACAATTATGGGTAGAGTAATGGCAATTATCTTAATGTTAGTAGGTATTGGCACATTAGGTACTTTGACCTATTCAATAGCAGGATATGTATTGCGTGAACAAGAAAAGGGTCATGGTAGTCATGTGTTATCTAGAAAAAACATTCCAATAGAAAAAAAGAAATTGAAGCAAAAGAAGCCAAGTAAGAAATAAAAAAAAGGCCGCTTCGTTCGAAGGAAGTGACCTGGCGAATGAACGATGTTCTCTTAGCGATAGGGGAGCATTTTGTGTTTGCATTGTCTGCAGACGACCACTCTTTTGGGTCCTTGATCCGTATCCACGGACAAAATGGGATTTGGGTAGTGTGAGCATCTGCTGCATTCGCCGTCGTTGAAGCGTGTGCGCATGAGACGTCGGTACTCCATCATACTCATCTTGATTTTGGGAGTGGGCTTGTGGCGCACCTTTGCGTTAGGAAGCGTGTATGCTCTATGGTCGTGACAGCACTGTGTGAGGATGCGTCTCTGCGCCTTCCCTTCCTCGGGTGTCAGGCCAAGACGGTTCAACGCGATACACATACGGCGTCTGTATATTACGTATCCCTTTGAGAGTCTAGACATGATGCCTCACTTTCATTGGGGTGGAAGAATGATCAACAGTCTGTAACATTAGAATTTTTCTCTGGAGTAGTCAAGGGCCTAGAATTGGCAATTTGTATAGAATTGCTATAATGAATAATAATGAATAGAAAAATTACTATTGCTGTTATCGTGATCCTTGCCATTGCTGGCGCATGGCTTTTTTTACGCTTTATTATAGGGGGTGATGAAGATACTTGGATTTGTGATAATGGGGTGTGGATAAAACATGGCGTTCCTAGTGCTGCTAAACCAACTGATCCATGTCCAGGAGAGTTGGTTGAGCAGATTCTAAAAAGTCCTAGCGTTCAGTTAGAAGTACAAGCTCCATATTCGCGAGCTACTATCCTTATTTCTGAAGACGGAAAAGTTGATTATGAAGGAATAGACATGTCAGAACAAGAAGCTACTTCAAACTCAACCACTATCACTCAAAAGGAATATTTTGAGCTCGTTAGTCTGATCAATGATTCTGGTTTTTATGATTTGGAAGGTGAATATAAAGATGAAAGCCTGTTAGATGGGAATACATATACTGTTACTGTAACTACAGAGGATGAAATAGAAATCGTAAGTTGCTATGGATCTTGTCCTGATACATTTACAACTATACGAAAAAGAATCGAAGAACTGTATGGGGACGAGATTATAAATATTGGTGTATAAATACTTTTAATAAAGGAAAATATTATGTTAACAGATAAAGTTCTAGAAGCACTAAACAAACAGGTAAACGCTGAGCTCTTTTCAGCATATTTGTATATGGCTATGTCTGCAGATTTTCAAGCAAAAAATTTAGCAGGATTTGCTAACTGGATGAGGGTACAAGCTCAGGAAGAAATGACTCATGCTATGAAGATCTATAATTATATTCTGGATAGAGGAGGTAGAGCAGATCTCATGCCAATTGACAGGCCGCAAGCAGAGTGGAAGAGTCCGCTAAATGCATTTGAAGAAGCGCTTGGACACGAACAAGAAATAACCGCTATGATTAACAATCTGATCGAACTGGCAAAGGTAGAAAAAGATCCTGCTACCGAGAGCATGCTCAGATGGTTTGTAGATGAACAGGTAGAGGAAGAAGCAAATGCCGATGAAAATGTCCAGAAACTAAAAATGATTGGCGATGACACTAGTGCGACATTTATTCTAGATCAAGAAATGAAGCAAAGAACATTTGTTGATGAAACACAAAATAATCAAGAATAAATAACCACAAAAACAATGACAAAAATAGTAATTTTCGAAGACGACAAATTAATCTCTGAGATGTACCAGAGAAAATTTGAAAGAGAGGGATTTGAGATTGTTTTGCTTGATCATCCTCCTAAAGATGTCGTAGACGTAGTGATAAAAGAGAAGCCAGATTTAATAGCTATGGATATTGTAATGCCTCAGATGAGTGGGTATGATGCTATAAAGCTTTTAAAGGGAGATAAAAGAACCAAAGACATTCCGGTAGTTGTGCTTACCAACCTGAAAGAGGGTGGGCACAGTATGCTGAGTGAAAAATTAGGAGCAGCTGCATTTATAGCAAAAGCCGATAACACGCCAAGTGAAGTAGTGAAGAAAGTGAAAGAGTTGATAAAGAAATAAAAAGATAGATTGATAATCAAACCGCTTGGTAAAACAAGCGGTTTTTGAGTAAAAAAAATACCCCCACTCACAAGCAGTGGGGGCGAGCTCATGACTCCGCAAAACGCGGAGTGTTCTAGCTCATTAGCACCGCATCGGGTGCCAGTTGAAGGTGCAGGTGCCGGAGTCGGGCAGGGCGGCCGTGTTCGTCGTGGCCGTAGTCGTGGCGCCGGTCAGCAGGTTTGTTTCCAAGCAATAACTGAGAGTCCACAGCGCGTTCGCGCTGAGCGGATGAACTCCGACGTGTTCGCCGGAACCCTTCTGCCGTAGCTG
>Ga0257124_1001296_pt1 | contig 19130 bp, 19 predicted proteins | sample SI106_150metaG_FD_190154 | JGI IMG/M metagenome (GOLD analysis project Ga0257124, IMG submission 190154) | Marine microbial communities from Saanich Inlet, British Columbia, Canada - SI106_150 | ecosystem: Environmental > Aquatic > Marine > Inlet | place: Canada: British Columbia | collected...
CAAAGCTTTGCCTAGTTCGGTCTTTCCAACCCCGGTTGGTCCGACAAAAATAAACGATCCAATCGGACGATTTTCTTCGCTTACTCCGGCACGAGATCTTCTAATGGCGTTGGCTACGGATTTGATGGCTTCTTTTTGGCCGATAATTTTTTGGCTTAGTACTTCTTCGGTTTTGGTTAATTTTTTCAGTTCGCTTTCAAGCATTTTAGATACTGGGATACCTGTCCAGCGAGCGACAACTGAGGCAATATCTTCCTCAGAAACTTCTTCTTTTAAGATTTGATTTTCACTTTGAATTTTAGCAAATTCAGCTTGCGATTCTTTAGCTTCTTTTTCCAGTTCAGGGATTATATCGTAACGAATTTCAGCTACTCTCTGCAAGTTTCCGCGCCGCTCTTCAATCTCAGCCTCTGATTTGGCTTTTTCCACTTCTTCTTTGTTTTTTCTTATTTTATCGATCAAAGATTTTTCTGTTTGCCATTGAATTTCAAGACCTGACATTTGCTCTGTTAACTCGGATAGTTGCTTGTTTATTTTTCTAAGTCTCCCAGCGGATTCCTTATCTTTATCTTGTTTTAAGGCTCTTTTTTCAATTTCCAGAGTTCGGATTTGCCTTTTCAATTTATCAAGGTCGTCCGGCATGCTGTCGATTTGCATTTTTAGCGCCGAGGCGGCTTCGTCTATTAAATCAATGGCTTTGTCCGGCAAAAATCTGTCTGAAATATAGCGATAAGATAGTTTCGCCGCTGCCACAATAGCGTGATCGGTAATGCGAACACCGTGGTGAACTTCGTATTTTTCTTTTAATCCTCGCAAAATCGCGATTGTTTCTTCTTGGGTTGGCTCTTTAACGTAAACCGGCTGAAATCTTCGCTCGAAAGCAGCATCACGTTCAATGTGTTTTTGATATTCCTTGGTAGTGGTTGCCCCAATAGTACGGAGTTCACCGCGAGCTAAGGCCGGTTTTAACATATTGGAAGCATCAAGCGCTCCTTCAGTTGCGCCGGCGCCAATGACGGTGTGAAGCTCGTCGATAAATAAAATTGTTTTTCCAGCAGATTGTTTTATTTCTTTTAAAACCGCTTTTAGCCGTTCTTCAAATTCTCCTCTGAATTTTGTGCCAGCCAAAAGCGCACCAAGATCAAGACTTATTAGGTCTTTGTCTTTAATGCTCTCCGGAACATCTTTGTCAACGATTCTTTGTGCTAAGCCTTCGGCAATAGCTGTTTTTCCAACTCCGGCTTCCCCGATTAAAACCGGATTGTTTTTGGTTCGTCTTGATAAAACTTGCATTACTCTTCGGATTTCTTTATCACGCCCGATAACAGGATCAAGTTTTTCTTCACGAGCCATTTCAGTCAAGTTAATGGTATATTTTTTAAGAGCTTGAAATTTTGATTCCGGATCAGGATCGGTAATACTCATAGCACCTCTTACTTCAGCTAAGATTTTTAAAACAGCGTCGTAGCTAATATTGAATTTGTCCATAACGTTTTTAGCTTTTGAAGGGACTTTAATAATAGCTAAAAACAGATGCTCAGTGCTTATATATTCGTCCTTGAATAGGTTAGCTTCTTTTCCGGCCTCGTTTATGATTTGAGAAATTTCTCGCGAAGCATAAATCGGGACTTTATTTGATTTTCCATTTGATTTTGGCATCTCTTTTATGCCAGAATCTATTTCAGACTTTAAGGTTTTAATATCGATTTGTAATCTGTCTAAGATACTTTTTACTGAACTCCCTTCTTGATTGGAAAGCGCGCTTAAAAGATGCAGGGCATCGACTTGATTGTTGTTATTTTCAATTGTTAAATTTTGGGCGACTACCAACGCTCCTTGAGCCTTAGTAGTAAATTTTTGTTGATCCATAGATATAGCTTTTTAAAAATTATTATTGGCACTCTCTGCGTTAGAGTGCTAATTTTATTATATAGGGTTTAAAAAAGTTGTCAAACAAAAAGCCGAAGCTTTTAAAAAAAGAGTTTCGGCTTTTTATCTATTAAAGGGGTACTAGTTTTTTACTATCCTTACTCTAACACAAAGGGGCTGATTTGTCAAATCTTTTGATTAATGTTATCATTTAAACATGAACAAAGAAAATATTTGGCCGATTGTTGGTCATCGGAATGTAGTTAAGATTTTACAGAAAGGTATTGTAAATAAAAAATTAGCACATGCTTATATTTTTAGTGGCGCAGAACACCTGGGAAAAAGTTTAGTCGCAGATTATTTTATAAGGTCTGTATTATGTGAAAAACAGGATGGATCTTTTTGTAATAGCTGCGAATTTTGTAAAAGTTTAGATCGTAAGATATACCCTGATTTTTATGAGATTGAACTGGAAGAAGGCAAGAAAAATATTAGCATAGAACAAATCAGAGAAGTTAGTGAAAAGATTAGTAAGTCATCTTTTCTAGGAAACTATAAAATTATTTTAATTAAAAACGCTGAAAGCTTAAGTTTAGGGGCTCATAATTCGCTTCTGAAGACTTTGGAGGAGCCAAGTAAAAAGACTTTATTTATTTTAACTACTGACAACTTAGAGTTAATTCCGGAGACTGTTCAATCTCGTTCAGAGATAATAAATTTTTATCCTGTTAAAAATAAAGAGATTTTTAATTATATTTTAGAAAAAGGAATAGACGCGTCACTAGCTGAAGAGGTTTCACGATTTTCTAAGGGCAAGCCCGGAGTTGCTATCAATTGCTTACAAAATAAAAAATTGATTAAAGACTATAAGCAAGAGGTATTTGATTTTTTGGATTTATTAAATTCATCTCTTAAAGAAAGATTCGATTATTTAGAGAAAAATATAGGTAAAGGTAAAAAGTTTTCAGAAAAATCTGTTTTGGCTAAATCTGTTTTAGATAGATGGCTTAATGTTTTTAGGGATTTATTGTTGTCAAAAAATTTAGCAAAAGATGAAATCAGTAATATTTTTGCCAAAGAAAGAATAAATTTGCTTAGTCGTAAATATTCAAGTAAAATGTTAATGAGTTTGATCGATAAAATAAATAAAGGAAAAGCTTATTTAAACAGTAATGTTAACCCTCAGTTGGTTTTAGAAAACTTAATATTAGATTTTTAAATACATTGTTTTATGAACAAAAAAATTATTATTTTTCTTTTGCTTGCCCCGCTTGTTTTAACCGGGCAAGCTTGTCAGTTAGGTTTTGGCGGTAAAAAACAGGAAATTAAACCCGATGCCGGTGTTTTTAAAACAGCAGACGCCGGAGTAAGCTGGAAACAAATTGCAGCTGTTCCTTCAATTAGCGGCAGCCCCGGGAGTATTGGTAGGGTTAGCGTCGGAACAGTGGAAGTTGACCCGCAAGATAATAAAGCTATTTATCTTGGAACCGATCGGAACGGAATATATTATACTTACGATGGAGGAGTGCGTTGGAATAAAATGAGCTCTTTTCCTAAAGGAAAAGTTTATTCTATAAAAATTGATTCAACCAGCAAATGCATAATTTACGCTACCCATAAAAACTCTGTTAGGAAGACCACTGACTGTGGAAGAAATTGGAGTGTATTGTTTGTAGCCGATAACGCTAAGACGGTTATTAGCGCTTTGGCGATTGACTTTTATAATACTAATATAGTTTATGCTGCTACCTCAGGAGGTGTAATTTATAAAAGCTTTGACTCCGGAGCGACTTGGAGTACACCCTTTAATAAAATTAGCGCCAATATAGTTAAATTTTTAATGGATCCGTACGATTCAAGAATAATTTATGCTGCTACAAAGAAAAAAGGAATCTTTAAAACAACAGACGCCGGAATCAACTGGGTGTCGCTTGCTGAGAATTTAAAACAGTTTAAAGGTTACAACGACTATCGAGGTTTATTTTTTAATCCATCTAAGCAAAATAGCTTGATTTTGGTTTCTAAGTATGGTTTGCTTAAGACAGAAGATGGTGGAGAAATTTGGTCTTCTGTTCCGCTTTTAACGTCCCCTGGTGCAGCTGATATCAGGGCGGCGACTGTTGACCCAAAAGACGATCAAATCTTATATTACAGTACCAGAACAACTTTTTACAAAACCATTAATAATGGAAGTGATTGGGAAACAAAAAAACTTTTTTCTACTAAATTACCAACTTTCATGATACACGACCCGGAAAAATCAGGAGTTATTTATATGACTTTTAATTATCCGGCGAGTAAATAATTAATTTAAAATTAAACATATGATAGACAGCTATAAAGAAAATTTTGACAAAGAAATAGATCGTTTAAAAGATGAATTAACTAAAATAAGAACTGGACGAGCTACTCCGGCCTTACTTCAAAACATTATTGTTGAAGCTTACGAGGCCAGAACACCTCTGCCGCAACTGGCTAACATTAGCGCTCCGGAGCCAAGAACTCTAGTAGTTCAGCCCTGGGACAAAAGCGTGACTAAGGAAATAGAAAAGGCTATTGCCAGCTCTGATTTAGGAGCCAGTGTTAAAAACGATGGAGAGATTTTAAGAATAACTTTACCTCTTTTAACAGAAGAAAATCGGCAAAAGTTAGTTAAGTTGGTTGGAGAAAAAATGGAGCAAGCGCGAATCGCAATGCGGATCGTAAGAGATAAAGTAAAAGATGAAATTAAAGAGCAGGAAAACGCTAAAGAGCTTACTGAAGACGACAAGTATCGCTTAATAGAAGAGCTTGATCTTAAAATCAAAGAGTATAATAAAAAAATAGAAGAAATAGGAAAGGCTAAGGAAGAAGAAATAATGACAATTTAATTCAATAGACCTATCACGTAATAATTCACTACTGCAATTTCCATATTTTGACAAATTTCTTTTTAAAATTTTTGACCTATACGCAGGTATAAGCAAAAAATTTTAAAAAGAAATTTGCCTAAAATCTGAAAATTTCGCTACGCAATTTATTACGCGACAGGTCTAATAATTTTCAATTTGCAATTTTATGTTTACTGTTATTGTGTTTATTTTAATTTTAAGTGTTCTAGTTTTTGTGCATGAGATGGGGCACTTTGTGGTGGCTCGTCGAGCCGGAGTTAAGGTTTTTGAATTTGGACTTGGTTTTCCACCGCGGGCTTTTAGTTTCTATAAAGATAAAGAAGGGAAGTGGAGAAAGTTTTTAAAGGGTCAAGATATAGCAGAAGTCCCGGGGACTTTATATTCTTTGAATTGGATTCCTTTGGGTGGGTTTGTAAAAATTAAAGGAGAAAACGGAGAGGAAGCTGAAGACAAGGATAGCTTTGGCAATAAAAAAATCTGGAAACGAATTTCTATTTTATCCGCCGGAGTGATTATGAACGTTATATTAACAGCTGTGCTTTTGTCTATTGGATTTATGATTGGTTTGCCTCAGATTATCGATAAAGAAAATACTAAAACATTGACGGTTGAAAGCGCTCAAATCCAAATATACTCAGTTGAAAAAGATACCCCGGCCCACGATGCAAAAATTCAAGCCGGAGATGTAATAGTTTCAATTCAAGAGCAAGAGTTTGTTGATATAGAAAAACTAAGCGATTTTATAAATGAAAAAGAAGGAGAGGAGATAACTTTAAAAATTAAAAGAGGCGATGAAGAGATAGAAAAGAAAATAACTCCACAAAAATCAGAGGAAATTGACAGAGCGGTTATAGGTGTTGGTTTAATGAAAACAGGATTAGTGTCTTATCCGTGGTACCAAGCAATTTATAAAGGAGTTTCCACAACTATAGAGCTAACCGGTTTTATAGTGAGTGCTTTTTATAATATTATTAAAGACTTAATAATTGGAGTAGAGGTGGAGACTGATATTGCCGGACCAATCGGAATCGCGGTTTTAACAGGACAAGTTGTTAAACTAGGCTTTATTTATGTTTTGCAGTTTACCGCCTTATTGTCTCTTAATTTGGCGATTATTAATTTTTTACCGATCCCAGCTCTTGACGGAGGGCGAGTAATCTTCTTAATTTTTGAAAAATTACGCGGTAAACCAATCAGCGCCAGAATTGAAAATATTATCCACAATACAGGTTTTGCGCTTCTAATGTTCCTTGTTCTGGTGGTAACTTTTTACGACTTATCAAAATTTAAAGATTCATTTATAGCCCTTTGGGGTAAAATAATTGGATTATTTTAACTTAAACTATATGGAACACCAAAACAACATCGCAAAATTTGCTTTTTTTTACATGCTTTCTTTAGTGTCGCTGGTTTTTATGAGTATGGCAACCGGGATGATTATTTTTCAGATTATCAATAAGAATATTATTGATCTGATTAATGAATATAGTGCTAGATATTCTCCCGAGCAGTTGAAATTTGCTATTTCAGCCCTTATTGTTTCTGTCCCGGTTTATTATTTAACAATGCGCCAAATCCATAAGAATTTATTTTCCGGTGCTTTAAATAAAGACTCCGGAGTTCGTAAATGGCTAACTTATTTTGTTTTACTTGTTTCTTCCGTTGTTATGATTAGTTGGTTTATAGGAACTATTAATGGTTTTTTAGACGGAGAATTAACTCTAAAATTTATCTTAAAATCATTAACTGCTATTGGCATCGCAGCAATTATTTTTTCTTTTTATCTATACGATATTAAGCGCGAGAGTGTTGAGAATCAAAAAGATAAGGTTATCAAATTTTATTTAATAGGTTCTTTAGTTTTGATATTATCAGTTTTTACGGCTAGTTTGTTTTTTGTAGAGTCCCCGCAAGAAACCAGAAATAGAAAGCTGGATAATGCCGTACTTCAAAAATTTGATGAAATCGATATGGCGATGAACGAATACTATAATGAATATAAAAAATTACCGGAAAATTTAGAAAAAATAAAAGACGAATTTGTTTATATTACAGAGAAAGATCTATTAAACCCAATAACAGAAAAAAAGATTGAATATAAGGTTGTTGGAGAAAAATCTTTCGAACTTTGCAGTGATTTTAAAACTTCTAATGAAGAAGAGGCAGTAGAAAGAAATGGTTCTTATAAAGATCGCTGGTTACATGAAAGCGGTTACCAGTGTTTAAAACAAAAAGTAAGAGAAAATAATATTCCAAAAGAAACCATTCTTCGTTTTTAAGTATGGATTTTTTATCACAGTATAACCAGTTTTTTAGGACTGTTTTAAAAGGGCTTCTTAACAATAAGTTAAGAAGCTTTTTGACAATGCTTGGAATTATTATTGGGGTTGCCTCTGTTGTTATTATCATGTCGCTTGGTTCCGGAGCGCAAAGTTTGATTTTAGATCAAGTTAAAAGTTTAGGCAGTAACACTGTCGGAGTTATGCCGGGAAAGTCAGAGAAAAATGCTCCGCCGGCCTCGGCTATGGGAATAGTGATTACAACTCTTACCTACGACGATGCAATGGCAATAAATAATAAGAATAAAGTTCCAAACGTTATTGATGTTGTGGCTTACTCTAAAGGTGTTGCCACTGTTCTGAGAAGAGATGTTAACATCGATACTAATATCTCTGGGACTACTATTGGTCTTTTAACAGTAGAAGATGGCGATGTGGAGGAGGGTAGATTTTTTAGTAAAAATGAGGAGAAGAATTTAGCTAAAGTAGCGGTTTTAGGTTATAGTGTTAAAAAAGATTTATTTGGAGATTCAGATGCTGTTGGTAAAAAAATAAAAATAAAAAAAGTTAATTTTGAAGTAATCGGTGTAATGAAAGAGCGTGGAACAGTTGCTTTTCAAGATTACGATAATCAAATTTTTATTCCGATTAGAACAATGCAAAAATTAATCTTAGGCGTGAATCATATTGGTTTGTTTCGGGCGAAAGTTGATAAAAAAGAAAATATGGAAAAAGCCACAGAAGATATTGCAGTGACTTTGCGTGAGCGCCATAATATTATTGATCAAAGCGGTGACTCCGATGATTTTACGGTCAGAAGCAGTGAGGAGGCAATGGACATGATTAGTGTTATTACAGACAGTTTAAATATTTTTTTAGCGGCCATGGCCGCGCTTTCTCTTTTGGTCGGTGGTATTGGAATAATGAATATCATGCTTATTTCTGTTAATGAAAGAACAAGAGAGGTGGGACTTAGAAAAGCAGTCGGCGCTAAAGGAAGGAATATTTTAGGTCAGTTTTTAACTGAATCTGTTTTTTTGACTGTGCTTGGAGGATTGATTGGAGTGGTTGTAGGAGTAGTGATTTCTTTTTTGATTTCTGTTCTAATTAATTTTTTAGGATATAATTGGTCGTTTATAGTTTCTTTTAGGTCTATATTTTTAGGAGTTTTTATTGCTGCTTTAGTAGGAATTATTTTTGGACTATATCCGGCTAGAAAAGCATCAAAGTTATCGCCAATGGAGGCACTGCGCTATGAATAATATTTTTAAAATTGCTGTTCAGGGATTGCAGACGAATAAGATTCGGACGTTTTTGACTATGCTCGGAGTTATTATCGGTATCGCCGCGGTTGTTATTGTAATGAGTGCCGGTAAGGGGCTTGAAGGTTTACTTCTAGGGCAAATTGAAAGTTTTGGAACTGATATTATTGAGACAGAGATTAAAATCCCTGTTACTAAAAAAGGAAGCAGTCAAATGTCGTCTGATATTGAGGGCGGTATGGCTATGGCAACCGGTGTTACTATTACAACCTTAACCTTGGACGATATGGAGGATATTGATAATTTGGATAATATAAAAAGATCTTACGCCGGAATTATGGGTCAAGAGCAAGTAAGTTACAGTAACGAACTTAGAAAAGCAGCGCTTCTTGGTGTAAGTAGCAGTTATATAGATATCGATAAAAGTGAGATTGATTATGGTCGATTTTATACTGAAGCAGAAGAAAAATCATTAGCCAAAGTAATTGTATTGGGAACAGAGATAAAAGATAAATTATTTGGAGACAACAATCCGATTGGGAAAAATATTAAAATTAGAAAAAGAAATTTTAAAGTAATTGGGGTAATGAAAAAGCGAGGTAGTGTTGGTGGAATGAATTTTGATGATTATATTTATGTTCCAATTCAAACGACTCAGAAAAAGATTTTGGGGATCAACCATGTTTTGTATATGATTCATGAGGTGGAAAATATGGATTTTGCCGATCAAACAGCAGAAGATATTAAATCAATTTTGCGAGATAATCATAATATTAGTCACCCCGACAAAGATGATTTTCGGGTGGTTACTATGGAAGAGATGCTTTCTATCATGGATACAGTTACAGATACTATCACTATACTTCTTTTAGGTTTAGTTGTTGTGTCGCTTATAGTTGGTGGAGTAGGGGTAATGAATACAATGCTTGTGGTGATAAGTGAGCGTACCAAGGAGATTGGTCTGCGAAAAGCTGTTGGCGCAAAAAATCAAGATATCTTAAATCAGTTCTTGATAGAGTCTGTAATTATTGCTATTTTAGGAGCTGTTATTGGTATTATTTTGGGAATAATAATTGCTTATTTAATTGCTCTTATAGCCGGTTCGTATTATAATATGGATTGGGACTTTGTCATTAGTATGGATTCTATTATTATTTCTTTTATTTTTGCCTTTGTTTTGGGGCTTGGGTTTGGAGTTTATCCATCCAAAAAAGCAGCTGAGATGCATCCGATTGATGCTCTTAGGAAGGAGTAAGGAGACCGCAGAAGAATGTGGGTTATTTTTGCAACGAATCTCCGTTTTAGGCAAATTAAATTAATTTTTTTTAACGCAAAACAGCAAACTCGTCGCAAAGCTCCTCAGACAGTGCTGTTTTGCTAAAAAATTAATTAATTTGTTACTAAAACTCCGTTATGTTGCAAAAATAACCCACATTCTTCTGCTTGTTGTGTGTAGTGGTGTGGAATGTGGAATTATTTTTTTATGATTATAAAATCAAAAGTTATAAAAGGTGGAGGGGTTGGTAAAGAGCTGGGATTTCCTACGGCTAATTTAGATGTTGGCTTAAGAGAGTTTAAAGAGCTTAATTTTGGAGTTTATGTTTGTGAAATTGGCTATAAAGATAAAATTTATAAAGGGTTGTTGCATTATGGTTTGCGAAAGACATTTGAGAAAGAAATATCGGCCGAGGTTTTAATTTTAGATTTTGAGGAGGATTTATATGATAAAGAAATAGAAGTTAAAATAAAAGAAAAAATTAGAGATATACAAAAGTTTAGCTCAAGAGAAGAATTAGTTAAACAGATAAAAAAAGACGTAAAAAATTTATGAGTAATAAACAATTAAAAATTTTATTAACCGGTGGAGGGACTTTTGGGTCGGTTACTCCTCTTGTTGCTGTAAAAGAAGAGTTAGATAAAGACAGTAAAAATTACAAGGCTCTTTGGGTTGGAACTCAAAAAGGACCGGAAAAAAAATTTATAGAAAAACAGGGGATTGAATTTAAAGCTATTTTTTCCGGAAAGTTAAGGCGGTATTTTGATTTTAGGAATTTTATTGATCCATTTTTGATTTTATTTGGTTTTTTCCAGTCGTTTACTATTATTTTGAAGTTTAAACCAAGTGTAATTTTATCAGCCGGTGGGTTTGTAAGTGTGCCGGTTGCTTTGGCTGGTTTTATTTTGCGTGTGCCGATTTTAATCCATCAAATGGATATTCGACCAGGGTTAGCCAACAAAATTATGGCGCCTTTAGCAGTGAAAATTACAGTTGGATTTGAAAAATCTTTGCAAGATTATCCACAGAAAAAGACAATTTTAACTGGGAATCCAGTTCGACAAAGCCTAAAAGCAGTTGAAAGCGAAAAGTCAAAAGTAAAAAGTAAATTGAATTTTAGTAATAATTTACCTGTTATTTTGATTATGGGCGGTGGAACCGGGGCAATGGCAATAAATAAATTAGTTAAAGAAAGCTTGGAGGAATTAACAAAGTTTTGTCAAATAATTCATATGACCGGGAAAAATAAATCATCCCAACCTTCAAATTTCAAATCCCAAATTTCAAATTACCATCCCTTTGAATTTTTAGATAATATGCCGGAAATTTACGCTATTACCGATGCTGTGATTTCACGTTGTGGAATAGGCTCTCTAAGTGAACTTGCTTTTTTGGGCAAACCCTCAATTTCAATCCCAATGCCGGATAGTCATCAGGAGGAAAACGCTAAAATTTTTAAAGATGCCAAAGCAATTATAGCTTTAGATCAAAAGAAATTATCTTCAAATGATTTTATAGCAAATATAAAAGAAATATTGTATAATAAAAACTTAAGCCAAGAGTTAAGTAAAAATATAAAAAAACTCGCAGGTCAAGATTCCGCAAAAAAAATAACAAAAATTATCTATGAAGTTATTTAAAAAAAATAATTATTTGGATAAAGGTTTATCTAAAGGATTTATCTCTCTTTATACTGGTAGAATGATTGCTCAGCTTTCATCTGGGATAGGCGGTTTATTTTTACCGATTTTTTTGTATACTATTTTTGGCTTGAAATTACAATATGTTGTTTTATTTTATATAGTTAATTTTTTGCTTTGTGTGGTTTTTATACCGTATGGGGCTAAGTTTTTAAATAGTTTTGGATTTAAAAAATCACTTCAGTTAAGCATCTTGTTCGGAGCGTTATTTTATGCTTCTTTTTATTTTATTAACGAGAGCAATGTTTTTTATTTAATTATTTTGCCTATTATTATAGTTAATTTATTTCGATTAACCTATTGGATTCCGTATCATATAGATTTTGCTAAATTTACAGACAAAAAAAGCAGAGGAAAAGAATTCAGTATCATGGAATCAACCAGGCTTTTTATTAGTGTTTTGTCGCCGATCCTTGTTGGTTTTTTGGTTCAAAAATTTGACTTTGAAATAATGTTTATAATGGGGGTAGTAATTTATTTTTTGTCTGGAATTCCATATTTAAATATTCCAAGAACTAGAGAGAAATTTATTTGGAGCTATAAAAAAACCTGGCAAGAATTTTTTTCTAAAAAAAGTAGAGGCGTGGTTTTTGCTTACATGGCCGACGGAGCGGAAAATGTGGTCGGAGTTGTTGTTTGGCCTATTTTTATTTGGGAGTTGTTAAATGGAGATTTTTTTAAAGTCGGGGCAATATCGGCTTTAATTATTGCTGTAACTGTTGTTTTGCAGCTAATATTGGGAAAATACACAGATAAATTGGACAAAAAAAAGATATTAAGACTTGGTAGTATTTTTTATTCATTCGGTTGGATTATTAAAATTTTTGTTATTACTGCTTTCCAAATTTTTATTACCGCCACATATCATAATTTGTCGCGTATATTTTTCAGGACTCCGCTTGATGTGCTGACCTATGAAATAGCAGCCGATCAAGGACATTATGTAGATGAGTTTACAGTTATTCACGAGATGGCCATAAACGCCGGAAGAGTTTTAATGTTAGTTTTTGTTTTAATATTTACTTTGATATTTGGTTTTAGTGTTGAATGGACATTTGCTTTAGCCGCTATGGCAGTATTAGCGGTAAATTTTTTAGAGTTTAAAAAATTAAAATAAAAAAACAGGACTTCGAAAAGTCCTGCTGTTGAAGAAACGTTTGGCTAGCTTAGTCCGATAATCGGCTGAAAATCACATAAAGAGCAGAAACATCCAAGTGGTATCCCCTTTATCTCGCGAATAAAACCTTTAGGGTGGGGGCAGTAAGCCGGCTTTACTACAGCTTTTTGAAAAATTTTAGCTATCTTTTCATTCAGCCCCATTGTTTTTTCCGTTGAGTCAGTAATTTTCCAGAAAGCCAGCATATTTGTCGCTTCAGAGATATCTTGCTTAGAAACGGCAAGAAGAGAATATTTCTCTAATCCCAGTAACTCAACACATCTGTCTAAACAATTGCAATTACGTTTTTTCATTGATCCCTCCTGTTTTAAGGTTGATAGGAACAGTCTCTTAAGAAAATAGTAGTAAAAAAAATGTTTTTTGTCAATATTCTATTGACTATTTCTATAAAATAAGTTAAAGTAAAAAAAGTTAAATTACACAAATTTTGTGGAGTTTTTTATTTTTTGGGTCGGTACCAAAGCGGTCAACTGGGGCTGACTGTAAATCAGCTGGCTTCGCCTTCGGGGGTTCGAATCCCTCCCGGCCCACACACATTATTAATCATACTCCCAGTTAATTTAAATTTCCTCTGTTTCGTTTATCGAAATGGTCGCAGGGAGTAGTAGTCTTTAATAGTTTAATTAATGAACTGATTGTACTATTAAAGAACAAAAGGAGAAAAGTTTATGTCAAAAACACCTGATTTAATGGGGATGTTAAAAGCGGGGCTTCACTTTGGGCACCGTACTTCAAAGTGGCATCCGAGAATGGAACCTTATGTCTTTACCTCTCGTAACGGCATTCATATTGTTAACCTGGAAGAAACCTCCAAAGCTCTTGGAAGGGCTGTTGAGTTTGCAAAGGACATTACATCTAAAAATGGTTTAATTCTTTTTTTGGGAAGTAAACCTCAAATTAAAGAAATGACCAAAAAGTACGCCATGGAAGCTGAAATGCCTTATGTTGTTGAAAGATGGCTTGGCGGAACAATCACGAATTTTGGCATTGTTTCCAAAGGAATTAAAAAATATATTGAGCTTAAAGAGCAAAAGAAAAAAGGAGAGTGGGATAAATATGTTAAAAAAGAAAGATTAAAATTAGACAAAGAACTTGAGAAATTGGAAAAGAAATTCGGAGGAATGGAGATCGTTAAAAAAATCCCGGATGCAATTTTGGTGGTTGACGCTAAAGGAGAGAAAACAGCCATCAAAGAGGCTAAAATAAGAAAAGTCCCTGTAATTGCTCTGTGTGATACTAATATTAATCCGGATGGAATTAATTATGTAATTCCTGGCAACGACGACTCTATCAAGGGTGTAAAATTAATCTTTGAGACAATAGTAGAAGCAATTAAAGAAGGAAAAAGCAAAAAAGACCTGCCCGCAGCTACTACAACGTTGCAGGCGGGAGAAGATAAAAAATAATAACTAAATTACACAAACATATAATTATTTGATTATAAAATGGATGTTTTATAGTTGATGATCAATGTTTAATGAATATATGGAGGATATAAAAAAAATAAGAGATTTAACCGGCGCCGGTATCGTTGATTGCAAGAAAGCTTTGGATGAAGCTGGTGGGGATATTGATAAAGCAGTTGAAATTTTAAGAAAAAAAGGCGAAGCTAAGGCTGCTAAAAAATCAGATCGAGCCACTAACGAAGGTTTGGTAGAAATAGTTTCAGTTAATAATAAGGTTTCAATTGTAAAAGTTCTTTGTGAGACTGATTTTGTAGCTCGTAATGAAGACTTTAAAAGTTTTGTTAAAGAAACAGCTAAGGCTGGCTTGGAAGGATCTGCTGAAGAATATTTTAACGATAAAAAGGATGAATTTGTTTTGAAGATTGGTGAGAATTTAACCTTTGGAGCAGGTGAAGTTTTAGAGGGTGAATATATAGCCTCTTATTTGCACTCCAACAATAGTGTCGGAAGCGTTGTGATATTTAATAAGGAAATAGATGAACAATTGGCGGTAGATATTGCCATGCAGGCTACTGCTATGAGCCCTGATTATTTATCTCCAGAAGACGTTCCAGTCGAAGAGCAAGAAAAAGAAAAAGAAATTTATCGTGAGCAGTTAAAAAAAGAAGGTAAACCGGAAGAAATTATTGAAAAAATTCTAGAGGGGAAAATCAATAAATATTTTGAAGAAGTTTGTTTAACTAAACAGTCTTTCATTAAAGAAGATAAAAAGAAAGTAGAGCAAGTCTTAGCGGAAGCCGATAAAGAGGCAAAAATTATTAAATTCATTAGATATTCGTTGTAAAGTTCTTTGATAGGTGCGGTTAAAATTAAAACCGCTAAATAATAATCATGAGTCAAAGGAGGGCGTAATAATGACTAGGGGAGAGGCAGTAAAAAGCACAATAAATGCATTGAATGTTAGACCGGTACAATTTTTAAAAGAAGTAAAATGTCTTTTCGGTTGTAATTCGTCTCATTTTCACGTTGGGGACAAAAAAAATGGATGCCGAAGATTATTGTGTTCAAGGTGTCGGAATTATTTTAGTGTTAATGAGGTCTGGGAAATAGTCACTCAAACAAGAGATGGAATAATTCATTAGTTGCGCGAGGGGGCAGTTATTTTTGCCCCCCTATTTTTAAATTATTTTTTCAATATATTTGAATTTAATTTATAGATTAATATTATATTATTATGTCATTAAAATACAAACGAATTTTGTTAAAAATTTCTGGGGAGATGCTTGCCGGAAAAGGGGAATTTGGTATTAATTTTGACGCTGTAAAAGTAGTTGCCAAAGAAATTTCAGCAATAAAAAAGATGGGAGTTGAAATTGCGATTGTTGTTGGTGGTGGAAATATTTTTCGCGGTCGGTTTGTGCGTAATAAAGAAATAGATAAAGCCACAGCCGATTACATGGGAATGATTTCTACAATGTTGAACGCTATGGCTCTTCAAAGTATTTTAGAGCAAGAAGAAAAAATAGGCACTAGAATTCTCTCTGCTATTACAATGATGGAGGTGGCAGAGCCGTATATTCGTCGTCGTGGCATTAGGCATCTGGAGAAAAATAGAATAACAATTTTAGCTTGTGGCTCAGGAAATCCATATTTTACAACCGATACCGCCGCGGTATTACGCGCTTTAGAGTTACATTGTGATGTAATATTAAAAATGACAAAGGTTGACGGTGTGTATTCAGCTGACCCGGAAAAAGATAAAAATGCTAAAAAGTACGACAAATTAAGTTTCAGAGAGGCACTTGTGCAGGATATAGAAGTAATGGATTCAACTGCTTTTACACTTTGTATGAAAAATAATTTGCCGATTAAAATTTTCAAATTTGAAAAAGGTAATCTAAAAAAAGCAGTCGAAGGAAAAGAAATCGGAACGCTAGTTAGTTAGGGTCTGGTGATCACTGCTTGTTTTGCGCTAAATCTCCATATTTTGGTAAATTTCTTTTTAAAAAATTTGGCCTATACACTAGTATAAGCAAAATTTTTTAAAAAGAAATTTCCTAAAAATCTGAAAATTTATCACTAAAACAGCAGAAATCACCAGACCCTAGTTAGATTTATGAAAATAGCTAAAGTACAATTTTATCCTTGGGACAATCGGACATGTGATTTTTCTTCCGGGGATTATGATTTAAAAATTGGAGATAAGGTAATCGCCAAGACAGAGCTTGGCTTTGAGATAGGTACAGTAAAAGATTTAGAGAACCCAAAAGAAATTACCGGCGAAGAAGAAGAAATAAAAACAATCTCCAGGTTGGCAACTAAGGAAGATTTTAAAAACAGTAAACAAGAAGAAAAAGAAAAAAAAGAAGCTAAGAAATATTGCAAAGAAAAAGCAAAAGAATTAAACCTAACAATGAAGATCGTGGATACTTTTTTTAGCTTTGACAGAAGGCATATTATTTTTACTTTTATAGCTGATTCAAGAGTTGATTTTCGGGAACTTGTTAGAGTATTGACAACAAATTTTCAAAAATCAATCAGAATGCAACAAATCGGAATTCGGGATGAAGCTAAAGTAATAGGCGGAGTTGGCGTTTGCGGAAGAGAGCTATGTTGTCGTAAGGTTCTAAAAGTTTTAACAAATATTCGTTCTGATCTGGTAAAATTGCAACAGTTGGAAAATAAAACTTCAGACAGATTATCCGGTGCTTGCGGTCGGCTTATGTGTTGTTTAGCGTACGAAAAAAATACCTATAAAGAGTGTTCTAAAGGAATCCCCCAATTAGGAGAGCAAATAAAATATGACAACAAAAAAGGAGTAGTAATAGCCAGACATATTCTAAAAAGAGCAGTAAGAGTAAAAGATCAAGAAGGCTTAATCACCGAGGTAGAAATTGACAAATTAAGAAAGTGATATAAAATATAAAAAGTAAATAATTATTCCCGGGTGGCGCAGTGGTAGCGCAGTTGACTGTTAATCAATTGGTCGTCGGTTCGAATCCGACCCCGGGAGCCGATTAAAATATCGCTTAACCAAGCGGTATTTTTTTATACCCCTCATCGGACGCTCGAACCGTTGTTGGCTTTGAGGATGATTTGTGATAAAATTAGAATAATAAAATTATCAACCTAATTATGTTTAAAGATTTTGAACAAATAAGTCCATACGATGAAAAAGAATTAGAAAAAAAATTAGCTAGAAAAAATAGTGATAATATTTTAACGAGAATTAGCCCGCGTGAAGAAAAAAAATTAGAAAATGAAATTAAAATTGCTAATTCAAATACTCCAGAAGAAGCTTTAGTTAATGAAGAGGGTGAGCCCTTGTTGTTATATAGGGGTTCAGATTTATCATTTGACCAGGAAGAGAGATATAGTAAAGAACATTTAGGGAGCACAACAGAAGCTCCTTCGGCAGGAGAAGCTTTCTTTTTTACAAACAGAAAAAAGACTGCAGACTATTATTCAAGAGGCGCTAATCCAAATAAAGAAAGTTCTATTAAAGGTGGTGGTGACCCACATATTGATAGAGTTAAATTGATTATGAAAAATCCTTATATTCATGATTTTAAGGGTAAATTTTATAGGGGAGAAGAAACTACCTATTATAATTTAATAAAAAAGGCAAAAGAGGAAGGATATGATGGAGTAATATTTAAAAATACATATGATGGCGGAGAATATGGCCGACTTGACGCAGTTTTAAAGGGAAGGTTTAAGTCGGAGGATATTTATGGAGTATTTGAGCCAGAACAAATAGTATTTGTTAATAGAAAAGAAACTGTTTCGCCAAGAAAAAAAAGAAGGTTAAAAAATAAAAAATAGATTGAGTAAATTATATTAAACAGGTTCGAACGTCGTCTAGCCAACGGAGCCAACTAAAATATCGCTTAACTAAGCGGTATTTTTTATACCCCGAGTCGGAATATTTGCGTGGTTAGAACCAGTATTGGTTTTGAGGGTGATTTGTGGTAGAATTAAATTATATGAAGAAGAAAAGTAAAAATATACCAGTTGACAAATATATAAAAGTATTAAAAAAATTTCCACTAAAAAGAGTAGCAGTGGGAGTCTTGATTTTTAATAATAAAGGACAGATTTTATTATTAGAACCTAGCTATAAAGACTGGTGGACTCTTCCAGGTGGTGTCGTTGATGAATTTGAATCTCCAACAAAAGCTGCTGTGAGAGAAGTAAGGGAGGAAATAGGAATAAAAATGAAAATGAAGAAATGTATAGCTGTTGATTATCTAAAATATCGATTAAAAAATAACTATACAGATGAAAGTTTGCAAATTATATTTTTAGGAGAAAAACTAACTATCAAGACTGTAAAAAATATAAAACTTGATAAAAAGGAAATAACAGATTTTAAGTTTGTAGATTTTAAAGATGCTTTAAAACTTTTAAATAGAAGACTTTCTAATAGATTAAAAGGAATAAATGAAGATTATAATAATTTTCATTTATTAGAAAATGGGAAAAGAGTTTATTAACAGGCTAAACAGGTTCGAACGTTGTCTAGCCAACGGAGCCAACTAAAATATCGCTTAACTAAGCGGTATTTTTTATACCCCGAGTCGGAATATTTGTAGGTTAGAACCTTATTTTATTATTGACATTTTATGTTTATTTTGTTAACCTATATTAAAACTGAGCGAACCTTGATAATAAAAAAAGTTAAGAAGGAGGAAATAAGGAAATGGAATTAATGACAAAAATAGCCTGTTCAACTGGTCAAACATTATTTGTGAAAGAAAAAGTAATAGATGAAAATGGCAATTGTATAAAATGTGGCGCTGAAACATATTGCAAGCACGAAGAAATTAGTACCGGGTCCGGATACCTAGAAGTATTTGAGTTATTTTGCCCTGAGTGCAAAAAAATCAATGAATGGCGACACCTTAATGGCTCTGGAGACGACACGGAAACGTGTCCTTGGTGTGGAAAGAAAGCACTATAGCTTATTTCCAGTTACAACAAGGGGTTAGTCAACATATTATTGATTAACCCTTTTTAATTTCAAGATAATTATACAGAACAGGTTCGAACGTTGTCTAGCCAACGGAGCCGCTGAAATATCGCTTAACCAAGCGGTATTTTTTTATACCCTTCACCAGACTACCGAACCGCTGTTGGTGTTTTGGAATATTTTGTGGTAGAATTTTAATATAAAATAGAAATAATTAATTATGAATAAATTTTTAAAAATTTTATTTTTTAGCTTTACTTTTTTTGTTATATTTGGTGAGGCTGTAAGTGCGGCCACC
>Ga0257124_1001305_pt1 | contig 19024 bp, 16 predicted proteins | sample SI106_150metaG_FD_190154 | JGI IMG/M metagenome (GOLD analysis project Ga0257124, IMG submission 190154) | Marine microbial communities from Saanich Inlet, British Columbia, Canada - SI106_150 | ecosystem: Environmental > Aquatic > Marine > Inlet | place: Canada: British Columbia | collected...
TCACTAATTGTTTTAATTCATTTATAGTTATTGAAGAACTAGTGTCTGGTCCAAACATTTTCTTATCAAATGTTACATGTACTTCAATAAAGTCTGCACCTAAAGTAGTTGCAGCCAAACCTGCATATATATCACCAGAATGATCAGATAATCCAACTGGACAATTATATCGTTCTCTAAAACTTGAGATTACTTCTAGACCCCATAACTCCGGAGGCGTGGGATAACTAGAACTACATTGAAACACTCCAAATGGAATAGACTTTTTCACTGCTTGATCTATTACATTATCAAGATCGGCAACACTACTCATTCCAGATGAAAACAATATTGGCAGTTGAGTATCTAACAGATAATCTAAAAGAATGGGATTATAGATTTCACCAGAACCAATCTTCCATTGCTTTATACCTATTTTTTCTAAAATTATTGCTGCTTCAATAGAAAATGGAGATGACCAAAAATCTAATCCTAGACTACGAGAGTGCTCTGCCAATTCAAGCCATTGCTCTGCAGAAAACTCCATTCTTTTCCAGTAATCATACCGACTTTTGTCTTGTGAGCTAAACTTCACTCTCCAAGGCTCATCGAGCGTACTTTCTGCTTTAGCAATATGCATCTGGAATTTAACCGCATCTGCTCCCGCATCTGCAATCGCATCAATATAAGCATGTGCTAAGCCAAGACTACCATCGTGTGCTTGAGCCACCTCAGCAATTATATAACATGAGTTATTATCGAGTCCAAGATTGGATGGCTTGCAATAAACCATGGTCTAAAAGTGTTTGAAGTTACAACGTGTTAATAATATTAAATTCATATAGTCTTTCCATCTTAAAATGTAATTTATAAATATACAGTAATATAAATATCTTAAAAAAATTTGCACTGTATATTTTTCATTAACGGATTTTTTACAACATACTTCTGTAAAAAATAAAACATAAATTTACGCAATCATAATGAGCCAGAATACCATGAATTTTCTAAAATAAGTTTTGAATGAGATCCGGTACCAGTAATATGACCATCTTCTAAAACAATAATCTTGTCTGCATCTCTAATTGTATGCAATCTGTGAGCGATAATAATAATAATAATGTCTGTATTAGATGCTAAATAACGAATAGTTTTCATAAATTTTTCCTCAGATCTATGGTCCAAGTTTGCAGTTGGCTCATCCAAAATCAGTAACGATGAGTTTTTTAACAATGCTCTAGACAAGTCAAGACGTTGTCTTTGACCGCCAGATAAGTTAGAAGCATTCGCAGTAATTAATGTGTCTAGACCATTAGGCAATTTATTTATAAACTCATAAGCTCCAGAAAGGTCAGCCGCTTTCAGTATCTGCTTTTCAGATGAATTATCTACACCATAAGATATATGGGATCTGATAGTACCTTTAAAAATTTGTGGATCTTGCGGTACAAATGACACTTTAGACAATATCTGACAATTAGAATGTGCATTTAACTGCTCACCATTAATAAAAATAAAGCCACTATCTTGGTGTCTATATCCAGATACAACATCAATAAGAGTTGATTTTCCTCCACCAGAAGGACCTACAATAGCATAAAATTTACCACTTTCAAACGATAAGTTGATGTTTGAAAGGGCATGGGTATTATCATAACTAAAACATATATTTTTTAACTCAATATTTTGGATCGCATCCTTACTGTTTTTATCAAAGCTATCTGTATTTATAACTTGCCTACTATTTTGCAATAATTCTAATAATTCATCCACAGCTTGTATAGGGCCTTTTGCTCTATTCATAGATTGCTTTTGAGAAAGTAAAGTTTTTATTACAGGAACAAGTCTTAGCAAGATCACCATGTAAAGCATTACCACCTCAAGGGGTAGATCAAGATTTTTTATTGCTATATACAACATAAGCAAACTAGAGCCTATTATTATTGGCTCTAATATGAGTTCAACGCGTGCTTTTAATACATGTATTGCAAGCGTTAACACCCTTTGTTTTTCAGTAATTTTTGCATATGATTGAATTTCAGCCTTGGAAGTCCTAGATAATCTAATGAGCCTAGGAGAATGCAATCTAGAATGAAGAAATGAGGTAACAGTTGAGTTGTACTTTGAATTCTTCTTTCCAATACTTGTTGTTGCTTTTATCCACCTTGATGGTATCACTAAAGAAATAATTACAACAATAAATGAGATTGTCGTTAATTTAAGTGAAAGTATTGATAATAATATCATTGACCCTAAGGCAGTAATTATACTAACAATAAACTTAATTGGAATCATTGAGCCATTTATAGCTGCCGACATTTCAACAGAAGAACTGTTTATAAAATCACCTACGCCAAATTTATCATAAAATGATGCATTTGTATTAAGATAGTAATCCAATAGCATATCTCTATTTTTTTTTATCAAAAAACCTAAATAATATGACCGAACATAATTAACTGCATAAATAAAAACCTTACTAAATAGAAAAAAGATAAAAGATGTTAGCAATAGCAAAGCTAAACTAAATTCAACTCCAAAAAACTGAAATATATTATAAATATACAAAACAAGATTGCTTGAACTAGTAGAAGGCTCAACTAGGGAGCCATCTTTAAGCATTTCAAAAATTGGTAAAAATATCCCAATTCCAATCAACTCTGCAATAGTGGACAAAATAGCCATAACTACAAGGAGGATAATTACATAATTGGATAAGCCATACGAATTTAATCTTTTCTTCCAAGTAAACATATTAAGTCGATAAATAAAAATTATATAATTTAATTTTGAATTGCATTAATAATCTCTTTGGCATATCTATTGATGGCACCTTCATCAATTTTATAAAAGTATTTTTTAAAAAGACTCTCTCTCTTAATCATTGTATTATTGTCAATATTCTGATTAGATAGACACAGCTCAACCAAATCAATAAAAGACTGCTTTGAGTATGCAACATCAAACAAATCAAGATTATCACTCCATCCAAAATCAGCATAATTTTTAGAACAAGAATATTTATTAAACAAAGGGAATACAATCCTCTTGCGTGCTATTGCTGACTCAAGAACTGTTGATGATTGTAATGCACAAATAACTCCACTATTGAGTATCAAGTCATGGACATTTGCATCTGGTAAAACTTTATAATTATTCAATTTATTTACATCTATATTGCATTGTGACACTGTATTTAAATAAAACTCCCAAGATTTACCTTGTGTCATTTCTTTTTTTGGCTTAATAATAAACTCAATATTTTTATATTTATTTGCAAGCTCTATAATCGCTTCATGAAGATCAATAAATAGCCTCTCCCTACCATTCCATATATTAAATGCATACTTATGTTTAATTTCATTAGTTTTACCATTTTTTCCAAATAAACTCATATTGTATGGAAAATAGAATAAAACAAACCTATTGTATTCGCTATTAAAAATCTTATTGGAATTTATTTTACTGTATAAAGAGTCCATTCTTAAAGCTCCGCATACAACTATTCTAGCTTCATCAACATACCCTGAATCAAGAAAAGATTTTTTACAAATATCATTTTGTACAATAATTTTTGTACCATGAAAAATGCCAAATTTACTATGTCTATTTACAACTGACTCATATATTCTAGGAACATTTAGCAGGCACTCACGATATAACATAATATATCTAACCCCCAAGCTCTCACTTGCCAATGTCCAATCATAATCAGGGAAGTATCTATAATTTACGGTTAAAACTATATTTATACCTAAGATTTTGTACAAATATTTTAATACTGATTTATGTAGCTCTATGGATGCTTTGTGCTCCAAATACAACTCAGAATTTGTATTGATATCAGCCTTTTTAATATCTAGTATGCTTACACCTTCTTTATAACAAGACAACATCAGGATTGTCTGTATACTTTGCTTTATATGCAACACTCTAAATTCCCCTGATGTTGCAAGTATATCCAAATCTGATCTATATCTTTCAGAATCCAAAGCCAATATAGTACGCTTATTTCGTGAAGAAAAAATACCTAAAGAATTTGATCCATTTTTTTTTCTTTCTTTTATAAAAAATAATAATATCAACGAAATAATGAATGAAAATTCTTTTCGAATAATAAATGAAATAAATCTTGCAACACTCTGTTTTACACCAACATCTTTATTACTCATAAACATTACAACAAACTACTTTATTATTCTCAATACTGAAAATGCCTCTGCAGCCATTAAGCCAACTGAAGACCCTCTTACGAGTGCAAGATTTCTAACAGAGTCAATGGATCTGCTTTGAGGGAATTCTCTTAATTCACTAGAATATTCACTTAACGCTAGCATTTTTATATCTAAATGTTCGCTGATATCTACAAACATTGCGGGGAGAAAGGTTTTATTATGTGAATATTGTAATATCTCAGTACTCGATAAAACTTCAAAGCAGTATATCTCATTAACAGTATTGCTTGGAGATGGTCTAGATGCTGTAATAACCGCCTTGCAAGTAATACTGTGATCAATATTTAAATCTCCATGATGATGAGTGTATATTATTTTTGGCTTGAATTCAGATATTAATTTTTCCAAAGGTTTTATAACATCAAGCAATGGTACCGAATCCATGGAATTATCAGGAAAATCTAAAAAAATTGGACTTCTTGTATTTAATATTTTTAAAGCCCGTACGGCTTCTTTTTTTCTAGATATCAGGTTATTTTTGAACTCTTTTGTTTCTCTAGAGCCTACACCATCACTTGTAAAAACTACTTGGACTTCATCGCCTTCTATAACATGCCTAGCAATTGTACCGCCACATCCTAAAATCTCATCGTCAGGGTGGGCAGCTACAACCATAATTTTTTTTTGCACTAAAACCTTCCTTTTGTTGATAGAAACTATAAATTTTAGTTATTACAATATCCTGTGATTTTATAACTAAATAGAAGATATGATATCCGAAGCTACTATAATGGATGATGAGTAATTATCTGTAAATTTTGAATTATACTCTTTTGTCAATACACTTAACGCTTTACTTCTATCTTTTAAAATACTTAAAGAGTGTTTTCGTAATTCTGCCTGATTCTTAGCGCCATAGACCAAATTATAATATTGAAAGGCAAACACGGGCTCTCCATCTTTATTTCTGAGAGAAGTATTGTTATCAAAATTATCAATACCAATCATATCTAAACACTCTATTACAGGGGTGCCAATTGACACCATATCAAGGCACACGGTTGAAAAAAAGGATATAGAAAAAATACTATTAATCCCTATAGTAAATGGATTTAAACTCGAGAATTGCCATTTAATTCCATAATTTTCTTTGCCAAAAACCTTTGAATACACATCCACTCCAAAACCCTCTATTTTTTCTTTTGGATGTAGCTTTACCACTACTTTAAGGTTTAACTCATCAATCAATACCTTTTTAATATTTATCAAGGTTTTTATCTTTCGTTCAATAGGCAAATACTCTGCAATTGGCCTCCCTATTAAAAAAACATATTTATCAAAAACAATAGTGCCGACCAAATGAGACTCTTCTTTCAATATTTTATTTACCCATAACTTATCGTGCTTAGTTATGCCAACAGTATGAATATTGTTTTTATTAATACAATGGATAGACTCATAATATTTGGAAGATATACTAGAAGATAAATACTCTTTAACATCATCTCTATTTTTATCTATACATTTATTATTTGTATTATCGGTTATAGTGTCAATATATGCCCCATGCCTAATTGAAAACTTTTTAGTTTTTCTCATAATCCCCATAAAATCAGACACTGAATCTTTATTTTCAGTTGTTACATCGTACAATATGGCACTTTCCATAGGGTCTAATTTTTCAATATCTACAAATAAAGAGTTATATTTTTTTGAAATACGAATTCTTTCAATTAAAAAAGATGTATTTTTCAATAAAAGTGCTATTACTCTAAATACATAATACTTCGATAAATATCCACTATCAAGGCGCCTTGATATGCGAAGAGTAAACTCAATTATTGGCAAAGTACTGCCAATTTGTTTTGCTTTAGAAAGTTTTTCAACAGATAGCCATTGTCCACTATAAGTTTTAAACATTACTTTATCAAATAGCGTGTCCGCTATTTTTGTTAGGATATAATCATTATTTATTGTGGAAACTGTACTAGGATTTGGTATAGTCAATATGAAAACCAATTTTGGCGATGTATTTTTTAAGTTAATTACTACAGGCAACCAATTATCCAAACTACCAAGGCCAGGTAGTGCCAACATATACATTTTTCTTATCATTTTTTTCACAGCTAATAAACTATTTGGTATTTATGCCAATAAAAATCTATGCATTATTAACAAATATCTTTTTTAATAATATTTTTACAAAAGACATCCATTAAAGATTCATATGAATTATAACCGCCATAAATATGCGATTTTACAAAAGAATCTATTCTACTTTGCTCGGGCTTTTTTAACTCAATAAACTCTGAATTAAATACTTTTAACAATTCATAAATATCGTTAACAGCAATACATACTTGTTCTTTCTCGTATATGGTAATATTGGAATCAATGAACTTTGGAACAACTAGAACTTTTCCTTTGGTTAACACTTCAAAAGCTATACTAGTACCATAAACAATTGATATATCGCACCAGTCTATTAATTGACTTGAATTACATGTAGATATTTTGTCAAGTATTGTTTGGTTGTCATATCCAAAGCCTGAAACGCCAGATCTAGTATGAGGTTTGATTAAAAAATTTATATTTGCTAACCCAGCTAAAGATAAAACAACATCTCTTAAAATGTCAACATTCACATTGAACTTTGCATTTGACATAAAAAATACAACATTAATATTTTTTTTGTATTTTTTTAATTCATGTATTTTATTGCAATGCTTATTTGACAAATCATTAACAAATATATTACCCCATTCATATGTAAATCTTGGTATGCCAATTTCCACCACTCTATCATATTTTGTAAATCCAAAATAAAGAGGACTTCTAAAGAATGTGTTAATCTGGTGTGGCCCAACTAGATATTTATTAAAATAAACATCTTTACCATAATTTCCTTTTAATAATTTATTAAGGTATTTTGCCAATAATTTACTTGTATTTTGTTGCAAAAAAATACTGTCAGAATTATAAAAAACATAGTACCCATGAAGATATGCTATAACTTTTAAATTGTGTTTATTACAACTTCGGATAATACTATTGTAAGGGAATCTGGCTTCAGTACCATAATCAATCATTACAGTTGTGTCATGTTTGTTTGTGTCTATGAACTTCCTGTAGGGTTTGGATAAAACACTATATATAGCAACTTTCAAATTTGATGCTATAAATTTCGCAAAAAAGTAAACGACTTTATTACTTATGGTAATTTTTTTTAGCTTCAATATCTCGCTTATATTTAACAAAGACCTATGTGTTCTTGTATAGTAATTTTCTTCAAAATTAACTATATCAATATGCAATACATCTTTAAGATATCGTATATGTTCGGTACACTCTAGGTATTTTTCACCAATCCCGTAAATTTCAACATATAAAGATTTTTTTCTAACCAGGTAGTCAACTATTGGCAACACATGATCAATGTCGTTATAAAGCCTTACAAATACTATAATTTTCATAAATCACCATACAGTCTGCTAACCTTATAAATAAGAGATTTGGATGTGGATGCAATGACCCCTTTTTTTTCAAACGACCCAGAAAGCTCAATTGGGCTTCCATTTAAATTACTAATAAATCCGTCTGATTCATTTAATATCAACATAGGGGCACCAATATCCCAATCCCTAATAAAAACATCTTTTACAAATAAATCGGCTGTGTTATCAGCAACTTTACATATTTTAAGAGAAATACTCCCACATTCAATATAATCTGCACAGTTCAAATCTTTCATGACTTTATATGCAATTCCATGTGGTTTTGCATAATTATCAATCAATCTAATATTGTTATTATCATATTTACTCGTCAATTTTACTCCATTCAAGTAAGCTCCATTTCCAACAGACGCTGTATACAATTGATCTAGATCAGGTGCATATATAGCAGACACAACTGGATAGCCATTTTCAATTAATGCCGCTTGTGTAACCCACCCAGGATAACCATCTACAAGACTCCTAGTTCCATCAATAGGGTCAATAAGCCAATACCTATCAGGCCTTAGAAAGATCTGAGTTCTATAATCCTCTTCGCTAATTATAGGTATTTTCTCAAGCGTATTTAATTTCTCTACGAATAAATTATGTGCAAATATATCTGCTTTAGTTTTTAGTTGACTCCCATGCCACTCTCCATTTTGAACAAGAGAATGTTTTTTTATTCTAATATTCTTACCAATATTAGTAACTATTTCTGCTAATTTGGATTGTATCATCTTATTCAAAGAATTAGGTCCTTTTTAATGTCTTTAATAAAGCTTTGTAATCTTGTTTTAAATGTCATATTGTTGTAAAGCATATACTTCTTACTTTTTTCAAGATTCATCTGAAAATTTGGTGCCTTAATAAAGCCACTATCCCAATAAGATCCAATGATTTTTGATATAAGCTCTACAGCGGTAACAATATTAAACTTCTCATCATAACCAATATTAACTACATCATATTTTGGAAACTTAAGAATCTCAGCTGCTTTTATACAAACACTAGCAGCATCGTCAACATGCATTGCTGCCCACATTGGGGTATTTAATATTTTAAAATCATGTCCCAAAATAAAAGCACGAGATGCTTTGTACAAAACACCAGATTCCCTACAACCTCCAAATAACCCTGGCAATCTTAAGCAAATTAAACCATAACTGGTTAATTTTGACATTTTTATTTCTGCGTTGTATTTGCTTACTGCATAGCTACTTTTAGGGGTGTATTTTGCATCTTCTTCTCGTACAGGATTTTTTAATGACCCCCCATTATCATAAACTGCCATAGATGATAAAAATACTATTGGACATTTTGCTGCTTTTGCTAAATTTAATGCCATAGTTAGGCTTTTTTCTGCTGCATTAATATCTTGATATCCATTTACACTTCCGTTCAACTCTTTAGGTACGGCTGCAGCGCAATGAATAATACTTTTTGGTTTTATCTTTTGTAGTAACTCCATAGTCTCTTTTTGATTGGTTAAATCACAAACCTCTTCATTCTCTTTAATCTTGTTACTTACAACAGAAACAAAAAAAGTTTTATTTAATGTTAGTTGCCTAACTATGCAACCCCCTAAATATCCTGAAGCTCCAGTAACCAATATTGGTGAATCCACTAAATCATTTCCCAAGTAATCCACTTATCTTTCTTTATATTCTGTTTGGCAATTCTATTAACTATGTGTGGTTTCAAATATGGTGGCAAACCAAGTCCTGGTCGTTTAATAATCAACATATCCTTAGTTATTTTTTCCCCTTTATTAATATCGCAAGCCGCATGGATACTCCTTCTACCCTTATCAAACATTTCTTTTTCCTCCGGCCTAGGTCCTTGCTTCATACCATCACCAATTGACCTCTCAACATCTCTTATATGCTGAACCATAGTCTCCAGTTCTTTTGGCTCAATTGCAAATTTATGATCCGGCCCTTTCATACTTCTATCAAGGGTAAAATGTTTCTCTATAATCGAAGCGCCTTGTGCAACAGCAGCAATGCATATATGCTCTCCAATTGTATGATCTGAGTATCCTGTAACAACACCAAAGGCATTCTTCATAGTTTTTATAGTGTGGAGATTGCTTAATTCTATTGGCGCAGGATAAAGAGAAGTACATTGTAAAAGTGCGATTTGTTGATTGCCAACAGATCGTAATATATCAATAGCATTTTGGATTTCCATCCAATTAGCCATTCCAGTAGATAAAATAATTGGCCTCTTTGTTCTTGCCATTTGTTTAATTAATGAAACATCAGGAAGGTCAAATGATGCCAGTTTAAATGCTGCTACGCCTAATTTATCTAGCTCTTCTATCGCATCACTATCACAAGGCGATGAAAGAAACACTAATCCAATACTATCGCAATACTCTTTAAGCGGTTTATGCCAATCTCGATTTATCTCAAGACTTTTGATTAAATCATAAGTCTTTAGACCATTCAGGTACTCAAAACCTGGTGCATATTTCGAATAATGAGTAGAGGCTCTAAATGTTTGAAACTTTACAGCATTTACACCGGCCTTGGCAGCCTCATCAATTAATCTTATTGCAATATCATAATCATTATTATGATTTGACCCTATTTCCGCTATAATAAAACACGGGTTGTCTCCACCTATCGCACAATCTTCAATATAAAACTCTGTTATCATAAATAATCTTAGCTAAGGAAATTTTTCCAATATCTTTTCAATTTTATACCAGTTTTAAATGGCAATAAGGAGTCTGGCTGCTTCTTGTTTATATAAATCTCTATTGGGTCTATACCGGCCATTATTCCCATACAAAACGTGGTAGAAATACGTGGATTAATTTCAAAAGGAAACACTTTTCCGTCTTCGGTAAGGATAAGTTGAATATTATAGCAACCATGTGTCGGAAATGCTCTATGTATAGACATACAAGATCTCTTTATATAATCATTATATTCAGTAACTGCATCAATAGTAATACCTCGTTTACATTTAACTTTTACAGGAACTATTGCATGAAGCCTCTTATTGGAGTCTGCAGCCATTAGAACTGTATACTCTTGACCAATAATTTTTTTCTGTAATACTGCCTCCCTCCCATTGAGTTTAGTTAATGATAGATAGGCCTTTACTTGGTGCATAGAATCAAGAATATGCACATTTCTAGAGCCCCTACCACTTCTTGGTTTAGCAATACAAGGAAAATACAACCAATTATCTACTTTAAAATCTTCAAAAAGAATTGTTTCAGGTGCATCCAAACCCGCTTCTAAAAGTGCAATAGAGCTATGAAGCTTGTCTAACATGGTGTTAATATATAGCGGGTCTGGAGACATTACGTTAAAAGTTTTTAATTCACTTAACATATAAAGCTCCTCATCCACAGTTGGAACAATTAAGTCTATTGATAATTTTACACACAGATGCACCACCTTTTCAACAAACCGAGAATCTTCTGCAAGTGGAATTAAATGCTTACGATCATTAGGTATAGAAGGATGTATATTATCAATATTAGCATCAGAAAAATAAACAATATATTTATCTTTTAGAAGACGATAAATAGCTTCACTTCCAGCCCCTCCGCCACCAGTAAATAATATTTTCATATATTAAATTAAAATTTTATTAATTCTAAGCTCATAACGGTACCCTTTCATTTCGAAATACGCAGGATATTTATCATTATCGACAATTCTCAATAAATTGAACTGATCTGAAATGGGAGAGTTATGATCAACAACACTATCTACAGGATGTCGTCTTGGATAAGAAGTTTCCACACCTAATTTTGGAATGGGTTTTTGCACAATTTCAGGATAATTTGATACAAATTTTTTACATAATTTAATAGTGTACTTGGACTGTATATGTCTTAGTTCATTAACTAATTCATGCCCCTCAAACTTCATATCTTCTTGTATGTAAATAGCACCACTATCTAAATCTTCTTCTGCTTCAAACAACGTTATAGTTATAACATTTTTTCCCTCAAGAATTTGCCAACTTAGTGGAGACCATCCTTTTCCCTGAGGCAATGAACTCTCATGCACAACCAAATTATGCTGGTTTTTTTTAAGAAAATTTTTTTTTACTTTTTGAGTGTAGCCTAATATGAAACAAAAATTCCCAACAGGTATGTCTTTTTGATTGTGCACCCACTTCACTATATGACGACCATCCGTCTTCCAACTGTCAACTAGACTAGCAATACTATCACTCAGCCAAGATTCAACATCAGATAAAATTGTTATTCTAAACTTCACGTAGTTAACCTTGTCATTTTTTGATACACTCGCTTTGTACCCATTCCATCAACTAATTTCATGCAACGATCCGACCAAAGTACATTGCTAGTGTGTGATATCATCAACTGCCTTAACTTTGATATTAATTCTATTTTTGAAAAATCTTTACCATCTCCCATCCATATTAATAAATTTTTTTCATGCAAATCTTTTGTAAATTTTTTTTGATTGTCAGCTAGTGTCCATACTATAGAGGGTAGACCAACACACAACCTCTCCCATGTTGAAGACCCCCCAGCCCCTAATGAAAGATCGGCACAAGACATTAATTTCGCAATACTGTCTATCTGTACATGCAAATAAGTACGCGGACGTTTTTTAACCTTCTCAACAATTTTATCAAAGTTTGGATTCATTTCACCTATTACAACATCAACTATCAACCTTTTAAATTCTACAGATGTTAACACCTGCAAAACCTTTCCAGTAAAATTTTCAGGGTCCGCACCACCAAAAAAAACAAATACTCTCTCAATATTGCCTTTACGAGTTTCTAAAATATTACGTGATTTTTTAAACTCATCACGAAGTAGTGCATATTTAGGTCCAATCAAATGTACAGAACCCAATGCCTTGTCATTATACCGACACTCCATATTAAACAGCCAATTTTGATCAAGTAGCAAATCACAATCATGATTACGATTTGCAAGATCATCAATAACCATAATTTTAGAAACATAAGGATGCATACGCTTCTCCCATACAATATCTAGGTCATAATGATCAACAACTAGCCAATCAATTTTTTTTAGTTTTTTTACTGCAGAAATAGACTCATTAGCGTCTTGATTCTGATCAAAAGAGTTTTGCACTCTAGAATAAGGTATTTCAATAAAATTAAACCCCGTGCTAATAACCTTTTCTTTTAAGTTGTCATTGTTGCCACTACTAATGAAATAAATAAGGCCGCCACAATTCTTTATATAAATAGCCAGTGAGAGGCAGCGCATAATATGTCCACTGCCTATTTCAGTGGATGCATCAGCTCTAATAACTACATTCAATCTACAATATCTCCTGTTGATAATAAAACCTGGAACATTAGCTCTGCTCTTTTCCAATCTTCCATATCATCAATATCCTGAGTAAGGTATGTAGGCAAAACAACTGGCAAAGATGCCTCGGAAAACATTTCAATATTATTAATAAATGCCTCTGCTTTTCCCCAATAAAATTGACCTGCATCATGGTAAGATTTATCCAAGTCTTGAGACCTTTTAGAAATATTATTTGGCCAGAATGCTTGAATATGTCCTTTATTAGTAATACGTACAGCTCGCTGAATTGGTGAAATAAAACTAGCCACTGAAAAAGCAAATAATTTATTGGATTTTGAAAGATTATTATACCCTTCTTGCAAATACTCCTTTTTAAGAAAAGGGGCTGTAGCATATATACAACAAGCATATTCAACTTCATGCCCACCATCAATAAACCATTGAATAGCATGCTTTACTACGGCATTAGTGCCAGTTATATCGTCAGCTAAATAATTTGGCCTAATAAAGGGGACTTCAGCACCATATTTTTCTGCTATTGATGCTATATCTCTATCATCAGTTGAAACTATCACCTTATCAAAAATATTTGAATTTAAAGCCACTTGAATTGATCTAGCAATAATGGGTTTACCTGAAAAAAGCTTAATATTCTTCCTTGGTATTCTTTTGCTTCCTCCCCTTGCTGGTATTACAGCAATTTTCATTGTACAGCCTTAACTACTGCCGATACAACAACACTCTGATCGATTTTTGAAAGGCCAGGAAAAATAGGTAAACTAATGGCTTCCTCATAGTACAATTCTGCTTCTGGGAAATCACCAAAAGCAAAGCCTAAATTTTGGTAATACGGTTGGGTATGAATCGGTATATAATGAATATTTACTCCAATACCTGAATCCAAAAGTAACTGAAAAACCTCTTTACGAGTTCTGTTTATATGTGATTTTTTTATACGAATAATATACAGATGAGCACCTGAATATTGATTACTGTATTTATGCGGCAACTGCAAAGGAAGATTAGAGAATGCATTACTATAAAATCTGGATATCTCATGTCTTTTTTTAATATTATCTTCCAAATGCAAAAGTTGGCTTATGCCTAATGCTGCCTGTATATCTGTCATGCGATAATTAAATCCAAGATCGATCTGCTGATAGTACCAAGGCCCATCTGATTTATGGATCATTAAATCTTCATCTTTTGTAATTCCATGGCTTCGTAATATGGTCATTTTACCTGCAAGGCTATCATCATTAGTAATAGCCATACCGCCTTCTCCAGTAGTAATATTTTTCACAGGATGAAAACTAAAAACTGTAATATTACTATATATACAACTACCAACCTGACTTTCTTTATACCTACCTCCAATTGCATGGCAAGCATCTTCAATTACATAAAAGCCATAATGTTTTGAAAGCCTATGTATTTCCTCCATGTCACATAATAATCCAGATAAGTGAACAACAACTAACACCTTTGGCAACTTATTTATTTTTTTTGCAGCTATCAACTTGGCCTCTAACTGCTTAATATCAATATTCCATGTAACTGGATCAATATCTATAAAATCAACACTTGAACCGCAATAAAGTCCGCAATTTGCAGATGCAACAAAGCTAATTGTGGAAGTCCATAACCAATCCCCCTTGCCTAGCCCAAGAGATAGGCATGCTATATGCAATGCAGATGTCCCACTATTGACGGCAACTGCATGAGATGCCCCTGTATATTCACAAATACTTTTTTCAAATTCTGGAACAACAGGGCCTTGTGTTAAATAATCTGATCTTAGCACACTCACTACTGCATCAATATCAGCCTCTGAGATATTTTGACGGCCATATGGAATCATACAGAGTGTTTTTTCATTAAAAACCAACTAATATCATCTTGTGGGAATATTGGATCTTTATGATATACAAAGCCATAATCAACAAGAGTTAAGCCACTATAAAGATTCATCATATCTCCAGCAAAATCACGCTTAAATAAGCGATTCTTATGGCCCCTATAATTAATCGAAACAGGGGATGGATTGTAGTATTCAGCAATAACAATATAATTATTTGAGTGCATATATAAACGCCTATATGCATCAACAAGATATTCTGGATTAATATGAATCAATACCCCTTTACTGAAAGTTAAATCATATTTTTTATCTAGATTGACCTCTAAAATTGAATCCTCTACTATTTCTGCAATACCTAGTTTACGAGCAATGGATGCGGCCGATGAATTAATTTCAACACCGGTTATACTGGAATTTGGCAATAGTCTTTTTAAAGAAACAAGGTTAATTCCAATATTACACCCAAACTCTACAACTGAAGATATGTCATCACTAGTGGAGTTCAATATCCTTGAAAAGAAAGATGTACTTGATGCAATTAATTCTTCATCATTATTTCTTACAATATAATTTTTACCAAACTCACCCTTCCAGAATAGCTCTTGATCTGTCTTCATCTTATATTACCTTTGTTAATTAAAATATAACTCACCATATTCGCTAATTCTAGTGCTACCCCGTTATTCCTTCTGCTACACTCAAATTAACCCTATTTTTTGATATACTAATTGCATTGATAAGATCATTTTTATCCACACTAATCTCGCCATCTGTTATATTTGCTTTTACAATTGCAACACGCTCTTCTAAAGATTTTCTCATATTTTTATACCATGGAGTTCCTTGAATTTCTATCAAAACAATTGGTATAGGTAAATTTAATGCAAAACAAAAAGTTGTAGTTGGAACATACGTAAATATAAGAACATCTGCGTCTTGCCACACCTCTTCAAATGGTTTTTCAATAATCTCATTACTAACATTTGACATAACAGACTCAATTTCTTTCAGCCTGTCTGGATGAGCCTTATAATCAAGCAGATAACCACAAGATTTCAACATACTAGACAGTGTGTACTCTAATTTTATTCTGTAATTAAAAAATAAATATGAGTCATCTGGATATCTTGCTAAACCCATAGGGTATCCAATTAATAAAATATTTTTACAACTATTGTGTCGTATTGATTTTCTCAAAGTTGAGTAATAGCCGCTATTTGTTGAAATAAAGTTTATTTTTTTAATACTACTTGAGTCTAGCTCTTTAAATCTTTTGCGCATTACTTCAGTATCCAAAACATAGTTATCGCAATGACCGAACAACGACTCATACATCCAATGTTGATTGGCCAACGCAGAATCATTTCCATGATGAAAGTTAAACACCTTACTACCCTTACTTTGGAATGCTAATGTTATAATTTTAGAATAAGGCTTACCAACCTCTGTTACTAGTAGTGATTTTGGGTTATTAATTAAAAGCAACCCTTTATAAATCTTATACGCATCTATAAACCTCTTAGACCATACATTTTCTATAATATCAAAGTCCACTTCTTTTACAAACATGAGTTCAGAACTTTTTAACTCTACAATAAAAGGTTTGATTATTTTTTTATAAAAAATATTTTGGACTTTATCTTTTTTGAAATTTGACTCATTTTTTGAAAATAAATACACTGCATTTTTTATAAACTCGTGCCCATCTCTATTGTCACAAAATATTTTATTATTAACTATGTATTCTTGTTTAATTCTATCATTACTGCCTATTCCAACAATGCTAGCATTTGTAAAAAACCCACGAATAAGATCACTAATAGGCAAATGTTTATTAAAAACTATATTTTTTGCTTTATTTCTAATAAACCCTGTTTTTTTATCATAAGAGTCAACTAAATTCGAATAGTATTCGCTCATAATTTGCCATTCGGGATTAAGATATATATTAGATCTACTGCCTACAATTAACTCAATATTTTTCATGTTGCAATACTTGCATACATAATTATAGTGAAAAATATTTATTAATTGATTAACAAATGTAATTTCAACTAATGCAATATCATAAAATATCGTATCACTTACACCGTTTATTATTCTGCTATATAGACCTCTTACTAAATCATAGAATTTATGAAACTCTTCTTCTTTAACTGGCCATGTTTCTGATTTTTTAAAATACTCAAAGCCTTTATTACGCAATACTTCTAAATCTGCAGCTAAAAATTTACGATTATATGTATTCATGTATGGTTTTATTGTATTGAATGATTTCATCAATACTTAAAAAATATGTATTAGTGCCAGAATCATATTCATGGCCTTGCTTGACATATTCTCCCTTCTCTCCCAACCTGTTTAAAGAAAAATCAAGGTTATTTGAAAAGAAATTTATGCTGGGAGTAATTACATAGTGATCTTTGAATTCTATAGTTAGATGAGAATCATCTTTAGGGCACATAATTTCATGTAGTTTCTCTCCGGGACGAATGCCTATATATTTAATATTTAACTCTGGTGCCATTGCTTTAGCAAGGTCTACTATAAGTACAGAAGGTATTTTAGGAACAAATATCTCACCTCCATGCATTCTTTCTATACTCTTTAATACAAAGTCAACTCCATCTTGTAAGGTGATCCAGAATCGTGTCATATTCTTATGTGTTATTGGTATGCTTTTCGACCCTTCTGAAATCAACTTGGAAAATAGTGGCACAACAGATCCACGAGAGCCGACTACATTTCCATATCTAACTACCGAAAATCTTGTCCTTCCACCGGACATGTTGTTAGCCGCTACAAAAAGCTTGTCAGATGCAAGTTTCGTAGCACCATAAAGATTAATAGGATTAGCTGCCTTATCTGTTGACAATGCTATAACCTTATCTACACCATTAGCAAGTGCCGCTTGTATAACATTTTCAGCACCATGTATATTGGTTTTAATACACTCCATTGGATTATATTCTGCTGCAGGAACCTGTTTTAACGCTGCAGCATGAATAACTAGATCAATATCACGCATTGCTTCATCTAATCTTGCCCTATCACGCACATCTCCAATAAAAAAACGCATAATATTAGAATTACAATCTTCAATCTGCTTAAATTTCATATCCATATCATATTGCTTAAGCTCATCACGAGAGAATATCACCAGCCTCTTAAGATTGTATTTTTTTAACAAAGTGAGTGCATAATTGTGACCAAAAGATCCAGTTCCACCCGTAATTAGTACTGATTTATTGTTTAACATGTTATAACCGTATATTTGAAGTTTATTAATTTAATTTATATTATGCAGATATCTTTAATTCTTTTTTATTCCCATGAATCTATTACTGTACAGCAATAGAGTTTAACAACCTCGAACTGCCACCATTCTCTAGCGCTGATAAAAATGTATTTATTGGAACATTAGAATGACTGTTACCATCAAGATAAAAGTCCCACCATTGTGCAGATTTTTTGTCTCTATATATATAAATCTGAACATTTGATTTATCAATATAACTGCTATCTCTATTCAAATAAAAGAGAGTTTTCCCATGAACAGATATTGGATCACCTTGTTCTGATTTTGATAGATTTCCAAAACAAAGAAGTTGTAAATTAATATTCTTTATTTCACCCCAAACAACATCATTTAATCCTTTTTTAGTATAGTAACTTTCTATATAAAATACTATATCATCATACAGATTATTCAACAAAAGATTGTTACTGTACAATTTAGCAATCCACCATGCATTTAATTTTTTAAATTCTTTGAGATCATTTCTATTTTTAGCATTGCTATAATAATGCATCAAATCTTCTTCTATATCAAACCATTCACTACGAGATTCATTTTTCATAGAAGAAAATAATTTTCTTAGATTGTTGTTTTTTGTTTTAAGTATATGTAAAAAAACATCCATTGGATTAATTTTTAATTCTTTAGAGGCATAGTTAAGAAGTGGTTTAAAAATTCCTATATTCCAACAAAAATAAATTAACCAATGTAATATTTTAAAAGACTCTAACTCATCTTCGCTCATGTCTTTTGTAGATCTGACAGACTCTTCAATTTCAAATACAAGTTTATTATCGTAAACACCGTAAGAGCCAAAAATTAAACGAAATTTTGTTCCAATTTCATATAATTTTCTTTGTTCATCTGATTCATAATCTGTACCTGCAAGCAGTCTAACATTGTACGGCTGAATAATATCAAACC
>Ga0257124_1001342_pt1 | contig 18606 bp, 23 predicted proteins | sample SI106_150metaG_FD_190154 | JGI IMG/M metagenome (GOLD analysis project Ga0257124, IMG submission 190154) | Marine microbial communities from Saanich Inlet, British Columbia, Canada - SI106_150 | ecosystem: Environmental > Aquatic > Marine > Inlet | place: Canada: British Columbia | collected...
CAATCAAACTATTGTCATCTACTCCAACATTAGCTGCTGGTGTTAATCTTCCCGCAAGAAGAGTAGTTATTTCAAATATTAATCGATATAATGCTAAAATTGGAAGAAACATGCCAATTAGTATTCTAGAATACAAGCAACTTTGTGGACGAGCAGGACGACCGCAGTATGATGATTATGGGGAATCAATAATTGTTGGATCTGGAAATGTTGAAGAATTAACTGAACATTACATTAACGGTGAACCAGAACCAATTATTTCAAAAATCACTGATGATAAATCATTGAGAACACATATTCTCAGTGTCATAGTTACACATCCTGGAATTAAAAAAGATGAAATTTTGGAATTCTTTTTACAAACATTGGGGGGATTACAATCAAGAAAACCCACAATAAAATTTGCAATTGACATATCATTACGTTTTCTTTCAAGTGAATTTTTGATTATTAAAAAAGGTGAAAGATATGCTGCAACTGAATTTGGAAAAAAGACATCAATGCTTTACATTGATCCATTAACTGCAACTCACTTTAGAGATGCAGTTGAAAATGTATCTCAAGATAGAAAACATACTTTTGGATTTTTACATTTAATTTGTAGTTGTGAAGAGTTTTTCCCAAAATTCTCCCTTCGAAACAAAGATTACGAATCAGCCAGTCTACTAATTGAGAATAATTCCTCAGAATTACTTGAACCAATTTCAGAATATGATTGTTCAAGAAGTCTTTTGGCTTTACAGGCATGGATGACAGAATCATCAGAATTATCTCTATCTGATAGTTTTTCAATAGAGTCTGGAGACATGCATAGGATGGCAGAAATGGCTAATTGGCTTTCATATTGTCTTAGGGAGATATCAAAGCATGTAGATCGAGCAGATTTACTTGAAGAACTAGATGATTTTAGGAAAAGAATAGTTTATGGAATTAGGGAAGAATTACTTGATTTAGTTCGAGTTAAAGGAATTGGGCGAGTAAGGGCTAGGATTTTGTACAAGCACAAAATCAAGAATTTAGATGATTTGGCAAAAATCCCTGTAAACAAACTAGCCGAAATAGATAAAATTGGTTCAACCATTGCAGATAACATAAAGTCAGAATTACGGAAGGTTAGATATTGACAGAATTAATTATCCCAGCAATAATTTCTTGTTTTGTTGCATTTTTTCTAGTATTTGTTATGACTCCACCACTAATCAAATTTCTAGAAAAAAGAAACATGGCAGTAAAAGACATGAACAAAAAAGAAGATGTAATGGTGGTAAGACCTGGTGGACCTGCTTTAATTGTAGGAATCATTGCATCAGAGATAGTTCTTTATGCATTTTTACAGATGAATGAAATTCTTGCAATAATAATTACAACTAGTGCTGCATTTGTAATTGGATATGTTGATGATAGAAAAGTCATGGGTGGTTGGTTCAAACCAGTTGCATTGGCAATAGCTGCCATACCAATAATTGCACTTGGTGCATATGATTCAGATTTAGCATTTCCGTTGTTTGGTATAGTACAAATTCCAGTACTATACTTTGCATTGATAATTTTTATGATTCCAATTACTGGAAACACCATTAATTCAATTGATGTTCTAAATGGAGTTGCCAGTGGATTTATGGTGATTGCCAGTTTCTCATTATCAATTTGTTTGTTTATTGTACAAAATTATGAGATTGCAATAGTTAGTTTACCATTAGGATTTGTTTCATTGGCGTTTTACAAGTATCATAAACTTCCAAGTAAAATTTTTCCTGGTGATTCAGGTGCTCTAACTTTGGGTGCAATGTATGGTGCTATTGCAATTGTTGGAGGTGTGGAAATCATAGCAGCAGTTGCACTATTACCTGCTGTGATTAACTCATTTTTGTTCCTAGCAAGTGTGAAAAAAATAGTGGAGCACAGACAAATCAAAGGAAAGCCAGTAGATCATACTGATGATTTTAAACTAAGGGCAACTAGCGATAAATCCGCACCCATAACTTTGGTACGATTAATTCTTGCAGGAGGCCCATTATCTGAAAAACAAGTAGGGTATGAAATTTTCAAGCTTGCAATATTTTCAGGAATTTTGGCTATAATTACTGCATTTTTGATGGGGGTTTCTCTTTGAAGTCAGGTCTTTACGGATTTTTGTTTGGAATGTGGATTTTAATTCTACTTGGTGGAGGAATTATGGTGACTATTTTGGGTCCATTTACACTTCAGCAGTTTGGAGAATTTCATTGGATTATTGCATCAGGAATCAAAGTATTGATTGCTCTAGTTTTAGTTGTGATGTGGATTTTAATTTTATTAAAATTGAAAAACTGGATTTTTAGAAAAGAAATAAAGTTCTAACTCTCTTTCCACTTTCTTTGCTTTTTATCGTATTCTTCTCTACTGAATCTAATGGTTGCAGGTGAACCAATAACTACAACATTTTCTGGAACATTTTTTGTTACAACTGCACCCATTGCAACTACACTATTTTTTCCAATAGTAACTCCTGCTTTGATTACTGCACGTGCACCAATTATTGCATTGTCTTCTATTGTAACTCCAATCATTTTATTACACATTGGATATGGATCATTTGTTAGTACTGCAGCAGGACCAATGAATGCATTTTTTCCAATTCTTGAGAGGGGTGGAATGTATGCTTGACCTTCAATTTTTGTATTTTCTCCAATCTTTACATTGTAATCAATATGCACAAGTGATCCAATTTTGACATTGTCTCCAATTTCTACATCATCACCAACATAAGAGAAATGCCAAATCTGAACATTTTCACCGATTTTTGCCTTTTCGGAAATAAAATTTGTAACCATTATCTTATAGATGCCATGGGTTTGCCTTTGTAATAATTTTTTCAGGCAATGTGTCTTTGTATTTTTTAAGAAATTCAATTTCTTGTTTTTTATCTCTTAATTCATCTGGAAGCATTATTGGAATTTCTTCAATTATTGGATAAAATCTAGAACATTTTAAGCAAAATAATGCTCCTTCTGAGACTATGTTGTTTTTTTCATTAATTTCAAATAATTCTAAAGGATGACTTTTGTCAATTGGACATGCCAAAATATCCATCATTGTTTTATTCATTTTAGATCCAGGTAGATTGGGATTCCTTTTTGACTAGATAAAAGTGCAGCTTCGGCAATTTTTGTAACATTTACTGCTTGTTGTGATTTTACAATTAACTCATTTTTACCTTCAATTGCACCAAGAAAACTTTGGATTTCAAGTAATAGTGGTTCTTGTTTCTCATTTTGAATAGTTTCTGAATTCTCGCTTTTCTCAACAATGATTTCTTGAGTGATAAAATCAGATGAAATAATTGCATCTGTACATACTGCATTAAATTTTCTAACTCTTTTTGGTGTAATCCAATTTGATGAAATTATTGCAACTTTATCATTTTTGTATCCCAGCATGATACTTGCAAAATCTTCATGTTCGTGTTTTATTCTACCTGCTCTTGCAAATACCACCTGAGGCATGTCATCAAACAACCAATTTGCAGTATCAATATCATGAACTGAAGTATCATAAATTATTCCAACATCTTTAATGTGCAAAGGCATTCTATTTTCACGATGAAATTCAAGCATTACTAATTCACCAAACTTTTTTTCTTTAACAATTTTTTTCACAATATCTACTGCTGGATTAAATCTTTCAATATATCCACATGTGAGAATCACTTTATTTTTTTCTGCGAGTTTTGCTAATCTATCACCATCTTCAGATTTGTATGTCATTGGTTTTTCTACAAAGACATGTTTTTTTGCCTCTAACAATTTTTTTGCAATTTCTGTATGTGTAGATGTAGGAGTGACAACAAATGCTCCATCGAATTCTTCTGATATTAATAATTTATCTAGGGATTCATAATGATTTACAGAATATTTTTCACCATATTCTTTACTTTTTTTAGAATCAGCATCACAAACTGCAACTAGTACTCCTAATTCTGATAATACTCTAGTATGATTTTTCCCCCATCCACCTGTACCAATTTGAACTATTTTCATCTAGTACACCGATGTTAACCAATGAGTATAGTCTTCATTTTTGTTCATTACAATATCTGAATATTCTTGCATCATTTTCTTTGTAATATCTCCTGGTTTTCCATTGCCTATTTTTTTTGAATCCATTGATATGATTGGTGTTATTTCTGCTGCGGTGCCTGTTAGGAATATTTCATCTGACATTGTTAGTTCACTTCGTGAAATATCACGTTCAATAAAATCAATATCCAAATCTAATGCAATTTTGATTATAGCATCACGAGTAATTCCTTCAAGAGCAGATGATGCAATAGATGGTGTTAGTAATTGCCCATCTCTTACAATGAAGATATTTTCTCCTGGTGCTTCACTCACATTTCCAACATGATCAAGTAAAATTGCCTCATCAAATCCATTTCTTTTTGCTTCTTGTGTTGCAATTATGGAATTTAGATAATTTCCACCCATTTTTGCTTGTGTAGGAGTTGACATGTCAGAAAATTTTCTCCATGATACAACTCCTGCAGAAATTCCATTTTTGTTAAATAAATCCCCAAATGGAAAAGTGAATATTGCAACATTTGTTGGAGCTTTTTCAGTCACATGTAGATTTATTCCATAATTTCCAATAAAATAAAATGGTCTAATGTAACATGATTTTTTTATTTTATTTTTTTTACAAATTCCAATTATTGCATCTGAAATAATTTTGTCTGAATAATTTAATGAAATATTGTAAAATTGCCCTGATTTTCTGAATCTCTTTACATGTTCATCTAACCTAAACACATGTAGATTTTTTCCATTCCAATATGCCCTAATTCCCTCAAAAATTGATGTTCCATAATGAATTGCATGAGTTGTAATTGGAACTTGTGCTTTTTCTGTCAAGACATATTTTTTGTCAAACCAAACATATTTCGAGAGAGGTAGTGTCATAGGAAAATTTTATTGAATGTGTATTAATCTCTATTTATTTAGAATAGCCTTCTTTAGGAAATTTCATTCCTACAACTCTTGTTGTTTGATCTTCTGCATTTGCAAATTTCTCAACTGTTTCCCATTCGTCTTCAATTACTTTTGCAACACTTTCTGGAACATCCTCTTTCCATGAATCTTTTCCACCTAATGCTGCATCATACAATTTTTCTTTGACTGATGTTGCTGAAAGTGATTTTCTCTCACCAATTTTTGGTTTTAATCTGTAAATTTTTAACATATATCCTTCAGCTTTGTCTCCAGTATATGAAAAAAAATCTCCATCAACTCCATCAAGAATTTGCTTTCTTAACTTCCATGATTTTCGTCTGATTAATGGTGGTAGATATTTTTTAAATGGAGCATAAAATGCGTAATCATCAGTAATTTTGATTGAATCTCCAAATACTGATTCTATCATTTTCTTTCTTGACTCAAAATTAAATGGAAAACTTTTACTGTTAATTTCTCTTTCATCATATTTGAAAACTACTGGCATGACTTTGACAATATCTGCTTTCTTTTTTAATTCTGTAATTATCTCTACATGAGCTTTTGTCACTGGATTTAGATGTGCTAGATATAGTGCAGTTATCAATTAGATTAACTCAATAATTCTCATATTTCAATGATTGATTTTAATTTTTTTTATCCGTATGATTCGTATTTGACTTCATAACTTCCATCTTCTCGTTTGTCATGTTCTGTAGCAAAACCTTTTGGATTGATGAAGTCCATTACTCCATCAATTGTTCCTTGCCAACCACAAACATAGAGGATTGTATTTTCTTTTGTAATCTTATCTCCAATTAATTCTTCTAAAGGTGACATACCACCATCCCTTGGTCTTAGAAATGTTTCAACTCTTCCAACTTGACCTGCCCATGATCTGTTAAACCACTCTTGGGGTCTACTTATTGCTGCTCTGTATTTGAAATTCCATTCATCTTTACCTCTGGCAATACTTTCATTTTCAAGATTCGTTAACAAATCTTTGTAACTTAATTCATCAATGTAACTAGCACCGTGTAAAACTATAATTTCTCGTTTATCATTTGTATCATGAAAATGCTGTGCAAAACTTACGAATGGTGCAAGACCAGTTCCTCCACCTATACAGATTATTCTTCTGTTATCTTTTTCACCGTTTGGTAATTCTTCACTAATTAGTAATGCTCTACCTGTTGGTTTTAACCAAAGAATTTCATCTCCTTCTTTTGCATTAAATATTTGTGTAGTTAATCTACCTGGAAGTGGTTTTCTTACCCATCTAATAACTAACTCAATGTAATCTCTATTTTCTGGATGTGATGCAATTGAATATGCACGTCTGACAATTTTTCCATTTTCTGCAGGATTTGGTAATCCTAATGTGATGAATTGACCTGCTTTATAATCTGGAACTGGACCCTCATTTGGAACAAATCTAATAATGACAAGATCTTCTTTTAATAATTGGACATATGTGATGGTTCCTTTGTTATCTACTACCATGACGACGATTGAATCAAGATTATCAAGCTTAAATGTATTGTGTTAATTTCATACAGCTAACTTCATTTAAATCGCTAAACGTTAATAACCAATTTGAAAAATTCAAATCAATCAGAATTCTGATATGGGCCGGTCGTCTAGTCTGGTAGGATAGGTGCATGGCATGCATCGGATCAAGGGTTCAAATCCCTTCCGGTCCACCTCATTTTCTTAATTCAATTAATAATTTCTCAATTTCGGTATCATCATCTATGTTAATTTTATTTATTTTATCTTCTGAAATTGTAATATTTAGATCAATGATAGCTTGAAGAGCACTTTTTTTTACTTCCAAATTTGAATCAAATACTGATTGCTCAATTACTTCTTTTGCTTCTTGAGCTTTGAGATGACTTAATGCCCCAATTGCACATGATCTTACCATGGAGCGTTCATCTTTTACAAGTTTAATTATTTCTGAAATGGATGATGTTTCATTTCTATTTGCTAATACTAGTGCTACAAAACCTCTGATATTTTTATTTGTAGACTTCAAACTTTTAATTAATAAATTTGAAATTTCATTTTTATTTAATACAAGAGCACTGAAAGCTTCTCCTCTCACTTGAATATTCTCATCATCTAATTTTAAAATTATTTTTTCTAAAAATTCTGGATTATCGATATTTTCTAAACCTTCTAAAATTTTGATTTTTTCTTCATTACTACCAGATTCCAAAATTTTTGAAATATTTTCCAAGTTCGAAATAAAATCATCTTTTATGGTTAATAATAGTTCAATTTTTTCATTAATTTTTGATTAAGTTCAAGAAAACCCATTTAACTTTAAATTATCGTTAAATACCAAATAATTATCATGTCAAATGAAACCCGAGACACCGTATTCATTGGTAAAAAACCATTGATGGCATATGTAACATCAACGCTAATTCAATTGGCAAATTTACCCTCCGTTAGCATCAAAGCTAGAGGAATGAGTATTGGTCGTGCTGTAGATGTAGCTCAAATCATTGCACGAAAAACAGAAAATGCAGGCTACACTATTGGTGAAATAAAAATTGACTCAGAATCATTAGAGTCACAAGATGGTAGAACAAGAAATGTTTCAACAATAGAAATTCAAGTGAAGAGAAATCCAAATAGTTAATCTTTACTCTATATCCTTTCTTTTACTTTAATTTTGAAGACCCATACCTCTTTTCCATTTTTCTGAACTTGGAAAGTTCTACCAAATCATTGAACTGATCAAAATTCACAACTTTTTGTTTATACTTTGTTGTTTCTCCTGATTTTTTTAATTCTTTTAGAATATTCATTGTTGCAAATGTATTTGCATATAATACAGATAGAGGATATAGAATTATTTTAAATCCCATTTTGTTTAATGTTTCAGCAGAACTTAATGGTGTAGCTCCCCCCTCAATCATGTTTGCAACTAATGGTGCATTGATTTCTTTCCCAATCTTCTTCATTTCGTCTATTGATCTTGGTGCTTCGACAAATACTGCATCCGCGCCTGTCTTTTTATTTTGGTTGCCTCGTTCAATGGCTGCATCTAATCCTTCAGTGGCTCTAGCATCCGTTCTTGCAACAATTATGAAATCTTTATTTTCGCGAGCGTCAATTGCAGCAGATAATTTTTCTGTATATTCTTCTTGTGGAACTATTTCTTTTCCTTGCATATGCCCACATCTCTTTGGCCATTTTTGATCTTCTAGAAATATTCCAGCAGCTCCTGCTGATTCTAACTCCTTTACTAATTTCCATACACTTAATGCATTTCCATATCCTGTATCTGCATCAACAATCACTGGAACTGAAACTGCTCTACTAATGCGTCTTGCATTATCTACAGTTTCTGTTGCTCCAATAAATCCAAAATCTGGCATTCCAAATAGAGTTGCAGATGTCCCATAACCTGTTTGGAACATTGCATCAAATCCAACTTTTTGAGCAATTTTTGCACCAAGTGCATCATAAACTCCTGGAATTACTAGAGGTTTTTTTGATTTTAACATTGATTTTAAATTTTTCATAATTGTGTACTTTATCTGAATTATTTATGATTTTAAATTATTTTCATAATAACTTCTATTTTCATTTTGGTGTTGTTTTTTTGAAAAATCTCACTATTCTATTTTGATTTCTTTACCTTTCTTTTTTCCATCTATATTTTGAATTTTTTTCAACTCTAATTCTAGAAATTCTTTGTATTTTTTTGTCTCATCTTCTGTCATATTTGCAAAATTTGAACTCAAGATAGATCCCATTGTTGAAATTTTTTCTAAAACATCAATTGCAACAAATCTTCCTACATTACCTAATCTAAACAGTACATCTAGTTGTTTTTTCACAATCTCGTTAACCTTGTCTACATCTTGAGCAGTTTCAGCTCCTTTTTTTGTTAATTGATATCGTCCATCTTTTGATTCCTCAATTAACCCCTCATCAAGTAATCTTCCTAACAAAGGATAGATTAATCCTGGAGATGGTTTCCAAATCCCGTTACTTTGTTCTACTGCATAATTGATAATTTCCTTTCCAGTATGTGCCTTTTTTTTCAATAATTCTAAAATGAAATACCTTGAAAATCCTCTTGGTACAGAACTTCCAACTCTTTGAAACCACTCTGAAATCATCACTAGTGATATCACTAGTGATATATTTCAATATTATGGATCATGCCTGGCAATTACTACATATTTATCCCACCCAAACCAAGTTTGTCTGAAAAATGACTGATTCGCTTGATTTTGATTTGATTATTTGTGGTTCTGGTCTTGCTGGATTAAGAGCAGCAATTGCAGCTGCAAAAAAAGGACCTAATCTCAAAATCGGTGTTGTTTCTAAAGTACAAGTAATGCGTTCACATTCTGTGTCTGCAGAAGGTGGAACTGCTGCAGTACTTTTTGAAGATGAAGGTGATACAATTGAATCTCATATTTATGACACTGTAAAGGGTAGTGATTTTCTAGCAGATCAAGATGTTGCAGAAAGACTTTGTGTTGAAATGCCAAAAGAAATTCATCAATTAGATCATTGGGGAATGCCGTGGTCTAGACGACCTGATGGAAAAATTGATCAAAGAAATTTTGGTGGTTACAGTTTTCCAAGAGCAACATATGCATCAGATAAAGTTGGTTTCTTTGAAATGCAAACTTTGTATGATACATGTCAAAAATATGATAACATTGAATATCTTAACGAATGGTTTGCAACATCAATTATTCATGATGGAAAAAAATTCATGGGACTTACTGCAATAGAATTATCTTCTGGAACATTTTACACAATTAAAGGAAAAGCTCTCATCATTGCAACTGGTGGTGCTGGTAGATTGTATAGTTTTTCAACTTATGCTCTATCTTCAACTCCTGACGGTTTGGATATGGGATACCGTGCTGGTATGGCACTAAAAGATATGGAGTTTGTACAATTCCATCCAACAGGAATTATGCCATCTGGAATTTTGATTACAGAAGGTGCAAGAGGTGAAGGTGGTTATCTTCTTAACAATAAAGGTGAACGATTTATGAAAACATATGCTGCTGCTAAAATGGAATTAGCTCCACGTGATATTGTATCAAGATCAATTATGACAGAAATTCAAGAAGGTAATGGATTCAAACATGAAACTGGAGTTGATTGTATGAAACTTGATTTGAGACATATTGGTGATGAAAAGATTAAAGAAAAATTAGGAGGTATTCGAGAAATATCCATCAAATTCTCTGGTGTTGATCCTTCAAAAGATCTACTTGACATTAGACCCGTATGCCATTACATGATGGGTGGAATTCATACTGATATTGATGGTGCAACAGAAATTCAAGGTGTTTGGGCAGCAGGTGAGGCTGCTTGCAATAGTGTACATGGCTCAAATCGTTTAGGTGCAAATTCTACTTCTGAATGTATAGTGTGGGGTAAAATTACAGGTGAATTAGCCGCAGAATATATTCAAAAAAATACACCATCTAATCCTTGGCCTCATCATTTAGTTGCAGCCGAAGAAAAGAGAATCTATGATGGAATTTTTAGAGGATCTGGCGATGTTAATCCATATGAAATTAGACAACAACTAACTGATACCATGAATGACAAGGCCTATGTTTATAGAAATGAAACTGATCTTGTTGATGGTCTCAAGAAAGTTCGTGAGCTAAAAAAACAAACTTGGAAACATGTTGATGATAAAGCAAAAGAATACAATACTAATTTTTCAAACGTAATGGAACTTGATTCAATGTTTAGAGTGGCAGAAATTGTTTTAATTGGTGCAATTAACCGAAAAGAATCTCGTGGTGCTCATGCAAGAACGGATTATCCAAATAGAGATGATGCAAACTTTTTACATCACACGCTTGCATATTATGATCCAAATGAACCAATAATGAAAACATACCCTGTAACAATTACTAAGTATCAGCCCGTGGAGAGAAAATATTAGATGACTCAAGATGAAAATAAAGAAGGGATTGGTGGAATGATCAATCCTCGTAGATATGGAATTGAAAGGGTTGCATATTTGTTAATGCGATTAAGTGGATTAGGATTATTAGCATATTTTGTTGCTCACATTTATGAAACAAGTAATATTTTACGAGGGCAAGTTGGTTGGGATGACTTTTTAGCACTTACACAAACAACTGAAGGGCATATTGGAATGTCCATTGTAATTGCAATGTGTGTATTTCATACTGTTAATGGAGTTAGAGTAATGCTGGGACATGGAGGAGTTGGTGTAGGAAAACCTGCAAGACCTGATTATCCATATGATCCTGCATCACAAAACTATAGGCACAAAATAGGCATCTATTCCGCAATTCTTTTAGCAGCAATTGCAATGATGTATGGTTTGGCGGTAATGTTTGGTGAATAATATGAGAGAAAGTACAATAATGAAAATTCACTATGGGACGGCTTTAGCAGCTGTAGCTTTAGTTGCCGTTCATATTTTGATGCGTCTTACAATGAATTATACTGAATCTTTGGAATATGAGAATGTACTTGCTAATTACAAATTAATTCCATATGCTGTAATGTTAGAATTAATTCTCATCTTACTTTCAGTTCATGGATTTAATGGATTAAGAGTTATTTTGTTAGAACTAAAACAGGGTAGACTTTACGAAAAAGCAGTTTCTTATGGCTGTTTAGTTGCAATGTTTGGTTTAATAGCATATGGTTCAAGAACAATTATTATGACAAATATGGGGATGGTATAGAGGATGGCACAAGTATCTCATATTGCAGAAGAGCAGGCATCATCACCGTTATCCTCTTCAAAATCAGTCACCCTAAAAATTTCAAGATATAATCCTGAACATGATGATGTAGGTAAATTTATGGAATTCACTGTTCCATATGAAAAATGGACAACCGTTCTTGAGGCAATTCTTGAAGTCAAAAAACATTTTGATCATTCAGTAGCAGTTCGTTATTCTTGTAGACAAGCAACATGTGGTTCATGTGGAATGATGATAAATGGTAAACCTCGTCTTGCATGTTTTACAAAAATTAGTGAATTAAATTCTAATGTTATTACAGTTGAACCTATGAATAATTTTCCAGTTATTCGTGATTTGGCAGTAAAGTTTGAGAGATTATTTGACACTCATCAAAAAATTAAACCATATCTTATTCGAGATGATACCGAACTTGAAACTGATGAAAGAGAATTTTTACAATCTCCTGAAGAAGTAGAGCAATACATCCAATTTGCAAATTGTATAAAATGTGGTTTATGTAATTCTGCATGCCCAACTATGGCAACAGATTCTTCCTTTGTCGGGCCTCAGGCATTAGCTCAGGCATACAGATATGTTGCTGATAGTAGAGATAAGGGAAAAGATTCTCGACTCAAAATTATTGATGAATCTCATGGAATATGGAGATGTCATTTTGCTGGCTCTTGTAGTCAAGTATGTCCAAAAGGAGTTGATCCTGCTATGGGCATTCAATTCCTTAGGGGATATTTACTAGGTTTTAAAAGTTAACCTAGTTTTTTTGGTTTTGAACTATTGTTCACTTGATTGTTAATCTGTTCTGCCATAAAGTGATTTGACACATTTACTTTAACATCATTAACTCCATCCACATTCAATAAATTATCGTGGACATCTTGACAAATCTTAAAACCAAATACTGCTGGACAGAATGGACTTGTTAGATGTAAATCAACTTTAACATTGTTATCTTTGATATCGACTTCATCGATTAATTCTAATTCAACAATTGATGTGTTAATTTCCGGATCTACAATCTTTGATAGCTCATCGAAGATTTTTACTCTCATTTGTTTAATGTCTTGACTCATGTCCGAAAAAGCGTCGATGCTATATATAACCATTCTAGAACGTTAGGTAATGTATCGGTCACGTCTTGGTACTGATTTGAGTGATATTACTTTAGATTATGTTTCATCAATTAATGATGATTCAGAAATTGCAATGTATGATATTCTTGGCAGTCAAGCTCATTCTTTGATGTTATTTCAAAATAACATCATTACAAAAACTGATGCAAAAAAAATTTTATCAGCTTTAGAGAATTTAAAAAAAGAAAAATTTGATTCATCTTCTGGAGCCGAAGATATTCATGAATTAATTGAATCACTTGTAATCAAAAAGGCTGGTATGGCAAGTGGTGGAAAGATGCATACTGCAAGATCTAGAAACGATCAAGTTGTTTTGGATATTAGGATGAAAGTCAGAGATGACATTAACATAATTTGTAATTGTCTATTGGATACCATAGAAGCCCTAGTTTCTGTGGCTAAAAACCATCAAAAAACAATTATGCCTCTTTACACTCATCTTCAACAAGCTCAGGCCGGTTTATTTTCTCATTATCTTTTAGCACATGCAGATGCATTGTCTAGAGATTTTGAAAGACTCTATGGAACATTTCAACGAGTTAACCAAAGTCCACTTGGTGCAGGACCCGTTGGAGGAACAAGCATTCCCATTGATAGACAAAGTACTGCAAAGATGTTGGGTTTTGATAAGGTCGTTGAAAATTCAATTGATGCAACAAGCACACGTGATTTTGTGGCAGAATATGTTGCAATGATTTCAATTTTGATGACTAATCTTAGTAAAATTGCAGAAGACTTTGTTATTTGGTCTACATCTGAATTTTCTTTTATAGAACTTGCAGATGAATTTACATCTCCATCAAGTGTAATGCCCCAAAAGAAAAATCCTGATATTTTAGAATTGACGAGAGGTAAAACTGCCGAGGTAATTGGAAATCTAACTGCAATTCTTACTACGATCAAAGGATTGGCATCAGGTTATGGTCGTGATTTACAACAAATCAAATCCTCTATTTGGTCTACATCAAAAATTTCTATCAGTGCACTATTAATTTTAAAATCAATACTTCTTACTTTGAAAGTAAATGAAAAACAAATGAAAAAGGTTACTGAATCAAGTAATCTAATTGCACTTGACATTGCTGAAAAATTAGTACAAGAAGGAATTCCTTTTCGAGTAACTCATAAAATTTCTGGAGTTTTAGTTCAATTAGCTCATCAATCAAAAAAACCTATTTCAAAACTAACTTCATCAGAAATAAAAAAATCAGTTGCAGATACTAAAGTTGATCCAAAAATTGTTTCAAAAATTATTTCCTCAACTTCTGTTGTTTCTTCTTTAAAAGATAGAAAATCTTATGGTTCTTCAGGCTATGATGAACAAAAAAGGATGATTTCTGATAGAATTTTATTAATTAATCAATATAGGACAGATATTTCTAAAAGAGAAAATACAATCAATTCCTCCATTGAATCCTTAACAAAACAAATCAATGAGATCATCAAATAAATAAAATAAAGTAAGCGGGTCTAAAGGGATTCGGACCCTTGACAACCGGATTAAAAGTCCGGTGCGCTACCTGGCTGCGCCATAGACCCACAAAAAAAATATTTTGCGCGTATAATTTAGTCTTTTACAAATTTTTTGTTGTGACAGAAACTTTTAATCGGGCATTTCAGTTTACAGTATTTGTGCCCTTGTAGTATAGCCCGGTCTAGAATTCGGCCCTGTCACGGCTGAGACGCGTGTTCAAATCCCGCCGAGGGCGCCATTATTTCTTCAAATTCATCATTCACAAAATTATTTCTGATCGATAAGGTCTGTAAAGTCTTTTTTTAGATATAAAACAGAAAGAATTGATTTTTCTATCACAAAAATATTAAAATTCAGGCAATCTTAGTGATTTTTGTTGTCTGAAGAGAAAAAAGATTCTGAAAAAGCAAAAACCAGTGAAAAATCTTCAAAAGAGAAATCTGAAAAAACAGAATCAGTAAAAGTTGTAGATGAATCAAAATTGGCAATGGATGCTGCAGCAAAAGCAGAAGCAGCAGCTAAAATAGCAGAAGCAGCAGAAGCAGCAGTTGCAGAAGCTATCGCAAAAGCAGAAGCAGCAAAAGCAGAAGCAGAATCTGCTGCAGAAGCCGAATACAAAGCAATTACAAATGAAGTTAAAGCTGACGCTGCAAAGAAATCCGATTATGCCTATAAACGACAAGGCGAAGAAATTTTCAGACGAGAAATGGGTGAACCTGAATTCTTTTTAGATAAAAAAGATAGATTCCCACGACCAATTCTAACACCTGAACAACAAACATCCCTTACAAGAACAGCAGAAACTCCAAAAGATCAAACTCCAGCATATGTTCCTGAAAATGTTTTAAGTCCAGAGTTTAAGGGCATGTCTAATTATGAACGTGGAGTGGATGACTTTTTAGATGAATCAAAAGAAAGATTAGAAAAATTAAAAAATGATCCTGAATCTACTGAAAAAGAAATTCTTAATGCTACAAATGATATTAAATATTTAGAATCAATACATGAAAATTTTTACATTGGAATGAATGTTTTTAGAACTGCAAAAGGTGGACGAAGTAAAATTTCTTAATGGTGATATGGTTTGAGTCAAGTTAATTTCGATGTAATGAATGCAAGGGTTACTTTCAAAAATATTCCTATACATACATTATCTAAATTCACTTTCAAAGATGTACAGGCAGCTTGTGAAGAATTTAAAAAAATTCCTGGAGTAGATGAATGTATTATTATTCAAACTGCTAGTAGAGTTGAAATCTTTACTGTAAGTAATACTGAATCAGAAGATTCTCCTGATGCACGAAGAACTGAAGGAAAAGCACTTGTATTAAATAAAATAAAAAACACTTGGGTATCTTTGTCTTCACTAGAGCAAATAGATATTGATCATTTTGATCAAACCCTTGAAGTATACAAGGGGGATGATGTGTATTTTCATTTATTACGTTTAGCATCTGGATTGGATTCAGTTGTTGTTGGAAAACAAGAAGTGTTTGATGAGATTGTACAATCCTTAGCGCATGCAAAAGAAAATGGTATTTCAGGCAAAATTCTTAATAAATTATTTGATAGTGTAATTAGATTAGCCACAAGAATGAGGGATACTACTGGTATTTCAAAAGATGTGGTATCTCTTGGAGATGTTGCAATAAACCTTGTAGATGAAAAGGCTGGACTTGATTCAAAGAAAAAAGTACTACTAATTGGAACTGGAGAGTCAGCAGCCATGATTGCAAAAACTTTGAACAAAAGAGAAATTTCTTTTGATGTTACAAGCAGATCTCTTGAACGAGCAACTGGTTTTTCAACAATTTTGAATGGAACTCCTGTTGATTTTAATGATGTATTGGCAGGTTTTGATAAATATGATATTATTTTAGTTGCAACTACATCTGACTATTTCTTGATTACCTATGAGAGAATTAAATTAGTAATGCAAGAAAAGAAAAAAGGTACACTAGTTTTAGATTTATCTGATCCTAGAACTGTTGATGAGGGAATTACCGCACTTCCTGGAATCAAACTATTGTTTAGAGATCAAATTTTTGAAATTTATGAAGACAGTGTAAAATCTAGAACTGGTATTGTTCCTGCAGTCGAAAAAATTATCGAAAAAGAACTTCCAGTTTTATCAATCAGAATGACACGATTCGACGCTTAATTATTTTATATTCCTTGTTTTCTTAAGAGAAATTGCATAACTGCTTCTTTTGAATAATCAATTCCATGTTCTTCATCAGTGTGATTTCTAAAATTTTCAATAACATCTTCCATTTCACCACTTGCTACAAAATCACATTCAAATCCATAATCTCTACACTTGAGTTCTGGCATGTATTTAAAAAAATACACTAGATATAAAAATCAACATGTATGTTTAATCTATACAAATTATTTTTGATATTTAAAATAAAATTAATTTTTATCCATAGGATTCAAACTTGATTCCAAAACTTCCATCAGCCTTTTTCTCATGTTCAGTTACGAAACCTTTTGATCCCAATGAATCTATCACACCATCAATTGTTCCTTGATATCCACAAATATAGACAATTGAATTATCTGGAGTGATTCCCTCACCTACCATTTCTTCGACTGGTGATAGTCCAGTTTTTTTATCAGCTTTGAAAAATGACTCTACTCTACCTGTATGACCATTCCAAGATCTGTTAAAGTATTCTTTTGGTCTACTGATAGCTGCCCTATATCTAAAATTCCATTTGTCTCTACCTCTTTTTTCACTTTCTAATTCAAAATCTGTCAATAATCGCTTGTAACTTAATTCATCGACATAACTTGCACCGTGTAAAACTACTACCTCTCTTTTATCATTAACATCATGGAAATGTTTTGCAAATGCAATAAATGGTGCTAGTCCAGTTCCTCCACCTACACAAATTACTCTTCTATTGTCTTTTTTACCTGTAGGTAATGTGTCGCTAATTTGTAATGCAGTTCCAGTAGGATCTCCTAAAAATACTTCATCACCTACACTTGCATAAAATAATTCAGTTGTAACACGACCCGGAAGTGGTTTTCTTACCCATCTAATTACAAATTCAAAATAATCTCTATTTTCTGCATGGGATGCAATTGAATATGCCCGTCTAACAATTTTTTTTTCTGCAGGGATTGGTACTCCAATTGTTAGAAATTGCCCTGTTTGATATTTTGGCATTCCATTTTCTGGAACTAAACGTATGACTACTAGATCTTCTTTTAATAATTCTCTGTAGATTACTTTAGCCTTTGATTCACTTACCATACAAGAAGTTTATTTCTGATTTTGGTTAAATATATTTCTGTTAGGATGTAATTCAAAAAACTCTGTAATTATCCCAAAGTATCAAATTATCTATAAATTAATCATAAAAACTCAGTTTTTCTTGTGATCTCTACTGTTCAATTTGTGATACTATTTCATCAAGAATTTTTTGATTTGCTGCTGCAATAAAAGATACTCTTGTAGAATAACTGAGATCTGCATCAAGAGGATTCAAATCTGCATCTAAAAGTAATCCTCCTGCTTCTTTAACAATTACGTATCCTGCAGCAATGTCTTGAATTCTAATTTTGTCTCTAAAATCAATAAAAATATCCATCAATCCTCTAGCAAATAATGCCATCTCTAGGGCATTTGCACCAAAATGTCTTGTGTGATTGTGATTTTCAAATATTGGATGTAAACGTTTCATTAAATCAATTGATGCTCCTGATGTATTGATGCCAACTATTTTGTAAATTGGTTCTTTATCCTGAACTTTGATTTGTTTATCATTGAAAAATGCACCTTTGTTTTTTGAAGCCCAATACATTTCTCCATTTGAAAGATTTGTAATTACTCCATCTGTAATAGAACTAAGTTTGTTTTCAGTTGCAAATGCTAATGAACTGCAGAAAAAAGGAACTCCTCTTACTGCGTTTGCAGAACCATCTATTGCATCCATTATTACATACCCTTTTGGATTATCTGATAATTCTACTCTACCACATTCTTCACCTAAAACAACACATTCAAAATTAATTTCTTTAAGATAATCAAGAACAGTTTTTTCAGCAACAATGTCTATATTTCGTGAAATGTCTCCGCCTGCTCCTCTTCCGAAATCTCCTGCAGCCTCTTCGGTTCCTGCAAGATCTTTTACATTTTCATAAATTTTATTTGAAGCTTCACGAAGAATTTCTATTATTTCCATAATTGATTTTCTAATTCATCGTAATTTAAGTGACAAATAATTTGTTTGAAAGCATAAATAACAATAAAGAAGATTACGTTTGTGAGTGGT
>Ga0257124_1001351_pt1 | contig 18567 bp, 26 predicted proteins | sample SI106_150metaG_FD_190154 | JGI IMG/M metagenome (GOLD analysis project Ga0257124, IMG submission 190154) | Marine microbial communities from Saanich Inlet, British Columbia, Canada - SI106_150 | ecosystem: Environmental > Aquatic > Marine > Inlet | place: Canada: British Columbia | collected...
TAATTCAGGATATAAAAAAAGCAAATACAGCAAGACATGTTTTAGAAATTATTCAAAAAAATAAGATTGAGGGATTTTTTGACTTGATTTGTGGTGAGACGTATAAACATATGAGAAAACATTCTGAAGAAAAAGTTCCAATTGATATAATATTATTTGATTTTGAAGGAAATATTTTGGCTAGGAAATCAGGACAGTAAGGTATTTTATTAAAGTTGAAAGATTTTGATTATGGAAAAAACTTCAGTTCTTGCTATTACTAAAAATGGAATAAAGATTGGAGAAAATCTAAAAAAACTATTTCCGGATTGGAATGTATTTGCTCCTTCAAAACTAACAACTGAAACAGTGGGAATTACATGGTATTCTGAGCCTACAACAGAAAAACTTGTTGAACTTTTTAAAAGTAATAATGCATTAATCTGTATTTTTTCATTAGGAGCAGTAATTAGATTAATTGCTCCATATTTGAAAGATAAAAAAACTGATCCTGCTGTAATTGTAATTGATGATAAAATAAATTTTGTGATCAGCGTCTTATCAGGACATATTGGAGGAGCTAATGAATTAACTAAAGAGATTGCAGAAAAACTTGGAGCTTTACCTGTAATTACTACTGCAGCTGATGTTAACAAAACAATTGCAGTTGATCTTGTAGGAAGAGAATTTAATTGGAAAATAGATGATGATTCTACTGTAACAAAGATTAGTGCACATATGGTAAACGAAGAACCAATAGGCGTATTTCAAGAAGCAGGAGAAAAAAAATGGAATAAAAAATTACCAAAAAATGTTATGATTTATGAAAATATAGAGGATTTAAAAAAATCAAATTCTAAAGCATATCTTATAATTTCAGATAAAGTAATTGATGATGAAATATCTAAAGAGTCTGTGATATATCGTCCTCCAAGTTTAGTAATTGGTATTGGATTGCATTGGGATACTTCAAAAGATACGATCAGAGAAGGAATTGAATTTTGTTTGGAAAAATTCAAGCTAAGTTCAAAATCAATTGCAAAATTAGTATCAATAAAAAAACCAAAGGATGTACAAGGGTTAATAGATCTTGGGAAAGAAATGGGAATTTCAGTAGAATATGTGAATAGAGAAGATTTGGCTGAAATTTCTGCTCCAAATCCATCTGAAACAGTAAAAGCATTTGAAGGAACTGCAAGTGTTTCAGAAGCTGCTGCTATCAAAGTGTCTGAAGGTCAACTAATAGTAGAAAAGCAGAAATTCCCACCAAATTTGACTATAGCCATAGCGAGGATTATGAATTGAAACGAGGATTATTACTCATTGATAGAGGTAGTAGAGAAAGAGAAGCATCTGAAGAATTAGATGTAATTTGTCAAGGAATTCAGGCAAAAGGTAACTATGTTTTTACAGATTTTTGTTTTCTAGAAGTAGAACCACCGTATATTGAAGATGGGATTCCTAAATGTCTAAAACAAGATATTGATTCTTTAACTATAGTTCCTTACTTTTTGTATCCTGGGAAAAAAGTGAAAAATGCAGTTACAGATGTAATGAAATTTCAAAAAGATACCAAAGTAAAATTTGTAGTTACAAAACAAATGAGCATGCATAAAACTTTGGTAGATGTTGTTGAAAATAGAATATCTACGACACTAAAAGAAAATGAAATTACACTTTCAAATAATGAAGTAGATGTAATGATTATTGGACACGGTAGTAAAGATCCTAATGCACAAAGATCACTTGATTACATTGTAAATGAATTAGAAAATTCATATAGAAATGTTAGTAGATGTTGGTTAGAAATAGAACAACCTGATATTTTTGAAGGAATTAAAAAATGTGAAAAAGATAATCCTAAAGTGCTGATAATTGTTTTTTATTTTCTTCATGAGGGTGCACATGTTAAAACTGATATTAATAATGATTTGATACCAGCACTTGAAAAATCTACCATAGAGAAAGCATGCATTACAAAACATATAGGAACAGATCAAAAAATGGTAGATTTGATATTAGAAAGAGCAAAAGAGGTAGAAGATGCAGACTAAAAAAGGCCAATCAATTGAAGATGCAAGTATGCAAATGATAGAAGATGAAATAGGATCACATGAATTTAATGAAAAAGAATGGCCAATTGTTAGAAGAATTATTCATTCAACAGCAGATTTTGATTTTGCAGATAAAAATAAATTAATTTTTCATAAAGATGCAATTCAAAGTGGCATGAATGCCTTGAAAAATGGTTGTAGTATAGTAGTTGACGTTAATGGGGTTATTGGAGGAATGAACAAACAAAATCCAAAAGATTTTGGAAACAACATAGTTTGTAATATTTCAAAACCAGAAATCATGGAATTGGCAAAAAAAGAGGGTAAAACTCGTTCACAAGTATCAATGAGAGCGGCAATTTCTGATATTAATGGAGGTGTTGTAGCAATTGGAAATGCTCCAACTGCCCTTCAAGAAGTAATCCAAATGGTCAAAGAAGGAACAGTAAAACCTGCTCTAATAATTGGGATTCCAGTTGGATTCATTTGTGCTGCTGAATCTAAAGAAGAATTATCAAGATTGAAAGAAGCACCATTTATCACCAATGTTGGAAGAAAAGGAGGCAGTTCTTCAGTATCTGCTACAATTAATGCAATTTTTAAATTAATTAGAGCAGAATCATCTCTTTGAATATTTTATACAATTTTTAACAAAAATTTGTGCATAATCTGAACTATCAAAATACAGATGACCATAAGATGCTAATGTGTTATCTTGAATTAATCCATCTTGATGTTTTTTGATTCCTTCACCAATTTCTAAAGCATATGCAAATTTTGAGTCAGATGATACAGAATCCAATTGCGAGTAATGAAACTCATGACCCTGAAAAGTATGTAGTTTTTCTGATATTGGGTTTTTTGTGATAATTTTACCTTTGGTATAATTAAGCCTCATTTTCTTTGTCATTTTAGTTTCAGCATCAAAAAGACCAATCATTTTGTATTTTTTATTTTCAGATGAAATAGATTTTGTCAAATACATTAATCCTCCACATTCAGCATAGATAGGAAGACTATCTTCAGATAATTTCTTTATTGATTTTTTCATGATTTGGTTTTTTGAAAGAGAATCACCTAAAATTTCTGGAAATCCTCCACCAATGTAAAGTCCATTACATTTTGGAATTTTTTTATCTTTTACAGGACTAAAAAATTTTAAATTTGCACCTTCACGTTGTAATGCTTTTAGATTATCCTGATAATAGAAATTAAATGAAGTATCAAGTGCAACTGCAATTGTAGTTTTTACTTTTTTGATTAAAGGTTTTGGTTTTTTAGTTAGATCAGATGAATTTTTTGCAATTTTAATTATTTCACCAATATCAAGATAATTTGAAATAATTTTTGAAACTTTTTGAACTTGTGTTTTAAGAGTTTTATTTTCTAATGTAGAAATTAATCCAAGATGTCTTGACGGCATGTCAAGTAATGGATTTTTTGGAATTACCCCTATAATTGGAATTTTTATTTTTTCTAATGCAGTTCTGCACAATATTTCGTGCTTTTTACTGCCTATTTTGTTTAAAATAATTCCAGAAATGTGGGAATTCTTATGAAATTTTACAAAACCAAGAGCAGTTGCGGCAATAGATCGAGAAGTTTTACTAGCATCTAAAACTAACAATACAGGTGATTTTGTCAATGATGCTACATGATGTGTACTAGCATGATTTGAATCACCGCCAAATCCATCATAGTATCCCATTACTCCTTCTATTACAGATACATCTGATTGGGAATTTGAAATAAAACTATTCAAAAGTTGATTCTTTCCCATCAACCAAACATCCAAGTTGTATGTTTCATGTTTTGAAATACTTGATAGATATCCTGGATCAATGTAATCAGGTCCCACCTTAAATGGTTGAACAGAAAACCCATATTTTTGTAAACAATAAATGATTGAACATGTAATTGATGTTTTCCCTACTCCACTAGTAGCACCTGCAATAACAATTCTAGGAATTCTCAATTTGCATGACTTGAATCATTTTTTATTTAAATTGATAGATTTTGGGAAATCCTCAATGTTTTTAGTGAGATTCATCAAGTATAATTTATGGAAAAAGATGGATTGACAATTGTTTATACTGGAAAAGGTAAAGGAAAAACAACAGCAGCTTTAGGCATTGCATTACGTGCAACTGGATATGAAAAGAGAACGTGTATGATTCAATTCATCAAAGGTTCATGGCATTATGGAGAAATGGATTCATCTAAGAGACTTGAACCAGAATTTGAAATGGTAGCAGTTGGTAAAGGATTTGTTGGAATAATTGATGATAAAAGTCCAAAAGAAGATCATGAAAAAATTGCTAAAGAAGCAGTTAGAATTAGTAATGAAAAAATACAATCAGGAAACTATGATATTGTAATTTTAGATGAAATAAACTATGCCGTGAATCTTGATCTAATTTCAGTAGAAGATGTTTTAGACATTATCAAATTAAAACCAAATAATGTTGATTTGATACTTACAGGTAATTATGCCAAAGATGAAGTTATTGAAATTGCTGATCTTGTTACAGAAATGAGAGAGATAAAACATCCATTTCAACAAGGAATTAAAGCAAAGAAAGGAATTGATTTCTAACGAGCAACATTAATTTACGCATGAGGAATTTTTAGAAGAAATGTCTACTGAAATTCAAGAAATGCCTGAACAAGGAGAGATTATTCTTGCTACAATAACCAAAGTAATGGATCATGGCGCATATGTGACATTAGATGAATATGATGAGATTCAAGGATTTTTACATATTTCAGAGATTGCTCCAGGTTGGATAAGATCAGTAAGTAGATTTGTCAAAGATGGTGAGAAAAAAGTTCTACTAGTAAAAAAAGTAAATGCAAAAAGAGGCGATATTGATCTTTCATTAAAACAAGTTTCAAAAGATCAGAAAAAACAGAAGTTAAAAGAAGTTAAAAAATATGAAAAAGGTAAAACATTACTACAAAATGTTCAAGAAAAAACAAAATTATCAGATGAAGAAATAGAAAAATTAGAAGATGATATTTATTCAAAATTTGATTCAGTTTATGATGCATTTATAGAAATTGGAAGAAACGGAATAGAATCTGTTAAGGAACTTAAGCTAGCAAAAAAAACTGCAACAGTAATTGAAGAAATATGTTCAAAAATAAAATTACCATCAGTTGAGATTAGAGGGATTATGGAAATCACAAACAGTAAATCAGATGGGATAGAAATTATTAAAAAAGTTTTGTTAGACACTCTAAAAAAAGATCCTACAATGGATATCACATATTTAGGTGCACCAAAATACAGATTGTCAATAACTTCAGAAGATTTTAAATCTGCTGAAAAATCATTAAAACCAATTATTATTGAAATTCAAAGTAATATAGAAAAGAAAAAAGGTACATTCACATTTACCAGAGAAGAATCAAAGAAAACAAGGGATAATTGAAATGAAATTTCAATTAAGGAAATGTGTTATATGTTATCAATATACACTTAAGGAAAAATGCTCAAAGTGTAATGAAGAAACAATTTCTGCACATCCAGCAAAATTTTCACCTGATGATAAATACATGAGATATAGACTAGCTGAAAGATACAATTAATTTAATGGAACATAATCTTTATTAATTTCATAAACAAATACGCCAACTACATATTCACCTTTTTCAGCATCAAAACTAGGAGAAGTGTAAACTAATTTTAGTGGTCCTTCTTCGTCTATGGGGAATTTAATATCCTTAACATATATCGGAGTTAATCCGGGTTGGTAAACTTCTGATTGTTGATTAGTTTGAAGATTTACATACAGTAATGGTGAAAATGGTATCATTTTTCCAAGCATTGTTTCATTCCAAAAATAGTTAGTAGTAATAACTCCATCAGAATGGAAATATTTTGCCAGGGGTTCTTCTGCAATTTTAATAAACCAATATGATTTTGATTCATCTCCTCCTCCACCTAAAGCATAAAGTGGTTGATTGTTATAATCCATACCTAATCTTTCACCTGTAACAAATATTACAAAATAATCAGATCCCATATCACGTAAAATTTTCCAACCTTGTTCAGGAGAGCTAGCAAACATTGTAGCCAGTTTTTTAATTATCCAATCATTTAAAGTTGAATTATCAGCCAAAGTTGATCGATCTGCTTTTGTTTGAATCCAATAACCATAATCCCACCAAGCACCTATTACTGAGTCTTCAGGAGTATTATTCTTAATCCATTCCAATGAATCGATCCAATCAGTACTACTAATTGAAAACGTACTACCACCATTCATGATTGTGATAGGATTATGTGTTATTGTAGAAATATTTGTATTTACAGGATAAAGTAATGGAATAATTAGTAAAATAATTAATCCAACAATAAAGGATGATTGGATAATGGAATTTTGGGATTTTTTTGATGTAGTTTTATTTGAAAGAAATTCTTTTAATAATAAAGATAATCCTAAAGAAGATAAAATAATTATTGATAAAGATGCAAAAACTTCTAATCTAATAAATGCAGAACTAACGTATACTCCGATTAGTCCTATAATCAATGAAAAAGAAATCATATCATTTTTTACAAAATTAAATTTCTTAGAATTTGTTAAAAGAAGCCAAAGTCCTAATGCAGCGAATATCATCAATATGGAATGAAAAAGAAAAGATTGTGGAAGTGTAGTAGTGGCGTGCTCAGAAACAGAATCTACAAGTGGATCAGTTGTTGTTAAAAATGGATTTAATGCGTTAAGATATCTATGACTAGGATGAAAGATTCCTTCATCTCCATCTTCTGAATTAAGACCTAATATTAGAAAACTTGAAAAAGATAATACTAGTACTGTTAGAAAAAATAAACCATTTCTGGTCTTATGTTTTTCATTACTTTTATGTTGAATAATAATACAAAATACTAAAAATATTGTAGGTATGATTAAAGATAATCCTCCTAACTTAACAATAAAACTTGTTCCTAGCCTTTCAAATGCAAATGCTGTTACAATAGTTGAAATTGTAAAAAGTGGAATAGACCAAATCAAAAACTTATGATCTTTTCGTAAAAAGGGTAATGTTAAGAAGAAAATACCTATAGGAAGAAGGAAGAATTGATCACCACCCCATGCAGATAAGCCAAATACAATGAAAATACCTGCTGTAACTAATTTAAAAATAGCAATTTTATAATTTTTTGATTTAATTCCACTTAAAAGAAGATAAATTGCGAAAATACTAAAAAATAAACCAAGTGGTTCTGATTTGAACCAGCCTACAAGTCCACGTATTATAATAGGTATAGAAATTGAAAACAATAATGATGCAAATAATCCAGCAGTAGTTCCACCAATTATTCTGACTAAAGCAAAAATAACAATAGTAGTTAAAGAACCAAAAATTACTGGGAAAAGAATAGTAAAATCATAGAGATTTCCACCAGATCCAAAAATCCAATATGTAGTTGCAGCTGTAAGATGTAACATTACTTGGGAATTTGAAGAAACATCTCGTCCGTTAGGATACCAGCTTAATTCATCATTCCATTCAAAATATGCATCAATTCCATTATCTACAATATATTGAGTTGCCCTATAATTAAAAAAAGGATCAAATTCATTTAATTCCCAACCAAAATCTGCAGGTTGAGATCTTAGCAAAAAAGAAGTTGAAAAAGATATTGAAAGTATGCCTATGATTAAAAGATGGTTTAGCTTAAAATCAAAACCACCAATTGAAAATAAACTAGAATTAGAATTCAATATTTTTTATCAATTATTTGTGTTTATTACTCTTTTTGAAAAATAATTTTGGTTTAAAAATAACATATCATTATGGAGCAAATTTACCTTCAAGTTTTGTTTCATCAAGAATATGTTTTTTCATTGATTCTTCAACTTCTACTTTTGTAGAACCTTGTTTTAGATTTAGAGTTTCGTCTAAAGCATAAAGCTTGAAAATGTAAGTATGTTCTTTATCTGGTGGTGCAGGGCCACCATATCCTATTTCATCAAAATCAGTATTACCATCAACAGAATCATCTGGAATTGAATTTTCATAAATTTCTCTTGTATTTGGAGAAATATTCCATAAAACCCAATGAACCCAAACTTTGCCAACTGCATCCATTGCATCAGGATCATCCATTATCAATACTAGTGATTTTGTTCCTTTTGGAATTTCAGAAATTTGTAATGGAGGACTAAGATTTTTAATTTTATATCCATATTTTCTTGGTATAACTCCACCATTTCCAAAAGCTGAACTTTCTAGTTTCATGTTAATTATGTAATCAAAAGTCCAAGTTAAATTTTTCTAAGATTCTAAGATGATTTTATCTTGTGAAAAAGAAAGTATAGAGCTACCAACTTGTTTTATCTGTTTTTTTAATTCTTTATCCATTGTTCCAATAATGGATCTATGAATTTTTACATAATTCAGTAATTCTTTGTCTGCAAAATTTCCTTGAATTGGGATAATTTTGAATTTTTTTATAAAATTTAGAGTTTTATCTATATCTTGTTTTTTTTCAGGATTATTTTGTAATTTAATTAATTCATTTTTCACAACTTCAGGAACAACAAAAGAAATGGAACCAATTTCCATATTCAAATTATCTATATTTTTAATTCGTCTTGTTGCTAAATGAATTAAGAAACTAGTATCACAGATTACTTCAACCAACTATTCCTGCACCAATTAGTCTCCATCTTTCATCAATTCTTCTACTAATTGCCACATTACCATCCTCAAATATACATGCAGGTCTTCTAAGTTCAATTTCTATATTTTTAGATTTTACTTTAGTAACTTTACCTAATACTGGAGCAGTTCCAATGTTTAATCGAAGTAATTCTCCAATTTTTATTGGTTGAACTTTAATATCTTCAGTAATTCCTACTGCAGAATCAAACAAGTTTATTTCTAATTTTAATTGTGTAGAGTTTTCAGGTAATGTTCCAGGTTTTCCAATTACTGAACCAATAAAAGAATCACTTCTAGTCATAGATGGATCTAATTTTGTTCCAATTGCAACTAAACCTCCAGGTTTTACCGATTCAACAATTCCCGCAGCAGTCCCCAATGAAGTTATTTCTGTAAGTAATGGCTCATATGATTTCTTTTTTTCATTGATAATTCCAGGTTTGATTTCAATTTCATCACCTACATTAAAAATTCCCTGAACTAAGCTTCCGCCAATTACCCCACCTTTGATATTTTTTAATTTTATACCAGGTTTATTCACATCAAAAGAACGTAAAACATGCATTACAGTATCTTTTTTCTCATCTCTTTCTGGTGTTTTGATTGTTGACTCTATAGAACCAATTAATGCATCAATATTCAAACCAGATTGAGCAGAAATTGGAATTATAGGGGCCTTTGCAGCGTGTGTTCCTTTTACAAATTTAGTGATATCCTGATAATTGGTTAATGCTTCTTTGTATGAAAGTAAATCAACTTTATTTTGAACTACGACTATTTGCTGAATCCCAAGTGTTTGTAAAGCTAAAAGATGTTCTTTTGTTTGTGGTTTAGGAACTTTTTCATTTGCTGCAACCATTAATAATGCACCATCCATCAATGCAGAACCTGAAAGCATGTTTGCCATCAAACTTTCGTGTCCTGGACTATCTACAAAACTAACAACTCTAGATAATTCACTTTCTTTTCCACAGTTGTTACATTTTGGGGTAGTAGAAAATCCTAAAGGTTCTTCACAACTTTTACATTTGTAAAATGCCGCATCAGAATATCCTACACGAATTGTAATTCCACGTTTAAGTTCTTGACTATGTACACTTGTCCATGAACCAGTTAATGCTTGAATAAGAGTAGTTTTTCCATGATCTACATGTCCTGCAGTACCAATGTTAACACATGGTTGATAACCATATTTTTTTATGTACCAATCAGGAAGTGTTTCTCTCCAATGCATGAGTCAAAATGTAGAATTGGTCTATGTTAAGTTATTCTTTTTTATCTTTAGTTTTTTCTTCTGTAGATTCTGCTGCATCTTCAGCTGATGCTTCAACAGGTAATTCTCCATCAAATTTACAATTTATCTGATAGATTTCTTCAGACACTGTATTTCCTCGCATTAACTTTCTCATTCTTTGTCCAGTTTCAGCAGCTTGCAAACCAACACCCTTTGAAAGTAAAACACGTTTTCTTGCTGCACCATGAATATCATCTCTCATTGGAACACCAGATTTGTCACTTCCTCCAGTGAGTTTTAATTTTCCAGATAATCCTACAATTACAGCATCAGTTTCATTTCCTAATTGTAATCCTAACAATGGATTTGCATCACTATCTTTGAGTTCTTTTGAAAGAGATTTTCCCTTTATATCAGATATTGTAAGTTTGAAGTTTGTCAAGTATTAAAAAAAACAGTCAAACGACTAATTAGTCTTTGGACATTATTTTTAAATTAATATTCAAAAAGACAGTCATATGGTAGAAGATATCAAATGTCCAAAGTGTGATGGTAAAATGGTAAACATGCAAGCATGCCATATGTTTTGTCCTAACTGCGGTGCACATCTAGATTGTTCTGATAAAGGAAATTATTGGTAATTACATTCCTGATCTATCTGGGATATAATCAGCTGCCATGTTCATTGCCTGATCTTTCATGATTTCAAGATAAGAATCATAATCTGCCTCAAAATTACAATGAGGGCATTTTACTTTAGTTACTTCATCATCTAAAATTGCAACTCTCTCACATTCTGGGCATTTTGCATCCATGGTATAATTTTGCAATCAAGATATTTAATCATAATTAATGAATGTCTCCTAGGCGGAGTTAGTTTAGTCTGGTATGACGTCATCTTCCCAAGCCTCAAGTTACTTCTCCGCTTAGAAAGTAAAGGTAAATCTTCCTCATAGAGTATGTTTAGTTTCTTTTTGATTGAATGAATGAGTTTATGCTCGTAGTTTTTTGATGGCCTAAGACTACCTTGGAGATATTCTCTTTCTTTCCTACTTAGCATATTGTTATTTTTCTCCCCTCGAAGTATTTAGATCTTGATCAACTTAGTGTTTTAGATTTTTTTTAGTAAATTTAGAAAATAATAAAATTCCAAAAATTTCCAACTGTTCAATAAATGCAACAGTGTAAAAATGAAGAATCCATCCATCAAAAACATCATTGATTATAGATAATGCCCCAGCAAATAATGGAAATTCAAAAATCAAAGTCAATATGGATAATCCTATTCCTAAAACTAGTCTTTCAAATGTAAATTCTAGTTCTGGAGTAAATTCTAAATCATGATTTGAAATTTGTGTAGTTTGAGAGAGTAAGTCCTCTTTTTCTTCATAATAGTACGAATTACCCATTTCAATTGAGAAGATTAAGACTCCAAACACTACTAAAACAAGGATTGACTGTAAATATGCAAATTTTAAAAATCGACTTGAATGTAGTCGTTCTATTTGTCTTTGAAAGATTCTTCCAAATATCCCTAACTTTTGTTTTTTTGATAGAATTAAAATCAAAACCGTTATGATGGAAATTAATCCAAAAGATCCCCACCAATTATCACTTACATAGGTCACAAAAAATAGTCGTACAGGAAGAAAAATTCCTGTCATAACTCCAAAAACAAGTAAAATTTCCTTTAAGTTTTGAAATTCCTTCATTTCGTTCTACCAAAAATTATTAAAAATACAATGTAACTAGAAAATGAAATAAAATTCAAAATTATTTGTGATGTGATTTCATTTTGAAGATACCATGATGTGATAGTTACTTCTATGATTGAATTTACCCCATGTCCTAAGGCAAGAGATAAACTTGTAATCATTATCCATGGGTGATTTCTTATCCAAGAAATTTTACAGAATGGTAGTAGTGAAATACCCATTGCAAATAGTCCTCCAGATACATAAAATAGAAAATTATTTGAGATTCCTCCAAAACATAGTAAAGATGAATTAGTTAATCCTATGCTAATTTGAGATTGATTTCCTTCCAGTTCGCAAATTAATCCATGGCCTAATTCGTGAACAAAATTCAGTGGTATTACTAAAAGTATTAGTAAAATTGTTGCATTTCTTACAATTTTAAAATCAATTTTAGGTTCTAATGCAAATTTCATTTCAAAATCCCCATGAATTGTTTTTACGATTTGATTTGTTTTGTCCAAACATGTTATCAATGAAATCTTGATCTTGTTCTGAAGAGAAATAAGACTCAGTATCATTTTTTTTCTGATTGTTTTGAGCATCACTCATGTTTTGTGAGTATTGTGCAAGAATTTTCAATAGTTCCGTAACCATTTGTTTTAGTTGTCTTTTCCAAACTTGTTTTGTATTTTGATTCGCTGAATCAGTAAATATAGATTTTTCATCATACTGTTTTCTTTTTTCAATATCCGATAATACTGAATATGCCTCATTGATTTGGTTCATCATCTCTTCGGACAATGAAGTTTTGATTCTGTCGGGATGAAACATTAATGATAACTCTCTGTATTTTGATTTGATTTCCTCCTGTGTTGCACTAGATGGAATTCCTAGTATATCATAGTAATCAGTCATTTTCCTAGAACCCAGCTCCATAATTTTTGGTCAGCTTTATCCAGAATTATATCTCCTCTGATTTTATATTTTGAACAAAATTCTGCAAGCTGTTCTTCCATAACAGGCATTTTAACAAATGGATTTTCATTTTTCCAAAGTTCTGACATGTAAAAAAATGAGTGTCTTGCTTCACAGACATTTTTGTGAATACATGTTTTACATGAAATATTTGAGATCATTTTTCCACATCACATACTATAATGTTCATTAATGCAAAGTCCTCTTGTCAAAATTAATTTGTCCACATCCCCATTCACATATTGCATTACTTGATACAGATCATTTTTTTCAACATCTACTTTCATTTCTTCAATAGAATTCATGACTTCATTGATTCTATTTCGAATTTCTTCTAGAGAATCCCATTCTTTTCTAATGGATTCATCTCTCATACTGTTCTACCTCCTTGTTGACAATGTGAATGTCAGACAGAGTTTTGTATTCCTTACAATGTAAGGCTAAACTATCACCTTGTAACGTCATTGAAACATACGGGTATTGTTCATTCCATGTTTTGACCACATGATCATAACTCATTCTGGCCACACACATTTCCAAATGTATACACCTAGCACAGGTTTTGTTTTTCTCAGTCATGATTTCTCTCCAAAAATTGTATTTGAGGAAAAAAAATGGTTGAAAAAATCAACTAATACAGTCCTCCTGCATAATCATTTCCAGAACCAAAAACATTGTTCATGTTAAATCCATAATTTTTGGTTTTTGAAGATTTGGTTTTTCTTGATTTTTTTCGTATTTTTTTCCTGTTTGTTTTGTTTGAAGTTTTTTGCTTTCTTTTTTTGATGGAATTGTTAAAATCAAATGGATTATCATTTGAATTTTCAAATGCATTGTTGCCATATCCAATTAAGAAGTTAGGATCTATTCTTTCAACAACATATTTACTTCCCAGTTGTTTTTTCTTTTTCCTTTGTAAAGTAGAGAGTTTTGAATTTCCCGTCTTTACTTCTACATACTTTGTTTCAGTTTTTCCAGTTATGGGATTTTTTCGTGTTGCTCTATAATCATGGCCACGTCCAGTTCTAGTCATTTTCCATCCATCCCATTCCCAAACAGTTTTTGTTTGTGTTTCTCCTGCTTTTCCTTGATTTTGGTTCGTAGTGTTTACTTCTTTTCTAGTTCGTTTCCAAATTGAAAAATTTCCCATCTTGAAATTTTCAATCATTGATTATTTCCTCCATTTGATGATTTTTTGTTGTGTTCTAGAATTTTTTCGATTTCAAAACCTGTATCTAATGCGTGTTGAATACAAAATCTAACAACACCCGATACACTAATTCCCCTTCCTGTTTGCATCATTATTTTTCCAACGATAAATTGGAGTGATGATGCCATTTCTGAATCTAAAACAAATGTATGTCTTGTAGGAATTTTTCTTGTATTTGTAGACGTAGTTTTTGTTTTTATGATTCTTGTTTCGTCAAGATCGGGTATTACTTTTTGTTCAAAATACCTATGTTGGCATTCTTTATTCCCACACGTGTTTTTGTTTTCAAGTTTATGTTTCTCTTGGCAGATATCACATCTCAATGGATTGTAACCTTGTGTGCTTAGATCCTTAATCCCTACCTGACTTGCTCTGTTCAAATACATGTTGAGGCCTCCATTTTTGAATTGATTTTTAGGCCTCTAACTCCTTTGATGCAATTATTTGTCACTTTTGATGTTGAACAAGAGTTACACCATTGCAAGCCTACCTTATGCCATACACCTTTGGTCATGTATCGCAAACTGTAGGTGATATTTTTGCAGTCAGGACAAAAATAGTTTGCATATCTTGTTCCTCTAGACAAATTCTTTGACTGAAAAAATTCAGAATTTGTTGTGGTTTGGGATGTTTTATAGCCCAAATCAGGTTTTTGCACGTCTATGATCTTAAGATCATTCGTAAATTTTTTGAATTCCATTCTGACTAGTATAGTAAAATTACAGAACTTAAAATTTAAATGATAGTGCTATCAAAATAATGATATGACAATATTTGAGAAATATAAGAGAATTTACGATTTTTTAGAAAAAAGTGGGGAGATGAGATGGATTGAAATTGTAAATGCATTTGATAAAAATAAAAAAATATTGGATGGTGATTTTATGAGTAGGCCAACTACAACGAGGATGATTAATCGCGGTTACAATATGGGTAAATTTCACAGAAATGAAATTTATCGCAAACTTGGGAAGAATACAAAATACAAAGTAATGTCAATAAACGATTTAGAAGAAAGAATAGAATTTTTTAATATGAAAATTGAAGAAATTAAAAACTTACGAGAAGATTGTGATAAAAAAATAGAAGAAAAAGGGTTAATGAGAAAGATTGTAAATGAAATTGATGACAAATATTTGAGAAAAGTTGTTAAAATGATTGTTAATCTTCAAAAAATGATAGATAGTTTAGAAAAAAGTGTTAAAAATACACAAGGTGGTGATGGGGAAAAATGCTCTTCACAAATGAAAGAATTAGAGAATGAAAGAAAAATGTTTAAAAAATTACATGAAAATATTGAAATTAAAATAAAAAAGAAAAAATGGTTTAAGTTTCAAAATGAGGAAGAAGAATATTTACTAAATGAAATGGTAGATGCTGAAGAAAAATTAAAGGAATTATTATTAGATAAAGAGTAAAATTTGTATCTATGAAAATTAGATTTTGGCCTTATTTTCTGTATGAACCTGCCACTAATGATATCTAATCCTGACAGTATGGAAATACTTTGGAACAAATGAATTCAATATAATACAATTAATGATTCAATACTGAATGTTTTCTCTTCTACTGATTGTTTTATTGTGAATACTATTATTTTTCCCCACGTCTAAAAAGAATTATAATAGATTTCAAAAAATAAAAAAAGAAAGAGTTAGATTGTTACTCTTTTCTTTATAATTCTCTTTCCTTGTCCATCCTTTGTGATTTCAAAAGGTGCAAATTCAGATGTTAATGTCTGGATATGTGAGCGAATTGATTGAAATGAACCATGCCCACATTTTTTGCGGGAGAGAAAAACAATAGTAGCAATCAAACCCTTATAGAATATCCATCCATTAGAACAAATTTTATCAGTAAGATACTCTTCAGTTATATCATAACATTTGTTACTGATTTCTATCTCGTTTGATAAGTTCTTTTTTTTGTCTTTTTTGAAAAAACTCTCTCCCACATACATCTCTGGTTGATTTTTTTCTAGTTTGATGATTGCTTTTTCTTGAAAATCTTCATCAGTTATCTTCTTAATATTACAACTTTGGTGTGCCAAAGCAAGATTATCCTCTCTATTATCATTCCAATCACCGTTCAAATGCTCCAAAATAGGCTCACGAGGACTAGAAAACTTCTTTTCACATAGATAACATTGGTATCCATCTCGTTCAACAAGATATTTGAATATCTTCTTTTTTTGTGCTAGGGTAAGTCTACTCATGTTGTACCTCACCTTTTTTGTTTTCTGAGAGAGTATTTTCGCTCAAAATTATATTTTTTGAATTATCTTTGTAGATCATAAGCACTTGAAACAAATTCTAAATATTTAACGCGAATGGACGGTCATTTTTCGACATTTTTGATTCGAAATTGCCCATCAGTCTTTTATAGATGAAATTTTTTTAGATAGTTTTTCCAAATTTTATTCCATTTCTTTTGATTATTACTCATCAAAGGAAGAAAATAATGTCTTTGAGATACATTACCACGTCTTCCTTGCATAAATTCAGCTAGTAATGGATCAATCTTTGTAGCATTAATTGTATAGTTTAGCTTTCGTAGATAACGTAACTCACATCCTAAGATACTAGACTTCATGTTTCGTTTAATTCCTGATTTATTTACAGTAGATGTTATTTTATTATGAATTTCTGGGTGACAAAAAACAGCATTAGTCTTCTTAGTCTTCCTATCCCAAAATAGCTCCATAACACCATCATGACAAATCTTTGAATGATTGTTGTAAGCCACAATAGATTCTTCGGTTCTTAGGCCAGTAGTCAGAACAAAAAGGCCAAAAATCCTGTATTTTGTGGGGAGAGAATCAATACTAGACAATACAGTATCTAAAGGAATTTGAGAAGCAATACGATAATTATTCCCATTTGAAGTAACGTTCCATTTGATTTCTTTCTTCTTTAACCACGCAGTAAATTGTTCATGTAAATCAGAATCATATTTGATGTCATGATACCTACATAGATTCCCCATAGCTCGCATATCATTTTGTTTTTCTCTATTATTCGTGCGTAAGACAAATTCATCTGAGAATATCTGATTTGATACCCGCGGACTTCGAGTTATGATTGAGCGAGCATATCTAGGATTTTTGTTGTCATATAGCCATTTTTCATAATTTGGATCAGATGGAATCTGAGCTAAATTATTACTAATTTTGGTAATTTCCTTACTAAATTCAGTAAGTGAATAATCATTTTTAGTAGGAAAATCCGAATTCTGTGCGAGCGGAGTTAGTTTAGTCTGGTATGACGTCAGCTTCCCAAGCTGAAGGTCGCGGGTTCAAATCCCGCACTCCGCATTATAATTCCCTAATTGCTTGTTCTATGATTCCTCTATCAGAAGCTTTTGGATAATATTTCAAATAATTTTTAAGATCATCTTTTGCATCAGAATTTTTGTTTTGTTCTCCTCTAAGAAAGGCACGATTTTTATAAATTTTTGCAGATCTTTTTGGGTTAATCTCAATAGCTTTATTGTAACAATTCTCTGCCTTTTCAAATTGATTTGTTTTAAGATAAAAATTTCCCAATCCATTATATGTCAAATAAGAACTACCGTTAAATGCTAAACATTTTTCATAGTATTCTACACATTCCATAGATTTTTGTTCGTTCATCGCAGTTCCCAACAAATGAAGTGCAGTTGAATTATTTGGATCAATTTCTAATGCTTGTTTTAACAATTTAGTTGCCTCAGATGAATTTCTTAAAATATTTTGTTTTTCTGATTCAAAACATAATCGATTTGATTTTTCATTTGAATCATTATCAAGTTTAATAGAAGATAAAATATCAGATGGAGCTAATACAATCAATAACTTACCATCTTCAGACCATTCTTTCTCAAAGATATCTTGAGGAATTGCTCCCTCTTGTTGTTCTCCTTTTTTGTTACCTTTCTGAATATAATGAAGAATTGTTTTTTCTTCATCATTATAACCTGTAATAACAGAAGCATGTTGTGTAATTTCAGGAATTCCAGGTAGAATAACAATTGGAGGAATACCAGAATCAATAATTTTTTTTAATTCAAATAAAGACGAATGTACAATTTTACATGTTAAGCCATGTCTTTCAGCAGATTCTATTCCTTCAATTAAAATACTACCATTAAATCCTGGATACTTTTTTGCAGTTTCCATAGCTTCAGACATGGACAATTCAATATTCCAATATTTTGAAACTACGTTAATTGGTAAAGGAAGACAAATATTTTCTTCATCAACAAGAGGTAAAATTAGTTCATGATCTTCTTGTTCCATGGATAGAAAAATTTTGAGAGTAATTAAAATCAATCAGAGTAAACAAAATTTTTCAATTAATTTATGACCATCATGACTCATTTCTGGGTGAAATTGGGTTCCAAAGATGGATTTTTTTTCATATTGAATAATTTCATATTTACAATTTTTAGATTCTGCTAAAGGGGTTAATGTGTCAGGTAATTGAGAAATTTCAAATCCATGACTTTCAAACACATTCAAAATATTATTTGATATAGGATTATCTTTGAAAATTTTAATTATTTCGTCACCTTTTTGAAGTGATTTAGTTTTTCTAATTGTTCCCCCCAAAGTAAGTGCTAAAATTTCTGCACCATAACAAATACCAAGTAATTTTATATTATTTTTAACAGAAAAATTGATAATTTTAGAATTGATTTCATTAATTTTTTTTTCATTTTTTCTTCTTCCAGATAAAATAATTGAATCATAATTTTCAAGAG
>Ga0257124_1001373_pt1 | contig 18290 bp, 12 predicted proteins | sample SI106_150metaG_FD_190154 | JGI IMG/M metagenome (GOLD analysis project Ga0257124, IMG submission 190154) | Marine microbial communities from Saanich Inlet, British Columbia, Canada - SI106_150 | ecosystem: Environmental > Aquatic > Marine > Inlet | place: Canada: British Columbia | collected...
TTTTTAGTAATTCCAGATTTTTTATAACCCGATACGGTGATTCATAATATACTATTGGAATTTTGCTTTCAGCTACTTTTTTAAAATAAGTTTCTCTACCCTTTTTATGTGGCGGATAACCTAAAAAAGTAAAATTCTGCATATTTATCCCGGCAACTGACACAATCGCTCCTAAGGCCGATGCGCCCGGAATCGGTATAATTACTACTTTCTTGTCAAATTCGTTCAGAACAGCGCTTATTAGCTCTCCTCCGGGGTCTGAAACTCCGGGAGTGCCAGCGTCTGTTACTAAACCAAGGTTTTTCCCTTCTTTCAGCAATTTTAATATTTTGTCTACTTTAATTTTCCCGGAATGATGATGATAACTTATAGTTGGCTTTTGAATCTCGTATCGATCTAAAAGTTTTTTAGTAACCCTAGTATCTTCACACAAAATAAAATCAACCTCCTTCAAGGTTTTTACTGCCCGAAAAGTAATATCCTCCAAATTACCAATTGGCGTGGCCACAATATACAATTTCCCAAATTCTTTTTTCATTTAGCTTTATTCTACAACAAATCTTTTATTTTTTCAACCTGTTTGTTCCAGGTAAATTCTTGCTCTACTCTTCGTCTGCCCTCTTCTCCTATTTTTCTTCTTAATTCTTTATCTTTTAATAACTTAATAATTTTTTCACTGATTTCTTGTTCGTTTATTGGGTCAACTAAAAAACCTGTTCTTTCATGAACAATCGCCTCTATTACTCCGCCAGATCTTCCGCCGATAACCGGCTTGTTAAATAAATTCGCTTCTAAAAAAACAATCCCGAAACCCTCAACATCTTCATTGATCTGTCTACTTGGCATAACAAATATATCACACAAATCAAGTAGCGCTTTAACCTCGTCGTTGCTACTGTTTTGAATTAAAATTATATTTTCCTTAACAGGAGAACCTTCAATGATCTCCTTGATTTCCTTTTCATAGCTCCCTTTACCTCCGGCTATTATGTACAGTGTGTTTTTTTCTTCTTGAACAACTTTTGGCATTACTTTTATTGTTTTGTCAAAGCCTTTCCGCTTAACCAATCTCCCCAAAGAAAGAATTATTCTTTTATCTTCTAAATTATATTTTTTAATTAATTCTTGTTTAACGCTTTCTTTTGCCGGTGGTTTATTAAAGGGACAAGGGTAAACAATTGTTATTTTTTCCGAATTTACTCCAAATTTTTTAAGTTCCTCAGCCGTAAATTTACTATTTGCAACAACAAATTTTGCTTTTTTCAAAACTTTTTGCGCTAAAACTTTATTTTTAATTTTTTTCTGGGCATTTAAAATATCCAACCCATGGATAAAAACACCATAATCAAACTTTAATACCTTAGATAAAAATAAAGTAATACTCCCCAAAGGCAAAATCTGTCCAACTAAAACTGTTTTTATTTTCTCTTTTCTAATAACTCTCCACAAATGCCAAAAACTAAAAACCGACTTTGGCCAAATAGGCAAAGCAGTGATCAAATTCCGACGATAAATTTTATAAGGAAATTCGCTATCTTTTTTATTCTTTCTTTTTAAAGTCAAAACAACTATTCTATCATTTAATAAATTTCCACAAATCTCCCTATAATAACTAGCCACCCCACCAAAATCCGGCGGAAAATCAAGTGTAAATAAAAGTGTCTTTTTCATAAAGTTATTTTATTTTTCGCAAATTTCTTTAAAATCACAATAATCACAAAGTCTGCCGGGGCTGGCTTCAAAGCAACCTGAATTAATTTTTTCTATTGTTTCAGTAATGCTTTTTTCTACTTTTTCCAGTTCTTTTTCTGTTCCTAGGAATTCTACTTCGCTGTTATTGTCTAAATAATAAAAACTTAAAGATTTTATTGGCTTTTCAAAAATATCTGCTCCGGCTAGTTGATAGATTAATAGTTGCTTTTTATCTTTTAAACTTAATTTTTCTTTTGGCGAACCAGTTTTATAGTCAATGATTTTTATTCCTCCGTCCACTTCGTCGATTCTATCGATCACGCCCTTGAAGCTATAGTCAGCTGATACCTTAAATTTAAATCCTTTTTCCAAATAAAGTGGAGACAGAATTTCTTCTTTATATTTTTCGTAAAATTCACGTAAAATTTCTCTGCCTTTTTTAAAATAATCTTCTTTAGATTTTTTATCTTCAAACCAATCGTCTACCCAAGAGGCTTTATAAATCTCTATAATTTCCTTTAGCTCAATAATTTCACCGAGCTTTTTTCTTTCTGTCTTACCTTTAGAAAATAAATCTGTTTGCTCTTCTTTTGATCTGCTAATTATAGTCTCCATCATTCTTTCAAACGTCTTATGCATAGCGCGCCCAAAACTAAATTGCGCTTTACCATGAACAGGGACTTTTAAAATAAAGTTATAGTAATATTGTTTCGGACAAGTATCGTAAGCAGCTAACTGAGAAAAGGAAAAATGTTTTGGCAAAGGATACTCTTGCTTTTTGTTTTGGTCTTCTCTTTTTTCAATCTTTGCAGCCTGAAGCTGGTCATTCTTCGACTGAGAACCAATTTCATTATTTATCAGATCCAACTCAATCAAAAATCGAGATGGTTTCTTTTTTCTCATTCCACCGTAATCTTTTCCCCAACTGAAAAACAATCCTTTTTTTGCCCGTGTCATGGCTACGTAAAAAAGTCTTCTTTCTTCCTCTAAATGAACATCACCCTCAGGTAAAATTTCTTTTATCAAATCATCTGGTAATAAAATCGGATCTCTTCTCTCAATCGTTGGAAACCGTTTGTCAACCAAGTTAACCACAAAAACATATTCAAACTCCAGTCCTTTGGCTCCATGAACAGTTAAAATTTTTATTGCTTCCGGACCGGATTCATAGTCCGGAGTAAGCGTTCCCTGCTCCCCGGAGTCTATCTCCATATTTAATTCTTCTAAAAATAAATTCACGCTTCGGTCATCATTTGTTTGTTCAAATTCTTTAACCTTTCTATAAAACTGATTTAAATAATTCATGTCCTCTCTTACTTTTTGCTCATCTTGCTCGGTTAAATATTTTAAGTATCCGCTGTCCTCTAAAAATAACAAAATAATTTCTGCAATTCCTCTTTCTTTTGTTAAAACTGTGTGTCGTTCTATTAAGCTCAAGACTTTATTTATTTTCTGAAGTGTTTCTTTCTCCAGGCCAAACTTTGACGCTTCTTTCAAAGTCTCATAAAGCGATAAAGTTTTCCGCTTTGCCCAATAGTTAATGTTACTGATTTCTTGTTGATTAAATTTAAAAACAGGCAAATTCAAAATCCTATAAACTGCTTTTGATTCATGATAGTTATCCAGCAACTTTAAATAAGCGATTATATTCATTATTACCGGCTTAGCGTAAAGACCGCGAGAGGCCAAGAAAATATACGGAATATTGGCTCGCTCCAAAACAGGAATAAAATTACTGGCCATTTGATTAGCTCTAATTAAAATTGCAAAATCATTCCAGCTTAAATTGCTTTCTTTATTTTTTATTTCAATAATTTTCTTAACAACTTTTCCCACTTCTTCCTCCAAACTTTCAGCTTCAATATTCTCTACCACAGCCTCCCCGTCATTATGAGAAATTAATTTTTTATCCAATTTATCCTGAGACAACTGAACCTCTAACCGATTAGGATTGTTAAGTTTAATAAAATCATAAGCCTTATCCAAAATTTCTTGTTTAGTTCGATAGTTATTTACAAGCACTATATTTTTGCTATCCTGATAATCTTTTTTGAACTGCAAGATATTACTCATAGAGGCGCCACGGAATCTAAAAATTGCCTGGTCATCGTCGCCAACAACCGTTAAATTATTTCTAGGTGCTGCTAATATTTTTATAAGTTCATATTGCGCCCAGTTAGTGTCTTGAAATTCATCAACTAAAATATACTTAAACTGATTTTGATATTTTTTTAAAATCTGCGGTCGTTTTTGAAAAAGTTTTAAAGTATAGTTTATCAAATCTCCAAAATCTAGATAATTATTTTCCAAAAGCAACTGCTGATAAACACGATAAGCCTCTGCCACTTCATTTATTTTCAAAACCTCTTGATCGTCAGATCCATCTAAATCTAATTTTATATTTTCTGCATATTTTAAATATTCTTTAGGACTTATATTTTCATCTTTGGCTCTGGAAAAATGAGTTAACATTGCATGAATAAATTTCGTTGGATTGCCAAGCGGTTTATAATAATCTAAGTTAAATTTATCTAAATTTTTCTTAACTAAGCTCCACTGCCCTGATGTATTTATAAGCTCAAAATCCGTTGAAAGACCGATCTCCAGTCCTTCCTGTCGTAAAATTCGCTCGCAAAAAGAATGAAAAGTTGAGATCCACAGATCAAGATATCCCATTGGGAGCAATCGATCTACTCGCTCTTCCATTTCCTCAGCCGCCTTTTCCGTAAAAGTCAAAGCTAAAATCTCTTGTGTTTGACAAAGTCCCTGCTCAATAAGCCAAGCAATCTTTTGGGTAATAACAGTAGTTTTTCCTGTCCCTGCCCCGGCAATAATCAAAAGTGGCCCTTTTTTATAGGTAACCGCCTCTAGTTGCTCCTTATTCAATTTTTCCATTAAATTCTCCATAAAAAATACTAATAACTATTATCCATAGTACAATCTATTTTCAGGTTTGTAAAATACAGTCCATACCGCAATAGACACCATGCATACCATTGACAAAATTAAAAATACAAGTATACTTAAAATAATGTTTTTAAATTATTAATTTCAAATGTATGGCACATAAAAAAGCTGGTGGATCGTCAACAAATTTGCGTGACTCCGAGTCAAAACGTCTTGGTGTTAAGTTACACGACGGACAGTTCGCCAAAGCCGGATCAATTATAATCCGCCAAAGAGGTACTAAATTTCATTTGGGTGAAAATGTGATGCTCGGTAAAGATCACACAATTTTCTCTAAAATCGCCGGAATTGTAAAATTCGGCAAGAAACAACTAAGAAAATACGACGGGACTCTTAAAAAGACAAAAATCGTAAACGTTGTTAAAGAAACAAAATAGATACAAACTAAAAACCGCTCCAATATCTTGAAGCGGTTTTTGTTTTGTGTTTTTATTTTTTCAATACCGATATAAATGCCTCTGGTGGGATGTCTACTTTTCCTTTACCCATAGCCATCATTTTCTTTTTTCCTTTCTTCTGCTTTTCAAGTACTTTTCTTTTTCTGGTTACATCTCCTCCATAAAGACCGGCTGTAACATCTTTTTTCATTGCTGAAAGTCTTTCGGCAGCGATAATTTTTCCGCCGATGGCTGCTTGGAGTTTTATCACAAACATTTGCTGAGGAATACTTTCTTTTAATGAGTTAACTATTTTTTTACCTATTTTGAAGGCTTCATCTTTATAGACAATAGATGTTAAAGCCTCTTCGATCTCTTCGGCAACTAAAATGTCCATTTTTACTACATCAGCTTTTCTAAACTCTAAAAATTCATAATTAAGTGAAGCATATCCGGAAGAAATACTTTTTAGCTTGTCGTAAAAATCAGTCAAAAGCGAGGTTAATGGTATTTCATAATGCAGAACAACCCTGTCTTCATCAATATATTCTGTGGTCTTATAACTGCCTCTTTTTTCCTGAACAAGCTGCATAACTCCACCTAAGTAATCTTTTGGCGTTACTACATCAAGGGTCATTATCGGTTCCTCAACACGATCAATATGAGTTGGGTCCGGCAGCTCTTGGGGGTTTTTTATTTCAATAACTTCGTTGTTTCTTTTAAAAATCTTATAACTCACACTCGGCACAGTTATAATTAAATCCAAATTAAACTCTCTTTTAAGTCTTTCTTGAACAACATCTAAGTGAAGCATGCCTAAAAAACCACACCTAAAACCATGTCCAAGCGCTGGAGAGTGCTCCGGTTCATAATATAAAGCTGAATCATTAAGCTTAAGCCGATCCATTGCTTCACGAAGCTTGCTGTAATCACTACCCTCCTTGCAAAAAATACCGGAAAATACCATTGGCTTAACTTCTTCGTAGCCAGGCAAAGTTGATTCCCCTTTAGGGCTGGTTATAGTGTCTCCTACTCTACATTCTGAAACATTTTTGAATCCGGCGATCACATATCCGATTTCTCCTGTATTTAATTTGTCTGCCTTTACAAGTTGGGGCTTAAAATAACCCACTTCTAAAACTTCACTTTCATGTTTGGTGGCAAACATCTTTATCTTATCTCCTGGTTTAATTTCGCCTTCTGTGATCCTTACATAAGCAATAACTCCTTTATACTCGTCATAAACTGAATCAAAGATTAAACCCTTGAGGATTTCTTTTTCTTGTTTTGGTGGCGAAACTTTTTCTATAACTCTTTTTAACACCTCTTCAATACCCTCACCTGTTTTGCCGGAGGCGCACAAAATATCATCCTTATCACAACCAAGTAAGCTCACTATCTCTTTTTTAACTTTTTCCGGTTGCGCAGCTGGCAAATCAATTTTGTTTAAAACCGGAATTATCTCTAAATCCTGATCCATAGCCAAATATAAATTAGCCAAAGTTTGAGCCTGAATACCCTGACTTGCATCAACCAATAAAATCGCCCCCTCAACCGCAGCAAGTGAGCGAGAAACCTCATAACTAAAATCCACATGCCCAGGAGTATCAATTAAATTTAAAATATACCCTTCGTATTCCATTCTAACCGGCTGAAGCTTGATGGTTATTCCTCTTTCACGCTCAATGTCCATCTGATCTAAAAGCTGCTCTTTCATTTTTCTTTTCTCAACAGTTCCGGTAAATTCTAAAAAACGGTCAGACATAGTGGACTTACCGTGGTCGATGTGCGCAATTATACAAAAATTTCTAATGTTATTCATAAATATTACTTTCCGCAACACTTTTTATACTTTTTTCCACTGTTGCATGGGCATTGGTCATTTCGTCCTACTTTATTGCCTTCGGTGTCAATAGTTTTTTTAGGGACATTATCCTGAGCCTCTCTGCTTTTGACTTCCTTTTCCATTGCCTGAGTACCCCATCTGTTTTCTGTGTCTCCGGATTTTTCCGGGGCGCTTAAATTAATGTTATTTTGTTCCATCACTGTTGGGGCAAATTGCTCTGTTAAACCTATTTTAAAGATACTGTAAACGACTTGTTTTTGAATTAAATTAATTAACTCTGTAAAAAGATTATAGGCTTCTTTTTTATATTCTACTAACGGATCCTGCTGAGCATAACCTTTAAGCCCAATACCTGTTCTAAGATGATCAATGGCGTCCAGATGCTCAATCCATAAGTTGTCGATCGCTCGAAGCATTACTTCTTTTTCAATATCAATAAATTTAATGCCAGCTGAACTAATATTTTGTTCAATTTCTTTGTAATTATCTTTAGCGATATTAAATAGATAATCAATTATCTTTGTTCGAAGCTCTGCTTTATGATTTCCATTAGCCTCACTTACTGGGATTTCTTCAAGCTTAATTTTCTTATCTTCCGGCATTTGAAAGATAGTACTGGCTACCTCGTAAATTTCTTTAATATCCCAGTCGCTGGTGTTGTCAGCTGCAGTATGAAACATCACTACCTGTTCAATCTCTCCTTGAATCATTTCTATTGTTTCTTCTCTTAATTCATCTTTCTGACCTTCTTGACCCAGGTTACCCTCTCTGACTTCGTCATTCACCTTGTCTTCTTTAAATTTATCGTAATTATCTAAAATATTTCTTCTTCTTTTATAAATAACTTCCCGATGCTTATTAATAACATCATCGTACTCTACTAAATGTTTTCTAATATCAAAGTTATTACCCTCTACTTTTTTTTGCGCTTGTTCAATTGACCGAGAAATTAATTTATTTTCAATTGGCAAATCTTCCGGGAAGTTTAGTCTCTCCATAATCGCTATCATTTTTCCACCCCCGAAAATTCTCATTAAATCATCTTCCATCGAAACAAAAAACTGAGTTGATCCCGGGTCTCCTTGTCGACCGGCTCGACCTCTTAGCTGATTATCAATTCGTCTTGATTCGTGTCGTTCAGTTCCAATAATATGAAGACCACCAGATTCAACAACTTTCTTGTTAGATTCTTTCCACTCTTCCTCACTATCAAAACTTTCCTTTGCCCCTCCTAAAACAATATCAACACCACGACCGGCCATATTAGTGGCGATAGTTACCGCTCCGGGCAAACCAGCATCGGTAATAATTTTTGCCTCTCCTTCATGATTTTTAGCGTTAAGAAGTTCATATTTTATACCTTCTCTTCCTAACATCTGACCTAAAAGCTCATTTTTTTCAATTGAAATAGTACCAACTAAGACAGGTTGTCCTTTAGCGTTCTTTTCCTTAATCTCTTCTATTGTAGCGTTGAATTTACCTGTTTCGTTTTTATAAATTCTATCCGGCATATCAGCTCTTTGAGGAGGATTATTTGTCGGTATCTCTGTCACGTCCAAGCTGTAAATTTTACTGAATTCTTCGGCTTCGGTCATGGCTGTTCCTGTCATTCCGGAAAGTTTATTGTAAAGCCTAAAATAATTTTGAAAAGTAACTGTTGCCAAGGTTATACTTTCTTGGCGAATTTCTACATTTTCCTTGGCCTCAATTGCTTGATGCAATCCTTCGGAGTATCGTCTGCCAAACATTAGTCGACCGGTAAATTCGTCAACGATCACAATTTCATTGTCTTTGACAACATAATCTTTATCGCGTTTAAATAAAGTATTCGCTTTTAAAGCCTGTTCAATATGATGAACATCACGAATTCCCCCGGCTGTATAGATATTATCTACCCCCATCCATTTTTCCATTTTACTGATACCCTCTTCAGTCAAAGTGGCGGCTCTCATTTTTTCGTCTATATTATAGTCTTCATCTTCTTTTAATTTATTTACCAAATTTGAAAATTGATAGTATTTTTTTGTTGACTCTCCGGCCGGAGCAGAAATTATTAATGGAGTTCTGGCTTCATCGATTAAAATACTGTCGATTTCATCGATAATCGCATAGTTTAACTCACGCTGAGCCATCAACTCTAAACTTTGTGCCATATTATCACGCAGATAATCAAATCCAAATTCATTATTTGTTCCGTACAAAATATCAGCTTCATAAGCCTTTTTTCTTGGAACTTCTTGCAAATCAAAAGATTTATTTTCTTTATCTTCAGCAAAAGATGAAAATGCCTTGTCATGAACAATACACCCAACAGACAGTCCTAAAAAATCATAGATCTGCCCCATCCACTCGGCGTCTCTTTGGGATAAGTAATCGTTAACTGTAATAACATGCACTCCGCGTCCGGTTAAAGCATTAAGATAAATCGGCAAAGTCGCGGTTAAAGTTTTACCCTCACCGGTCTTCATCTCTGCAATTTCTCCTCTATGTAAAATAACTCCACCAATAAGCTGAACATCATAATGTCTTTGCCCTAAAGTTCTTTTAGCAGCTTCTCTGACAATAGCAAAAGCTTTTGGCAATATTTCATCCAAAATTCTTTTTTCTTCGTCTCTATCTTTAGCTTTTTTTAATTTTTCTTGAAAATGTTTTGTTTTCCCTTTCAGGTCAGTGTCTGATAATTTCTTGATTTCACTCTCAAAAGAATTAATCTCTTCTACCAGAGGCATTAACTTATCTATAACCTTTATATTCGGGTCCTTAAAAAATTTATCAAATAAAAACATAAATAATTGTTATTAGTTATTTGTTTAATAGTTAATATACTACTCTTAAAATCTATTTTTGTAAACCCTATTTTAATAATATGCTATAATTACTTTTATGAACACCAAACAATACAAAATATGGACTGTTTACTGTGAGTGCGGGGAAAAATTGGTTAAATATCGTAAAAAAGGTCCTGGTAGGCTTAGGAAAATCCATCGAGATAGAATCGCTAAGGATTTTACAGGTTTATTTTTTGATGACACCTCTCCGATTGGAACCGATGTTTTTTGCCCTGCTTGTAAAAATCGAATAGCCACCATTCAAAAAGTTAACGGTAAATATGTAAACAAAGTAAATCAAGGGCAACTAGGGGTAATAAGGAAATAACATTGACTTTAAAATTGGCTTATGCTATAGTTAACTAAATGTAACAACCGCTCAAGGGGGGCGGCTTTTAATTTACCTTAATATATAATATGGAAATTCGAAATATTGCTATTATTGCTCATGTTGACCATGGTAAAACAACCCTAACCGATGCTCTGATGCAACAAACCAAAATGGTTAAAGAAGGTGTTAGCATGGATAGCAACGCCTTAGAACAAGAGCGAGGCATTACAATTTACTCTAAAAACACTTCAGTTTACTATAAAGACACTAAAATAAATATAGTGGACACTCCGGGGCATGCTGACTTTGGTTCAGAAGTTGAACGAGTCTTACGATCAATTGACTCTGTTTTGCTTGTGGTTGATGCTCAAGAAGGACCAATGCCGCAGACAAAATTTGTTTTAAAGAAATCTCTTGACCTTGGTCTTAAACCGATTGTTATTATAAATAAAATCGATAAACCAGCTGCTGACCCGGACAATGTACATGAAATGGTTTTTGAGCTTTTTATGGATCTTGGAGCAAACGATGAGCAGTTAGGTTTTGCAACTGTTTACGCAATTGCTAAAGAAGGAGTTGCTAAAATAAATATTGATGACGACTCAAAAGATTTGACTCCTTTATTGGACACAATTATTGCTCAAGTTTCAATTGCTTCAAGCGAAGAAAAAGAAAAAAAACCGCTTAGTGTTCAGCCGTTTAATTTAGGTTACGATAATTTTTTAGGGCGTTTAGCTATCAGTAGAATATATGAAGGAAAAATCAAAGAAGGACAAAAAGTAATTATAAAAAATACCTTGGGTGATACTCGTGAGGGAAAAATTACAAAATTATTCAGCTTTGAGGGCGTAGAAAGAAAAGAAGTAAAAGAAGCATCAGCTGGAGACATTATTATGACCTCCGGTTTGCCAAATATTTATATCGGAGAAACAATCTGCGAAAATAACGAGCAAGAAGCATTGCCGGCAATTAACATCGACGAGCCAACTATCTCTTTGAACTTTTTAGTTAACAACTCCCCTTTTGCCGGACGCGACGGGAAATTTGTTACCAATAGCCAGCTAAAAGAAAGATTGGAAAAAGAACTAGAAATGAATGTTGGTTTAAAAATTAATTTTTCCGCAATCGATCACTATAAAATTTACGGTCGCGGAGAAATGCATATTGCTATTTTACTTGAAAATATGAGACGTGAAGGGTACGAAATGCAGATTTCTCAACCACATGTAATTATTAAAGAAGAGGATGGCCAAAAAGTAGAGCCATTTGAAGAAGTTACTATAAATGTTCCAGAAGAAATGTCAGGAACAGTTATTAAAAAACTTAACTCCAGGCGCGGAAACTTAATAGAAATGGTGCCTGAACACGGCAACACTAAAATTATCTTTGAAATACCAACTCGCGGACTGCTTGGATATAAAAATGAGTTTGTTGTTGATACTCGCGGAGAAGGAATCTTATATACCAGGGTAATCGGTTTTAAACCCCATGTTGGCGAGATAGAAAAACACAGCGTTGGTTCAATGGCATCCATGGTAACAGGAAAAGCACTTGGTTTTTCACTTTTTAATTTACAAGAACGCGGTGAACTATATATTAAAGCTAATACTGAAGTTTACGAAGGTATGGTTATTGGCAATGTGTCTAAGGGCGATGATATGGCAGTAAACCCAATTAAAGGAAAACAACTTACCAATATGAGATCGTCCGGAGCAGACGAAGCCATAAGACTAACCACGCCAATAGACTTAACTTTGGAAACCGGGATGAGTATAATGAAAGAAGATGAGTATTTAGAGATAACTCCAGACAATATCAGATTACGAAAACAACTGCTAAAAGAAACAGAAAGGATCAAGAAAAGAAGAAACAATTGACAAAGATTAATTTTTATGTTAGTATTAAATCATTAATTAATTAACTTTATCTTTACATTTTTATGCAAGGAAACATCAAAAAGTTGATGACTGACAAAAACTTCGGTTTTATTAGTCAAGATGGTGGTGACGATTTATTTTTTCACGCCAATAACTTAGACGGAGTTGATTTCAGCGAGCTAAATGAAGGTGACGCAGTTACATTTGAAACTGAAGAAACCCCAAAAGGTAGCGCAGCAATCAACGTTAAAAAAGCTTAATAACTTTTTTATAAAAAAACAGGCTAAATTTTAGCCTGTTTTTTGTTTGATGAGAGTCCTGTAGTAGATCTTTTTACAATTTAATGGTATAATAAACTTATTACATAATATACATTATATGGAACTTGTAATTATTCCTATTGTTATAATTTTTTTATCTCAAGCCCTTAAATTGCTGACCGATGGCATTAAGGGGAATTTTGATTTAACAAATATTTATAATACCTACGGGGGAATGCCCTCTACTCATACCGCATTTATCACTTCGCTTGGAATACTTATTGCTATAAAAGATGGGCTTGACTCAACATCTTTCGCTATTTGGTTTATTTTGGCCGTTGTTGTAATCAGAGACGCTTTAGGGCTTCGCCAAGAAGTCTCTCGTCACTCTCAAGCTATTAAAAAAATTGTTAAAGGAAAAGATATCTCAATTCCACCCCTTAACACGCGCGTAGGTCATAAACCAAAAGAAGTAATAGCCGGTTTCCTCTTCGGAATAACAGCGACTCTGATTATAAAATTTTTAATTTTATAAAATAATCAGCTTTATCAGTTTCTTGGAATTTTAAAAACAAGGATAATTTATCCTTGTTTTTAAAATATAAGAGCTAATAAAGTTAATGAAATTAAATCAAGGCTATTCCCTGCATATCTTTATGTTTTGGGATGTTCATAATTTTTAAAATCGTTGGGGCTATGTCAGCCAATACTCCTGACGGGCGAAGAGAACTTAAATCTTGGCCATCCGGAAGAGGGCTTAAAATTCCTATTTTTTGTTTATGAAAATCTTTTTTAATTACTATCAACGGAACCGGGTTAACGGTGTGTTCTTTTTCTATTTCTCCAATTCGTTCGTTAATTAAATCTTCGGCATTACCATGATCGGCTGTGATAAGTACTGCCCCGTCTTTAATCAAAGTAAGTTCAACAATTTCTTTTAAAGCGCTATCCACTGCTTTTACTGCTTTTACAGTAGCTTCCAGGTTCCCGGTATGCCCCACCATATCGGCGTTGGCAAAATTAATAATTATAAAATCATAAGTATCTTTCATTATTTCCTCAACTACTCTTTTTGTCAGTAATTTCGCTGACATTTCAGGGACTTTACTGTAGCTCGGCACTCTTGGCGATGGAATAATAACATTATCCTCGCCAGGGTAAGGATCCTCTTTACCGCCGTTAAAAAAATAAGTTGCATGAGCGTATTTTTCAGTTTCAGCAATATGAAGTTGCTTTAACTCTCGACTACTTATAATTTTAGCTAAAGGATTAGCGATTTCTTCTCTTGGAAAAGCTATCTTAACAGGAAGATTTTTTTCATACTCAGTAAAAGTTACAAATTTTAAATTTTTAATATATTTTGGCCGAGAAAATTTTTCAAAAGAAGGCATAACAAAAGCTTTTGTCATTTCTCTAGCTCTATCCGGCCTAAAATTAAAAAATATTATTGCATCATTTTGCTCTATTTTTGTTATAGGTTTCTTGTCTTTATCCGTTATTACCGCAGGGATAAATTCTTCATCAAAATTATTTTCCTTATAAGATTTTTCAATAGCTTCTATCGGGTTTTCAAAATAACGGTCCGCCTTACCTTCAGTCATCGCCATATAAGATTTTTCAATACGCTCCCAATAATTATCCCTATCCATTGCGTAAAACCTTCCCGACAAAGTGGCGATTTTGCCCGTATTAATGCTTTTCATTTTATTATTAAGCCTGGAAACCATATTAATGGCGTCATTATATTTAGTGTCTCTTCCGTCTAAAAAACAATGCACATAAACTTCCTTAATTTCTTGTTTGCGAGCCATTTCCAGCACTCCGTATAAATGACCTATAGAACTATGTATTCCTCCGTCAGAGACAAGTCCTAATAAGTGAAGCTTTGTTTTATTTTTTTTAACATGCTGAAATGCTGAAAGTAGAGCCTCGTTTTTATACGCTGAACCTTCTTCAAAAGCTTTTGTGATTTTCATCATACTTTGATAAACAATTTTTCCTGCGCCAATATTCAAATGTCCCACTTCAGAATTTCCCATTTCTCCCCAGCCCAAACCAACCGCTTCGCCGGAAGCCTGTAAAAGTCCGGTTGGAAAGTCGTGTGTAAGTTTATTAAAAAATTTCGGGTCTGCCTGAGTAATCGCATTTCCCGAAGACGGCGGAGCCACTCCCCAGCCATCTAAAATTATAAGTACTGTAGGTTTCATGTTTGTTTTTTTGTCCGCCAGCTGGCGGATTTATTTTTATGTTTTTTTAATTAAACTCTTCCCTGTCATTTCAATTGGTTTTTCAATATCTAAGATATCTAAAATCGTTGGGGCGATATCTCCTAAAACGCCTTTATTTTTTAATTTTATATTTTTTCTTGCCCCGCTTATGATTATAAATGGAACCGAATTCTTAGTATGCGCTGTATTGATTTCTCCTGTTTCTAAGTCAATCATTTCCTCAGCGTTTCCATGATCAGCAGTAATGACCAAGGTTCCATTTAAATCTAAAACTTTCTTCTTTACTTTTTTGATCGATCTATCAACCGACTCAACCGCCTTAATACATGCTTCCAAATTTCCGGTATGCCCCACCATGTCGGCGTTAGCAAAATTACAAACTATAATATCATTTTTAGACAATTCTTTTTCTACTTTCTTTGTTAAATCATAAACTTTCATCTCTGGTATCTCGCTATAGCTTAAGACATCGGGCGAGGGAATAGAATGCCTTATTTCACCAACAATCGGCTTATCGTATCCTCCGTTAAAAAAATAAGTTATATGGGCATATTTTTCGCTCTCAGATAAATAGAGTTGATTAAACTCACGAAGAGCCATTGGCAGTGTTCCTTTTAAATCACGACTTGGAAAAGCAGTTGTTATTCCGGAAAGATCAGGTCCAAAATCAGTCATAGCTGTAAAAAAAATATTTTTTAAAACTTTTTTTCTTTTAAATCCAACAAAGTTATCTTGGACAAAAACCTTAGCCAGTTGCCTAGCTCTATCCGACCTTAAGTTATAAAAAATAATAGCGTCGTTATCGTTTATTATAGAAACAGGTTGTTTTCCTTTTTTCCCCTTTTTAGTGATAATACTTGGTTTTATAAATTCATCACTCTCGTTTTTGTTATAACTGGCTGTGATTGCCTCAACAGGATCATTAAATTTAAGACCTTTCCCCTCTGTTAATGCTTCATAGGCAAGCCTTGTTCTTTCCCATTTCTTTTTTCTGTCCATTGCATAAAATCTCCCTATCAAAGTAGCTATCTCTTGACCTTCTCTTAAATAAAATTTTATTTTCTCAAGTAACTTTATCGCTAAATATTGATGACTGTCTCGCCCATCGGTAAAAAAATGTAAAGATGTGTTAACTTTTTTTAAATAAACGAACGTTAAAAGTGCCTCTAAATGATCCGGACTTGAATGAGCGCTTTCTCCACTGGAAAGCAAGCCCATGATATGCAATTTGGATTTATTCTTTCTGACATGCTTTATTGCCTGTCTTAAAACCGGGTTATTGAAAAAAGTTCCATCACTAATACTTTTAGCAATATAAATAGAATCCTGCTCTACGACTCTCCCGGCTCCAATATTCATATGCCCGGCCTCAGAATTTCCGTCTTGATTATCAGGCAAGCCAACACAATCACCATGAGCGCATAGTTTAGTAAAAGGATACTTCTTTTTCAACTCATCAAAAACAGGGGTCTTAGCAAGCGTAACTGCATTTCCTTTGCTTGGCTTAGCTATCCCCCACCCATCCAAAACAAGTAAAACTAAAGGTAAACTTTTATTTTTCTTAATCATAAACTTAACTTTTGACTTTATGGGCTTTATAGACTGTTAACTAATTTAGCTCTTCTTCTATCTCCATTAACCGATTGTATTTAGCCACTCTTTCGCCTCTGTTCGGAGCTCCTGCTTTTATATAATCAGCTCCTGCTGCTACGGCAAGATCGGCGATAAAGTCATCTGTTGTTTCTCCACTTCGGTGTGAAACAATAATTTTATAATCATTTTTCTTAGCTAATTTAATACATTCTATTGTCTCGGTCAAAGTTCCAACCTGATTAGGTTTAATCAAAATAGAATTTGCAACATTTTCTTTTATTCCTCTTTGTAATCTTTTTTTATTAGTCACAAACAAGTCGTCACCAACTAAAAGAAGGTCATTTCCAAGCACATGGGTTAACTCTTTCCAGCCCTCCCAATCGTCTTCTGCCAAGCCGTCTTCTATAAGCACGAAAGGATACTCCCGAAGCCACTCATGGTATAAACCCGTTAAGGTAGAGTTGGTAAATACCGCTTTATCAAGCCTAAAAATATATTTTTTCTTTGTTTTATCGTATAAAACACTTGACCCAACATCTGTCCCTAAACCGACTTGAACTCCGGGAATATAACCGGCCCTAGTGGAAGCGGCCATTATCATATCAAGAGCCTGTATACTTGAACAAATATCTGGGGCATATCCGCCTTCGTTTCCAACGTCTGTATCAAGTCCTCTTTCTTTTAAAACTCGTCCCAATTCATGAAAAATCTCTGAACCCATGCGAACATTTTCCGCAAAAACTTTTTTCCCTGATTTATTGTTCATTTTTTTCGGCATAGGGATAACCATAAACTCCTGAAAGTCTAAATTCGTATCAGCATGCTTTCCTCCGTTAAAAATATTAAACATTGGGATCGGTAACTGGTAACTTGTAGTTTGCAACTTGTAACTTTTGTTAATATAGTCGTAAAGAGGTTGTTTTTTAACTGTTGTGGCTGCTCTGGCACAAGCAAGAGATGCTCCCAAAATAGCATTAGCACCTAATCTTTTTTTATTATTTGTTCCATCCAGTTTAATTAACTTTTTGTCTATTTTTTCCTGCTCTCTAGCATCCATTCCTTTTAAAGAACGGTTGATGCTGATATTAACATTTTTAATTGCCTTTAAAACTCCTTTACCTTTATAACGTTTTTCCTTATCACGAAGCTCTAAGGCCTCATGAATACCGGTAGAAGCTCCGGAAGGAACACTAGCCTTTGCAGATAATTTATTTGGTAAATCAACCCGAACTTCTATTGTCGGATTACCCCTGGAGTCTAAAATTTCTCGGGCAGATACTTTTTGAATAGTAAATTTGGACATAATTTAATTAGCTTCACTAGTTTCACTAGCTTCACCAGCTTAATATTCTTTTTTATTTTTAATTACTTTTTCAACTTATTTAGCGCAGGCATTTTTTCTTTACTGAGAAACGAAAGCATTGCTCCTCCACCTGTCGAGACCCAATCCACGAACTCTTTCATTTTAGTTTTATTTAAAACTTCAATGGTTTCTCCACCACCACAAACTCCAAAAGCCTTGCTTGACGATTGAATCGCTATTACTCTGGCAAGAATTAAACTTCCGGATTCAAAATGTTTAAGCTCAAATTTTCCCATTGGTCCGTTCCACAAAATAGTTTTAGCCTTCTTTAAAATCTCGGCATATTTTAAAATAGTTTTTGGACCTATATCTAAAATAATATCGTTTTTTTCAACTTCGCTTATTAACCTAACTTTAGCTTTAGAGTTATTATTTACAGATTTAGCAACTACAACATCAATGGGCAATAAAATTTTTTTATTTATCTCTTTATTTTTTACTAATTTTTTAGCTTCAGTTAACATCTTTTTCTCCATTAAAGATTTTCCTATTTCATATCCCTTTGCCTCCAGAAACACATTAGCCATAGCCCCGCCAATTAAAATTTTACTTGCTGATCCTGTTAACCCTTTTATTAATTTAATTTTAGTGGAAAGTTTAGCGCCTCCTAATAAAACAACGTATGGTTTTTTAGGCTTTCTACGAAGTTGTGATAATTTTTTAATCTCTTCTTTTAGTAAAAACCCGGAAAAGCTTGGTAAAAACCCAGTAATAGCTGAAATAGAAGCGTGCTCTCGATGTGAAACAGAAAAAGCCTCGTTAACATAAATATCACCTAATCGAGCCAAGTTCTTGGCAAACATTTTACTATTTTTTTTCTCTTCTTCGTAAAAACGAAGATTTTCAAGCAATACAACATCGCCAGCTTTTGCCGTATTAATAACTTTTTTCACTTTACCACCAATACAATCGGTAATAAAATTAACTT
>Ga0257124_1001379_pt1 | contig 18229 bp, 10 predicted proteins | sample SI106_150metaG_FD_190154 | JGI IMG/M metagenome (GOLD analysis project Ga0257124, IMG submission 190154) | Marine microbial communities from Saanich Inlet, British Columbia, Canada - SI106_150 | ecosystem: Environmental > Aquatic > Marine > Inlet | place: Canada: British Columbia | collected...
TAAAGTTCCTCTAGAAATTTTTAATAATTTCATAACTTCTTTTGCTTTCATTGTTATGTTTTTATCATAACAATGATAAATGTCTTTAAGTATTTATAACACTTTATAACACTTTTAGAGTCTGATACAATGTCAATATGAGTAACATGTTTGTGATTTTCAAGATAAACCATTAATGGAATTAATCCATTGTTGTTTTTTAATTTTAAATTTTTCTTAGTTTTCAGTAATTTAATGATATTAATATCACTAACTTCTTTTTCACAATATAGATGTAATGGCGTATTACCTTGTTTATTTGTATAATTCAAATTATTAGCAGTCAATAATACTTTCAGAATATTTATATCAATATAATTATTTGTCGATATATATCCAGATAATATTATATCATCGTTATGTTCTGGTAATTTACAGTTCTTAACACATATTGGTATGTTCATTAAATCATTTATATTATATTGTCTAACAATGGAAATATCATATATTGAACATAACTCGTCATATATTTTTGTTGCTAAATTAATTGGTAAGTTAATAAAAACATTTTTTACAATATCAGTTTGATATTCACATTGACAATAATAATAAAATGAATCATGTTCGTCATTATCAACAATTCCAACATTTTCTATATTTAATAGCTCTAATACAATATCATCATTAATGTTGTATTTATGATGTTTTAAATAGATCATTAATGGTGTCATTTTATTATAGTTATTTTGTAGTTTTAAATTTGTAGTAGTTTTCAGTAGTTTTACAATTTCTATATTATTATTGTTTTCTTGTTTACAATATAGATGCAAAGGTGTATATCCATTTGTAGTCACATAATCTAGGTTATTATCTGTTATTAACGCAATTATAATTTGGATATTTATTTTGTGATCAACTGATAATTATTTTTTTAAATATTTCTTGTTATAAAGAAATATCAAGTTTTATGTAGCGGATCCTATTAGACAAGATGTGTTAGAATTATCATCTATGGGAATTAGAGTTGATAAAGAAGCATTACTTCTACAATTTAATTTGGAAACAATCAGGAGAAATATTTTAAGAGAAAAAGCACCAAAGACAATAATACATCGTGATGATGTGTTATTTACAGATTACCATAAAGAAATTATTAATGAAACAATGCCATTGACAATTGGAGGAGGAATAGGACAATCTAGAATTAGTATGTTCTTCCTTGAAAAAGCTCATATTGGCGAAGTACAAGTAAGTGAATGGTCATATGATGTGTTAAAAGATTGTAAGAAACGTAATATTAAATTATTGTAAAAAATAAAACAATAATTCACATTTATTTTATAAAAAAATTTAAATAACATTAACAAGAATATATGGTCTAAGTGGATAGACAAATGTTGGAATAAAGAATCGTTTTAGTCTATATACATATGGATCATAATACCAGTAAGTAATTGGTTCAGGAATATTTACATATGAATATGTTGATTTATAAATTTCATCTTCTTCATCATCTAACCAACTAAGATCATCTTCTATTTTACTAGCTCCACCAGTTTGTGCTTTATTAACATTAGCAGTGAAAGTTTTAATATTTTTTCTAAAGTTTTTAATTCCTTTCACATTATTAACCTTATAAGATTCAAGAGAATACGAGACATGTCCTGTAGAGTCTTTTTTTTCTTTTACTTGAAAATGGAAATAATCTCCATTACTTCCTCCTCCAACTTGAGTTCCACTAGTTTTTTGTAAAGAAAAATGGAAAATTGGAACATTATTACTAAAATGTTTAGATAGAGCTTTATATGCTTTCTTTGCAGCTAATAAAGGAGTTTTTGCTTCAAATCTATTTGTCATTTTTCCAGTAACATATGGATTAACTAACATATAAGTTTTAGACATTCTTATTTATATATAATTATTAAACATTTTATTTTTAATAATTATATCATTTATATTCATTGTAATTTTATGTATTACATACTGTTTTTTTCCATAATCTACCAACATCTATAAAATATTTATTTTTTAGATCATATTCTCCAAATCGTATAATATTTATATATTTGTTACTTTCTAGATTATTTCTTATCATATTTAGAAAATTATCATATGTACACATTTCTATTATTTGTTCTTCTTCTTGTTTTAACTTCAAATATTCTATAGTTATAGAACACTGAATTTCTAATGGTATTACTAAATAATGTATATTATTTTTGTTATAATATGTTTCTTTTTCTAGTAACGCATCTAATAATTTATCTTTATTTTTACATATATTTTTTTCAATGTTAGGATAATCAAATAGAAAATATCTACATATCTTCCCGTTTTTCCTATATCTTCTTCTAATTCCTCTTCTACATAAATCTTCTGGATCTTCTTCTCTTTTAGGATTATTAAATGTTGGTAGTATATAGGTATTAAATAATTTATAATCACCTATAAATGGAGGAAATGAACCTAATTTATTGAATACCAACGAAATATAACAATAATCACATAAATATTTATTTAGTATCATATTTAGATCTAAATTATATTTGTCATTTAATAACCAATCATCTTCTAACCAGAATATTGCAGTAGATTCGGTTATATTTTTAGTGATAAATTTCATGGATATGTTTACTGCATTAAAAAAATCAGATTTATTTGTTATGTTATATGTAACATCGAAATCACATAATAATTTTTTGAAATTTAGTAATGTTTCTTCAGATGATATATTATTTTTACTATATCTATCTATATTTATAAACCATTGGATTTTAATATTTAATTTCAAAAGCAATAGTATTATTGTAGGAAATACAAAATTATGAATATCTGGTCTAGTAATTGCAGTAGTAATTATTATAAGTTTATCAATCATTATAATAGATGACTATATTAAAATAAATAAAATAAAACTAACATATAAATACGTTTTTATTATAATATAATTTTATACTATAATAATAATGAAACTAATATTCACGACATATTTCACATCAAGAAAAAATCCACAAAGAGATAAATTTGTTGCTAAAAATGCATTTGGATACATAAGAGAATTTTACAATAGTGTATTATCATTAAATTTAGATTGTATTATTTTTCACGATGAACTAACAAATGAATTTATTGATAAATATACAACAGATAAAATTAAATTTCATAAGGTTGATTTGAGTAAATATAATAGAGAAAGTCTAAATGATTTAAGATTTTACTATTATTTTGATTATATTAATGAACATAATGATATTGAAAAAATATTTATGACAGATATTAGTGATGTTATTGTTAATATGAATCCTTTTGATTATATTATTGATGATAATTTATATATTGGATTAGATAGAGATAGACCAATAAAACATTATTTTATGAAAGATAAGATAATCAAATCATATGGTTGTTTCAGTAGATATGAATGTATAATGGATAATAAAACATTAAATGCTGGAATAATTGGAGGAAATATCGATACAGTTAAATTTTTCTTAAAAGAAGTTGTGAACGAATTTAGACTTACAAATAAAGTGGTAAATGCTAATATGCCAGTTGTAAACTATGTTGCATATAAATTTTTCGACGGGAAAATTACTACAGGTTATCCTTTATGTAGTAAATTTTGTAAGAATGAAGAAAGAAAAGATGTATATTTTAAACACAAATAATTTATAATATTGTTGTAATATCATTAATACTATTATAAATATTAAATATACCTTTGGAAATACGATATATTTTTCGATGATCATATTCTTTTTTACATATTTGATATAAATATTTAAAGGTATTATTATCTAATATTGGAGATATATTATGTTGTTTTTCAGTTGTGTAATCTTTACTTCTTAATAATTCACCTAAAATATGATTGCTATTTAATATGTTTAAATCATTAACTGAATTAACAGTTTCATTGTCAAAATATTGTGGAAACATTTGAACTAATTTATTTTGATACATAAATTTTCCATCTGATAATGTATCACATGCAATATTATAACATCCACAAAATAAACTTTCAGTTATTACACGTGGAGTATCATCTCTTCCTGAAAATAATAAATTAACATTAGATTGGTTATAAATTTTTGCTAATTCCTCTCTATTAGTTTTACCTAGAACTTTAACATTAACAAATGTTCTATGTATTGATAATTGATGAAATAACAATTTCGTCTTGGGAGTAATATCTCCACCAATAAATATCAAGTTTATTTTTAATGAATTTTCTTCTAAATAATTAATGAATTTAACAAAAATAGAATGATTTTTAGTTTGTTGTTTATATGTTGCGCAAAAACAAGCATCATATATTCTTTGTTTATTTGTTAAATAGAAAGTAGAAGTTGGACTTTTTAAAAATAATCTCATTGTAGATTCTGGATATATTTTTTGAATAACATCCTGATTACTTGGTTCACTGTATAACACAATATCATACTTTGTTTCACATATCTGATGATCAACATTAAATGGTAATGATGTTGCAGGATAAAATATCGTTGTTGGCTTATTCATAGAATTTTTAATAATTGCATCATATAATAAATCGTATTTCCCTCTCATAAAATATAATTTCGCATTACAAAAAGCAAATAGTGAATCAACATCTGGTATATTCCAAATGTAAACATGTCTATATTCATTAGGATATATATCTGATAGTTGTATATAGTCGAATTTACTATTAAGATTTCCTCTAATTATATGTATTTCCTCAAAATCTTTCTTAAAATTAATATTTTCAATAATGTTAAAATATAAATCAGTATTAACAAAATCAATAATTTGATCAATATTATCTTTACATTTATGAACATTTAAATTATGTTTAGGTCTAATATTACTTATATAACTTTCAGTTGACCATATTGCTGGTATTGTATGAAACAACACACATATATTTTTATTAGTATCTACACAAAAATCATCTAGTTTTTCGTTTACTGGATTTTCAATTACATATTTAATCATGTGATCAAATTTATTAAGTTCTTCTTGAATTGTTGGTAAGTTATTATCATATTTTTGTTTAGTTGAATTATTTATTTTTGTTCTCCATTCTTTAACATCATGATAATTTTTAACTAAACATTCGTCGTTTAAAAATTTACCTATACCAGTATTTTCAGTAGTAATTATATTACACCCCATATAATCAGCTTCATTTAATATATTTGGATTAGAATCATAATATGATGTTAAAACACATACTTTTGAGTTTCCAAGATATCGCATTATGTCTTTATTTTCTAAATGATCAATAATGTCTATATTTTTATTTGAAAATTTAATACCAAATTTATATCCTATTATTACTATTTTAAATGATTTAAACATATCACAATCAATAATCTTCTTAAACAACTCTTTATTTTTAACTTTCCTATTCCAATTGTAAACAATACATATAACATCTATCCCCCTATTGTTAAAATCTATTCTCATATCATCATATATTTTTTCATCTATTATACTTGATAAATAAATTGGAAAATAAATTTTATTAGCATGTTTGCTATATATTTTTTTATATAAGTCGTATGTTAATTTACTATTTGGAACGATTAAATCACAATCATTAACAGTTAATAATTCACAATTACATTTATTTCCACAAGATGTTGGATAACAATATTTATTTACATCATTTTTAAGTTTGACATCATTTTCCATAAATTCGGTATATGTTATAAATTTATTGTTTCCACAATATGAACTATATGCGCGTGAACCTGATGGAGAAAATATTATCTTAATTTCTGGAAATATAGATCTAACTATATAATAAGTTATATAATTTTTTACATACATTACATCGATATCTTGAATGTAATTATTTATCGTATCTCTTATTAATTTTACGTTAGCATCATCGTATTCAAAAATCCTAAAAATATCTCCAATTTCATCTGGATCAGTTATATGTGTCTCATCCTTATCTATAAATAAACCAAATACATAATAACCCTTTTTCCTTAATTGTTTTATTAATCTATACGCATTTGTTGAACTACCACCAATATAAGGAGTATCAATAGACACAACCATTATTGTTACTGACTTATCAAACAGTGGATTCAGTTTGATATCAATTAAATTGTTAATAAAATTAAATATTTTATTATTATCATAATAATTCACATCATAAAAACATGTAATATTATTATAGTTTTGTAATATATTTATTATTTTATTTTCCCATTCATTGGTATCATAAACATCTTTACATAAAAAATTATTATTTATTCTATACGATAGTCCAACATTACGTGTTGTAAGAACTGAACATTTACAATAATTTGCTTCTTCAATTATAATACCTGCAGATTCTAAGAACGATGGAACTAATAGAATTTTTGATTTTGATAAATAGTCATATACTGTATCATTATCTATTAGGTCAATTGTAGTTGTGTTGTTATATCCATTAAATATTTCACTTGAAAATTTACCAATTATAATTTTTTTTAATTTTGCAATTTGTGGTAATTCAAATAATTTTTTAAGGAATTCTGGATTTTTTATTTTTCTTTTGTATGAAGAATTAACAACAATAAGATCATATTCTTTAATTGTATCTTGTGGAATAATATGGTTTTTATTTATACATACATTTGTTAGTTCAAGAGGCATATTCACAAATTTTTCGTTAAAATTAAAATAAATACGATTAAAATTATTTTGTGTCAGATAACTATTGAATACAATTAAATCTGATAATTCCATAGCTTCAAATTCTGTCGAATGTTGATATACTAATGATTTTTCATCATATTCTTCTAAAAACTTAATAAATGATATATTATCCTCTGATATTTTTGTAATTAGAGTAGATCCAGTTATACAATATAACACACATTTATATGGATATAGTCTTTTTGATATAATAGGAGCAAACCAATTAAAACTAAATATCAAATCTGGATCACCATTTAGGTATTTACGGATTTTTAATAATATTTTATCATTTGATGAATAAATACTAGTGTATTTCATACGAAATATTCCTCCTATATGATCAGGATCATATGTATTATTACCATTATCAAAAAATATACATGCAACTTCATAACCATTCTCTCTGAAATATTTTGTTAACAGATAAGCATTCGTTGCAGCTCCTCCATAAAATGGATATTGAGTTGAAGATATTAATATTTTTGGTTTAAATCGAGTATTTGGGATAACTTCAATAATTTCATCTACTTTAACATTATGTATTTGGTTTGTTGTAATAAACGTATTTTTAAATGCATAACATTCATATTTTTTCTGTATTTGTTGTAAAGAATTATCTAGAGTATTATTAAATTCACTTAATAAGTTTATTAGATCGTCATAAACAGTATGACTTATACAATACGAATAACTATTATTTTCATTTATAATTTTCGAGTATAAATCCCCATCAGGAATATTGTTAGATGATAAATATAATAATCCCCAATTATTGTTCAATAACTCAACAATATAATCGATATATTGTTCTATTGAGTCATTTAATATAATATTATCTTCTAGAATCATTATACTTTCATAATTGTTAATTTTTGAAGATATTACTATGTTTAAATGTACTATTAATCTAGAGAATTCTAGGATAGTCATATATTTCGATATTTTCCCATTTAAATATCTATTGATAAATAAATTGTTATTATAATCATTGCTTGAAACTACCTCGTAATTAGTATTAAATGATTTTAATTTATGTTGTAATAAAGTTAAATTATCAGAATTATTATTTATTACGAAAACTTTATCAACATATTGATCTAAACAGAATCTATCTGTATCTAGATAATCTATTTCATATACAACAAATTTATATATTTCTATGGTATAAATAATGTTCTTATAGAAACATAAAATACCAATTTTAATATCAGAATTATCTCCATTAAAAAATAAATCATGCCGATTGATATGCAAGTTAATAATATTATCCCTACTAATTAATCGTTTACTATCTTTAGTCTCACAATAGAGAAACGCTTTATCTCCTTGCGTCATTTTAGCTCTAATTGAAAGTTTATATTTTTTATTAGTATTTGTTTTTAACTTGAAAAAAATACCAGGAGAATTAGAATTTGATTTAACTGCTAATAACACTCTACAATTGTTTTTTTCAACAACTGATCCTTTATGTCGTATAATGTTATCATAATCCCTGAAAATATCTATGATTTTTTTCATTAGGTTATTAAATAATACGATTATTATTATTACAAAAAATCGTATAATTTATATTTTTCAAAAAGTTGGATAATTATAATCTACTTGTTCTCCATTTAATTTTTTTCTCCATCTTTCTCTAAATAGTTGAAATTCATTTTGCCTATTCGAGTAAATTTTCGTTATATTATTATCATTCATTTCATGCGAAACATAATATGTTTGATTAATTCTATAATAGATTTTATCAATAGATGGTGTCGTTGTTGCGAATGTATATATATCTTTTCTACCAGTTAATAGTAAATTCATCTGCGAATATAAAAATCTTTCTAAAAATTCAGCATCTGCTCCATGTCTTTCTTCCCAAAATAACCCTATTTTATATAAAATATATTTAGGAAATACCATTGTGATCATCGCCATTCGTTCCTTACAGCAAAACATAAAATCTCCCCTTCTATTCCTATGAATTCTTTTATCAAATACATCATTCATTAATGATTTACTATCTAACTTATCAATTTTAGTTAAATGACTTCTAATACATAAACATGTACATAATAATGCTTGTCCACTAGTAATTATCTTAATTTGTTCCTCTATTCGAATATTAAGTGATACATCGTCAGCATCTTGAAAAGCTAAATAATATCCAGATGACGCGCGAATACCTATATTTCTTGAAGCATAACATCCAATATTAATATCGTTTTTAATATATATTATATTTTTATATATATCAGTAAACTGTAATATTTTCTCTTCAGTTCTATCAGTACTAGCATCATTAACTATGATTAGTTCAATATCATCATATGTTTGATTTAAAATAGATTCAATAGCTTTATCAATTGTATTATAAGCATTATAAACAGCCATAATGACACTTACACGATTTTTTTTTGTTATGTTTATAAAATTATTCATATCCCATTTTAGTTTTTTAGCAATAGATGATTGACTTCTTGGTAAAAATATATCACTATCTGATACATCAGCAATTACAATATTTGGATAAATAACAAAACATTCTGTTCTATATTTATTATATACTTCTCTTAATGGACCAGAATCAAATACAATATTTTTCTTATTCGCTAATGTTAATAATTCTTTAAAAATACTTCTATGTATTCCTATAGCAAATGAACCATCTGTTTCTACTGGTTGATAATAATTCTTTTCAGTTATATTAATATTATTCCATATATGCTGACTAGCACCTAAAAGTATAACTTTCCATTTTCCATTGAAAATATTTTTTACTTTTGATAATTCCATTTCGAAATTTTTATGAAATAATATATCATCATCAAAACATAATATATTATCATATTTTTTCTCAATGGCATCATTTAGTATATTTATCCACGAATATATATACCCTAACGCACCAGGACTAATTAACATTTTTTTATTGTATTTTATTTCTAATGGATGTGATTTATCATCTATTGGTTTATTTTTATACTCATTATACTCATCTATATATGGTTTATCGAAACCATTAATAGCTTTAACAAATGAAAATTTTATGTTATGTTTTTTTAATTTAACTAACATTTCTTCTTTTCGATCTTCTCTTTTTTCTAGATTTACAACATATATCTTATCAAATATCTCATTAAGTGGGTTAGTTACTATATCATCAAATAAAACTGTATCGCTTATACCATTCTTGTCATAATTGTAAGTTTTTACAAATGGATATATTTCACTTTTTATAGTATTTAATTTAGGATCACATATATTTGTTTTTTGTTTAATAAGTTGTTTTTTAAATGGCTTAGTATTTTGTTGTAAATTGGGTTGTAAGTGTATTATCATATTTTTAATATTTGGTTGCTTATTTATTAATTTTTCAACTTGTATATTCTGATGTATTGTTGGAGATTGTATTATTTTATTAATAGTTTCAGATTGCTCAATAATTTCTGGTTGCTTAATAGTTTCTGGTTGCTTAATAGTTTCTGGTTGCTTAATAGTTTCTGGTTGCTTAATAATTTCTGGTTGCTTAATAATTTCTGGTTGCTTAATAGTTTCTGGTTGCTTAATAGTTTCTGGTTGCTTAATAGTTTCTGGTTGCTTAATATTACAAGAACTCGATAGTATTAATGATATTTTGTGTTCAATATCAAATGTATTTTCATCAAATTTCTTTTTATTATTTTTTAATATATCTATATCAACAGTTAATTCACTCTTTTTATTTTTCAGCATATTTTCAAATTGTTGTAGAGTTTCTAGTTCTCCTATAATATTTATATGTTTTAATGGTCGTTTGATACTAGCTTTTGCCGATAATTTGCTTCTTTTTTTATTGATTTCTTTAGTTTTTTCTGATTTTGCAATTTTATCTTTTTGTTCAACCATCAATTTTTCTATTTCGATAATTTCATTTTTTCTATTATTTATATTATTATTTAATTTTGAATCTTCCTGTTTGTAATTATCGATTAATATTTTCCTATCACTAATTTGGCTTAACAGATTAGATAATACAACATCATTTTTTTTCATATCAACTATTATATTTGTAAAATTAATAATTTTTTGTTTTACATCTAATATATAGTTATTTATATTTGGTTTAATTTTACATATAATAGAACTAATATCTATATTATTTCCTTTATCGATATTAATATTTAAGTTAAATAACATAGTAAGTTCTTCTAAATTATTTGTTAACTTATCTAAATATTGTTCTAATTCTTCTAACTCAATAATTGGCTGATAATCTTTTATATTATTCATTTAAACTGATTGATCTAATATAAAAAATTATATTATTTTATTAAATCAAACATATATCATTAAACATTCGATATCAAATTATAATAATGTTCACATTTATCATTGTTATGTAATGGTATTAATGTGAATAATAAACTTTTAGTTATCATTTTAATCTTCTCAAAAGTATCTATTCCAAAATTATCTTTAATATAATTATGAAAATAATCTATTAAGTCATGTTTATAAGCATTATATGTCCTTTTTCCTAGTAATATTTCATCATATCCTATTATAGATTGATATATTTTACCATAATCATACCATTTATCTCCAAAAATAGTTAAAGTGTCTCCTATTTTACCTCTCATGTCTAAAAATTTTAAATCTCCATATAAGTCATTCATAACATTACTAAATACAGGATCGCCATGGATAACAGATAATTTTCCAAGATTATCATTTTCATATTTAGTAAAATATTCGATTAATTGATTATATACTTTATCGGAATCTTTAAATTTAGAATAATCATATTTATCATATCTTTCTTTTATTTTATTAACATAATTACTGTAAATATTGATATTTTTATCTATGTTATCAACACTATCATGTATTTTTTTAATATTTGCCAATATTCTACCAAATAAGTCTAAAGAAATATTTGAATGTGTTAATAAATGAGAACAAGATACTCCATTAATTTTTTCCATTACATAATAATTACTATGTAAATCATAATCAAATAATTTCGGGAATAAATTTTTAACTGTTTCAGGTATATGTTTATACCAATATATTTCACCATCTAATGATCCATTTGATGATCTTTTAATTATAGTAGATATTGATCCATTATCTATTGAATTAAAATCACGTTCATCTACTTTTGTCTCATAAAATCCTAATTCTTTTTCTAGATTACATATAGTATTTACTGCTAAATCATCTATATAATGATGAGCATATGGTTTTCCAAAATAAAATTCATCATATGGAATATCAAATTCAGTAAGAGTATCAAGAGTTATTTTACCAAGTTCTGCAATAATTGCTCCAACATTACCATGGTGTGTTCTCATTCGTCTAGCTGAATATATTATAATAGTATGACCTTTATTTTTCAGATAATGGCATAATTCTATATTTTTTTTGATAGGTTCAACTGATTTATAATCACCATGTATTCTAGGAAATGTTACCAATGTATTATCTAGGTCGAAACAAAAACGTTTTTTCTCTTCATTTTTATAATTATTACAAAATATTCTAATTTGTAAAGGTGTTCCTACACAATGGAATTCATCATATGCTATTTTAATAGCATAAAAAATATAGTTATCTTTTAACATTTCGCGGATGACACATGAGACATAATATTCTTTATTTTGAGGTATATTATTACAGATTATTTTTTCACAATATTTCATCAATAATCGTCCATTTTCAAAACAATAGCAACCAGTATTCGCATTTGATGATATTTTTTCTTTTTCTTTAATATCAGTTATTATGTTTGAGATATTGATGCTGATATAAGAATATATAGGTTTCTCTTGATCATCGTTAAAATATACAACAGCATTCCCTGATTGTTGATTCCTATATTTATTTATAATATCAATATCATAGAAGGTATCGCCGTCAATAGTAATACATTTCTTTTCTAATTGGGAATCATTAAATGTTTTCAAACAATTTAATATAGTTTCTGCGGCACCCATTGTTTGTTTTTTCAAAGATATTAATTTAATAAATGGGTATTTATTTTTAATAACCTCTACAAAATCCCAATTATTTAAATCATTATTGTATATCATGAATAATTCATCATCAGTATTTAGTTTCAAATTATCTAATACCCAACAGATCATTTGTTTCCCTAAAATATTGATCAGTGGTTTTGGTTTCAAATATCCTTCTTCTTGAAATCTTTTCCCTATTCCACCTAATGGAACAATAATATTCATTTTATAATATCTCTTTATTTAATTATCCTAACATTTTAACGGATTTAAAGAATATTATAGATTTTCAATAATGATAAATAAATTCTAAAACTATTTAGAATTTATTGAGTTTACCTAAAAAAAAAATATCACTAATAATATATAAATATAATATGTCAGAAACTAAATATCAAAGAAATAAGGATGACGGTGCTCATCTAGGTAAAGAGTCTAGTGGCGTTGTCAATAATGAAGTTTCAAGATTGCTTAAGGAGCACAAAGATGCTATTCCCCAAAATATCTTAATGGAACTTAGAAAGAAATACAATGATGAACAGCTAGTTGATAGAATTCTATATGCATATACTGAGAAGATGCACGATATTCGAAAGAAAGCACAGAAATTTGCTGAACTTGTCATGAAGAAGTACGGAAAGTTCGACTATCCACTACACACTCTTCTTAAGAAAGCTTACAAATATAAAGCTAAGAATAACCTTAGTGACTCAGAATATGATGAATTCAGACGTATCTACGAGAAGAGCATTGCTAACCAAGGAATGAAATCGCAATCAACTACCATTTATGCTCCAGTTACCCAACTTAGTAAATTACTTGGACCAGTTTCTTTTGAATCAACAGAAGGAATTAAATTTGATCCAAAAGAACAAGGTGATCTACAAGAGATCATTAAGTTATACACGATGTCTCGTTCTATTCATGCTCAAATTGTTTTACAATCAATGATGTATACAGATGTTGCTTATCAGGCTCTTACAGGAGAATACGATAGAAACAAGCAGAATCCAAATGACTTTGTCCATCCAGTTGTTGCAGCACTTTTCCTTCCTAAGATTCCTTTCCTTGAGGAACACATGCTTATTGCTAACATTCCATATATTGTCAAATGTAGATACGCTAAGGAACCAATCATGACAAAACCTGATTACGAACTATTGTATGATCTTATTTCTGATCCAAATGACATTGTCTGTAATTTTGAATCACCAGTCAAAGATGTTAAGCACAGAGCTATGATTCAACACCATTTGTGGAATAATGTTCTTAGACTTCGTAATGGTCAATATTATGGAACTACAAATACTGATCTCTTAATGGCAATTGATGCATGTAAGATTTCCAGTTATGATTCACCAGATCTTATGTATCACAACGATGAAGGAACTATTATGAGAAGACTTCTAGCTGCTTTCTCAATCAGACCAACCATTGTAACAACATCTCCACTTTACACTGTTGCTAATTCAACATTTGGTCGTCAATTGATTTTGCCACCAAAGGTTACTTCAATCCCAATGATCAACCTTAGACTTCCATCATCTGTTTTACCAGGTCAGAAGAATCTTAACTTAAATGATGCTATTGATCAACCACAGTGGTTCCTTGATGATGGTGTTATTGTTCCAAAAACACAATCAATCATCTATTCTAAGGGAATTCTAGTATTTTACGTAAATAGAAGATACAACACTATTAATATTGGAAAAATGACACAAGCATTTGACTTCAATAGACTACCAGTTACAATTACTGGATTTGAAAGACTTAATGACAAGCCAGTCCAATTTGATTTTGATATGACAATCAATGATGAATCATTCCATCTTAGATCAGTTGTATGTGTTGAAGTTTCAAAACCAAATCTCATTACAGGAACATCTGCTATTATCAGAAAACTACCAAGAGAGGAAGAAGGAATTGTTACAGATAATTTCTACTGGTATGCACCAGGTAGAGCAGGAATTGCTTCATATGATACCACTGATGCAACTCAATCACCACCAAGCTTCAGTAAGCCAGTTTCGTCAATCCCTGGTATTCCATCATTTGATAATATTGAATCATTCACTGAGATGGCAAGTACAAGAGGTACTATCTTCATTTACTCTGCTGATAATATTGTGTCAAATAAGGCTCTTCAAGTATATTACTCTTAAATTTTTTATCATAAAATTAAATAAAATAATAAATTGTTTAACAAACATTTATTATTTCATAGTGAATCAAAAATTATTATTTCCTTTAATTGTAGGATTTATTGGTCGTTCTAAACATTGTAAAGGTCTATTTGAATCTCTAATATATCCAAGGTATTGTTCTATTTGAGTAATCATTCTAGGAACAATTTCTGCTACAACTTTACTATTAAGATCTCTAATTTGTTCTGTAATTTTATATGGTAGATTTCTTGCGTAGAAATTATAAATATATTTCATTACTATTGTTATTGATGTTTTTCGTTGATAAGGTACTTTCCATCCAACTTCTCTAAAAATAGTTAATATTGTTTGTTTTTGAATAATATCCATATTTTGATCAGAAAAAAAAGCTAGTTCTAATAGATCAATATCTTCGTGATTATCATATAATTTATTTTTAACAATATTAGTATAATTGTTTGGATGATTTTCCAAAAATAAAAAAGGGGCTTTCTCTATTTCTAATGACATCTATATTTATATTATTAAAGAATATTATTTTTAGATATCAATTAAAATATCTAAAAAAACTAGAAATTACTATACTTAATTTATTATATATGTTTCTAACAGATCATCTTCTGACAATTTTGATATTTGTGCTTTATATGTCTGTTCTACTCTTTCTGTCACTGAATAACCAAATAATGAATTAGTATTCACAGATGACTCTATTATCTGACCACCATGTATATCAGTATTTAATGTTGTATCAACTGGTTGTCCTCTTAATAATACTTTACTATTTTGAGCGTTTTCTGCTTCAACATATAATGCCCATTGGTATACGTTTTGTTGTAGTTGATATGCTACCATTTGACCTTGATTAAAGTTATGTCCTTGTTGTATTATGTTTACAGTTTCTGTTGGTTTCATATATGTCCCAACTCTATTATTCATATAACCTCTAAAATATTTATATATATAATTAAATGCATTTGCATCATTAGTATTATTCACTTCTGAATAAATTGATGATATTATATTTAATATATATTCAGATGGTCTAACTCCTCCACTATTTGTAAACGATGGCCCAAATACATTAGGATTAATAATATTTTTGAAATTTTCAAGTAACATTGCTTCTATATCGATATCAGTAAGTTTATTTCTATCATTTTCATATAATTGTCTACTATATATTTTATACATATATTCTTTATCTAATTGATTTAAACTATAATCACCAAAATCAATATCTTTAAAATTACTATCACATACAACTAAATATCCATAATTAGGAACATAATAATCTATTCCATTAATTTTATATTTCCAATAACCAATTATTTGATCATCTGATGCGATATCTTTGATGTAAATATTATCCTCAATAGTAAACTTATTAAATGCTATCTTGTATTTATACAACACTCCTAATATTATTAACATTTGGAATAATATCGAATTCCATATATCTTCTGTGTGAAATCCTGTATCAATCATCTTCTTCCATCCATCAAATGATTCATATGTTCTTGTTGCCCAATTAAGTAAATTATATGTTGGTGATTCTGTTAAAACAACTAATGTTTCATTTGTTGAAATTGTTAGATCAATATTTCTTAATAATGATATAAATTGAGTTTTTGTCATGGTATCTAATGATAATATTATATTACTCTTATCTTTTCCATGACTGATTGAAACTTTAATATTTTTAAGTCTTTTGAATAATTCAGTCTTTGATATCTTCTTATCTAATTTAATTGGATTTAATTCATCCGATGGTAATATAACTATTTGATTAGATCCATTGATATATTGCTGTAATTCCAAATCATTTACTTTACGATCTTTTACATCTAAATCTTCATCGTGTATTGTATTTCTACGATCAAATACAATTTCTAACTCACCAATATCTTTATTTCCAGTATCTGTTATTTGGTCTTCGAATTCTTTTTGATAAATTTCATTTAACATTTTCTGTCGATCACTATATTTTGAAAGATTTCTGTATTCTAATTGCTTTTTAATATTTCTTAATTTATTAAATTTAACTCCAACAGAATCAGATATGAAATAACAAAACATATTGATAAAATTAGGAGATATCTTCCTTTTGACAACTTCTTCTCTGATAAATTCATAAAATGATACTTCTCTCCATAAATCAAACGAATCAAATTTAATACTATTTGATAATCTCTTAATATTCAATTCACCTACATTCATCTCATATATACGTATATTCATACCAATACTTGTCTTTGCACAAACAAACATATTTGTAACTGGATCGAACATTTGTGGATAACATGACCTATACATTAACATCCTACTAGGTAAACTCTTATATGGATTATTTGTTAATCTACTAAAATGATATGGATTAATATCCATTAATTTTATATAATGGAACAAATTAATTCTATCTGGTTTATGATTTTTATCACTAGTCATATCAACATACTCTCCATCATTATGTTTAACAAATATTGATCTAACATACGCATACATTATTAATCTTTCACCTAATGTTACAAAACTATTCACAAATAAACCACTTCCTATTTTCACTGGTAATACATCTTCATATATTGTTGATATTTTTAAATGTTCTCCACTTGGTCCAGGCATATTTAATGTATAATAATTCTTATAAGTAGGTGCTTGTTGTCCCATTTGTCCAATATTTAAATATGGATTCCATGGATTTGTATAAAAATTATCAAATGATGGATATATTGGAGCCTGTTTTGGTTGCTGGAAATTCTTGTTTAATATATTATCATTCACTTTAAACTCAATGATTGGGGTAGATTCTGGTTTTCTATGGATATTTGATCGTTCACCCTCCTGTTTTGTTTTTATGAATTTTGATTCAGTTGATTTAAATGGCGTATTCTTTAAATCTTTATATGGTGGAACTATATTACCACTTCCTCCTTCCTGTTTTTCAGATTCATTTTTATTTCCTCCAATTTGTGGTAATTGAGATAAATATTCATCTGGAATTGGACCATTATATCCTTCTGGTAATTTATTTGCAATATTATTCATCATAGGGTTCATCATAGGGTTCATCATAGGATTCATCATAGGATTCATCATTTGTTGTTGCATCATTTGTTGCATCATTGGATTTATTGATTGTTGATTATTTGTATATTGTTCCATTTGTTTTTGCTGTTGCATTATCTGTTGCATCATTGGATTCATCGTTTGTTGTTGCATCATAGGATTCATCATTTGTTGTTGCATCATTTGTTGTTGCATCATTTGTTGTTGCATCATTGGATTTAACATTGATTCTTTAGCTCCTTCTGTTAAATATTGTTGTGGAATATATGTTGGATATGCGCCTATTTCATCTTTTTTTAATATATCCTCAAGTTTATCTTCTTCTACTTCTTTATCTATTGGAATATT
>Ga0257124_1001386_pt1 | contig 18170 bp, 24 predicted proteins | sample SI106_150metaG_FD_190154 | JGI IMG/M metagenome (GOLD analysis project Ga0257124, IMG submission 190154) | Marine microbial communities from Saanich Inlet, British Columbia, Canada - SI106_150 | ecosystem: Environmental > Aquatic > Marine > Inlet | place: Canada: British Columbia | collected...
AACAGGATAATTCTTCTTTTGTTGTTGATGTGGTTAAGGATTTTGAGAATATATTGTTTAGTACTTCTCAGGATGAAAAGAAAGGTTTGATTTCTCTTGGTGGGAGTATTTCTAAACATCATGCTATTTTGGCTTGTTTGTTGAATGGTGGTTTGGATTATGCAGTTTATTTGACAACTGCTAGGTATTCTAGTGGTAGTATGAGTGGGGCTACTACTAATGAAGCTAAGTCTTGGGGAAAAATTAAAGATGATTCTGATGCCGTTACTGTGATTGGTGATGTTTCTATTACTTTTCCACTTGTTATGATTGGTGTTTTGGAAGAGTTGAAGAGAGAGAATCTTATTTGAGGAGTAGACTCAGGCGCCGTCGGGCTGTTTGATTTGTTGCATAAGAAGAACACTTAGTGCTGAAAGTGTTCCTCCTTTTTGTTTTTAGGGTTTGTAGATTGTAAAAAAATTGAACATCTCTTTTTATCTTTCTTCAGAAGTATCTTCTATTGGTCCAATATGAGATCCACAGGTTCCATCACTCTGACAAAAAAATGTTCTCGGAGGACAATCAGCATCCGTTAAGCATTCAACACAACCAAGATCTTCATCCCACAATTCTTCAATAGAACAAAAATCAAAGTATAAATTTAAACCCAATAAACCATCTTCCCCATTCGGAATTTGGCATGTGTGGCTAATCTGATCTCCATTATCATCATACTGCGGATCATAGCTAAAAGGATTTACCTCACAAGCATAATTAAATGCTTCACCAACCGAAACCCTATTATTTCCATCATCATCCCAATCACCAATTTCTCCTAAAGAGGTTATAAAATCTCTAATAAAATCATTATTATAGGAAACATCTTCTTCTATTGTAGCCGTAGCAATAACAGTTTGGTTATCACTTAAATCATCTACTAACCCTCCACTAAAACATGTTTGTGAAAAAACAAAAATATTACTAGGATTTAAACCATAAATTAGGTCTTTTAAGTCATCGTCATATAAATGACCACTAGGATATACCCATACTGACTCATCAATACTTACCCAATCAACCAGATCTCCATCACTATTAATATCTATACCATCAAATAGTCCTTCATTATCAATATCACTTCCATCAATTTCAAGATTATTTGGCCAATTCAATCCATTATAGTTTATATCTATGTCTGAAATATTGTCCAAGCCCAAATCTACAATACAATAAGGTGTAACTCTCTCTTCCTCAAAATCGCTATAATCTTCCTCAGGACAGCTAGATCTAGAGAAAGTTTCAATCAAATCAGGGTTTCCCCAATCGCCTTCATCAAAAGTTTCAGTATCTGGATCATAAGGCATATTTCCATCACCATCCCAATCATAAAATTCTCCAAGTTCTTCTTCAATTATTCCATTTTTGTTAGAATCACCAACCAGATAATCTCTAATTCGCTCAATCAAAATATCATTATTACTCACAATTGATCCATTTTCAAGTTCCAATCTATGAAAATTACTCAAATATTCATCACGATAAAAGAAATATGCATCTGAATTTGTAGACCAATATTCGTATACAGCCCATTCATTCATTCCATGATTTTTCCTATAATGACCACCTGTAAACAAACTACGAAATTTAAATTCACTCTCCAAATAATCTAAGTCATCATTCTCACTCACTTTTATAGCATTATATGAAAATCCATAATAAAGTGAAGTCTCTCCATAATATCCTGCGCCATGGTCATCAATGAAAATAAATAGTTGGTCATCTTCATCAATTATCTCTGCTAGATCATTAAATGCTTCATTTATACTTTGGATGGAAGCATCGTAGTCTATCATATCGTTTGGATTTTCATCATTGAAATTAAGACCATCATGATTAAGCAAAAAGATATGATCTGGAGATAATTGATACACTTGGGTAAGAACATTATACAACATATTCACATCAATCCAAAATCTTTCCTCAAATCCACCATTTATTATTACAACAAACTTCTCCAGAATACCATCCCCCTCTCTCAAATATGAGATTGGTTCTATTTCTTCATCATAGATATACTGAGTTTTTCTTGGTTCTGATGAAATATCAACAATAATTTTGCTCTCGAATTCCATTCCTTCATTATCTCTAAGAAATACATAAGCAACATAATTTCCTTCAGAGGCATACTTATTTGTTGGTTTCTGCTCTATTCCATATCCCATATAATCAACTACGCCGTCACCTTCAAAATCAATATTTAATATATCAATCTCCTTTTCAGGGTGTAAAAATTTTATATCAAATTCAACATCTTTATTTATAGAACTAACAATTTTTGGAACAAGGATTAGCGTTGGTGCATAAACACTACTTGATTCTAAAGATAAACTGTGCTCACTTTGTAAACTTGGAGATTTTGACCAATCCCTATCACAACCAGAAACAACTAACAATCCAACTAAGAACAATGCAACAAAAATCAGCCAGCTCTTTATTTTATCTCTCCCCCAATTTTTTATCTAAATAACTAGTAGCCAAGTTATATAAAGATTACCAATAAAATTAATTTAAAGGTTTCTTTTTTAGACTCAGGCGCCGTCGGGCTTTTTATGCTGTTGCTGTGACTTTTTGGGTTTGAAGTGGAACTGCGAATGAAGCAGGTATTTCTTTTTTTTGAATATCAAATTTAATTGCAATCATCACCCCTGTTTTTGAGCTTCTTACTATAAATTTGGCCCCCTCGGAGGATTCCAACATTTTTTTTGTTATTCCAAACTGTTGTAGGTGTTCTGAAGCGTTTAATAGCTCTATTCCTCTTATTGTGCCATTTGATGATAAATCTAAGATGAAGTCTCCGATATCTATATTTCCTCCAAATTTCTCTCCTTCTTTGAATCCTTTATGTATCATAAGAATGTCTGATTCTGAATCATAAGAAACTATTTTTTCCATTTTTTGCCATACCTCTTTTCTATTTTTTTCTTCCAAAGTCTGTGTCTCATAATATACGTCAAGATATATAAACATTTTCTTTTAAAAATTACTGGTAAAATCATTGTTCTTGAATTGCTTATTTCGAAGTATAATTTGTATATTCTGTCTCCTTTCTTTCCTTCTTGTTCTTCAAAGTCGAATAATTTTGTTGGGTTTAGTAGATTTGCTATTACTTCTTTTTTATTTCCTTCTCTAAGTATTAATTGGTGTTTCGCATGCGGTTTGAATATTATTTGATTTTCCTTATATTCTTTTAGTTTACTCTTTAGTTCTTCTAAGTTCATGTGTTTTATCTTGGTTTTTTGTTTTATAAATAATTCTTTGGTCTATGTCATCGTGTCAAGGAAAGGGTTTTAAAGTTCTAATTTAAGAATTGATTAATGAAAATAAAGGATCTTCCAGACTATACAAAACCTTCTTCTAAACTTCTTAAGAAAGGTGCTTCTTCTTTGGATACTCCTGAATTATTAGCTATAATATTTGGTATTGGTAAATTGGGTGAAAGTTCAGTAGAATTGAGCAGTAGGTTGTTGAAAAAATATAATTTGGATGAGTTTGAAGAATTGGGCTTTAGGGAGCTTGTTAAAGAGATTAATGGTGGTAGAAGGAAGGATAGTTATAGTTACGTTAAGGCTATGCAGATTCTTAGTTTGATTGAGTTGAGTAAAAGGTATAATAAGCTGAAGAGTGGTGGTTTTAAGAGAAAGATAACTTGTGCTAAGGATGTTTATGATTTATTAGTTGATAGATATGGTAGTTTAAAGAAAGAGTATTTTATTTGTTTGTATTTAGATACTAAGAATAATGTAATTAAGGAAGAGGTTGTTTCTATAGGTACTTTGAACAGTTCTTTAGTTCATCCTCGTGAGGTGTTTAAGACTGCTATTCGTGAGAGTGCTAATTCTGTGATATTGGTTCATAATCATCCTTCTGGTGATGTTAGTGTTGTTTTTCCTTTGATTATGGTTGGTGTATTGGAAGAGTTGAAGAAGGAAGGGTTGGTTTAGGGGTTAGACTCAAGCGCCGTCGGGCTGTTTTATTGTTTTAAAGAAGTATGTTGACAAGTACATCAATAATATTTATAAAAAGAAGGAATGTTATTAAAATGGATATGGAAAAAGAGGAGAAAATTAAAAATAGCAAAATTATAGACAAACTACAAGAAGTACAAAAAAACATTCTACTGCATCTTATCAAGCACAAAAAATACATCTTCCAGTTCAATCCACCTTCTAATGAAATAGATGAAAAGACAATAAATTTTATGCTTGTCAATAATGGAGGTCAAAATTTAGTTCTTCAAACTTATAAATTTTTGATATCAAAAATAATCCAAGAAACATATTTTAAACAGGACAGAATTAATAATGAAAAACTTGCCGAGTTTCTTTTTTGTTATAAAAAGGAAACAATTGATAAAATTCCACTGAATATAGAGATATCGAGTATATTAAAAAAAATAAATAAAAAAGCAATTCCAGAAATTTTAGAGGATTTTCATATTAGACATCTTAATACAAGATTTATTTTTAAATACGGGAAGATAGAAATCAAAAAATCTAAATTAAATTTTAAAGATAAAAGTTCTGTATATACAAACGAAAAAATAGCCAAAGAAATAACAGAAAAAACAATTAAAAATAAATTAAAACAAGGAATTTCAAAGGAGAGTATAAAAATTCTTGATTTTGGATGTGGAACTGGACGATTTTATTTTGCTGCCCTAAATTATCTATTAAAGTTAGGATTAGAAAAAAAAGATGTAATTTCTAAAAATTTATTTGCCATTGATATAGACCCTATAGCTTTAGATATAATGAAAGTGAAAATTTTAAAAATTCTTAATTTACAGGGTGTTGATGGATTAGAATTGGCATCCAAAAACATTTTTAATGAAGACATGCTAAAATCTAGTTCAAACTTAGATAAAAAAGAGTTCAATGTTATAATTTCAAATCCTCCATATTTTTTGCTAAAGGTTAATAAGAAAGAAGTAGCAGAACTTTCTATAGAAAATTATTATACTAATCTTAAAAAAAAGATCGATAAAGAAGTTGATTATTTTAGAAGGTGCAAAAAATATAACTATTCAATAGAAGGTATGCTAAATTATTACAAATTATCTCTAGAAAAGATAATAAGTTTGGCCTCTAGAAATGCTGAAATAGGTATTATTTGTCCATCTACATTGTTTGCCGATTTAAGTTCTAAAAAACTAAGAAAATTTATTTTATTAAATAATAAAATAAGAGAGATAAATTATTTTCCAGAAAATGCTCGTTTATTTGATAATGTATCTCAATCAACAGTCATATTTTATTTGAATAAAGGTGGTAAAACAAATAAGATAAAAATAAAAACAAATAGAGAAAAATTTACAATTACACCGGAATTAATAAATAAAATCTTTGGAGATAATTATGAAATACCTTATGTAAACAAATTAGGTTGGAGTATTCTAAACAAATTATCAAAATTTAAGCGAATAAAAGATTTTCCTGAAATTAAAAACAAAAGAGGAGAATTAGATTTAACATTGTACAAAGATTGTATTACAGATAAAAATACTTCCTGGAGATTAGTAAGGGGAAATATGGTTTCCAAAGATAAAATTATAAATAAGGAAAAAGAGTATGTAGATACAAAAAAGTTTTTAGATAGAAAGTCAGAAAACTATATAAAAAATGATTTTAAAAGAAGAAGATTGGTTTGTCAACAAATATCCAACCTAGATATTCTAAAAAGATTAAATTTTTCCATATGTAATAAAAAAGATATTTTGGCGAACTCATGTAATTATATTTCGATGATTGATGAAAATAAATTAAAAAAACTAAAAACTATATTAAATTCATATTTATTAAATTGGAGATTTAAAATTTCTAGTAGCAATAATCATATTAATAATTACGAGCTTGATGAATTGCCTCTAATTGTTTTAGAAGCCATTCCAGAGTCTTTATTGGGTAACAGATTAAAGGAGAACATTTTGATTAATAAAAAGTATGGTCTATCAAAGGAAGAAAGTATCTACATCTTATCAGATTTCTATAAAAAAGAAGAGATTGAAAAATCATGGGATACAACAATTAAAACAGCAAACAAACAGTAAAATGACTAATAAACTACTAAAAACAGGTACTGTATATCATCTTAGTAATGATGAACAGAAATTAATTATTAAAATGGCTGAAACTATCTGCAATCAGGACAGAAGGTACTTTGTAGATAAATACAAAAAAGATAAATCAATGTCCCTTTTGGAAATGAACAAAAATGGATTTGGAGCGGAACTAGCGTTTTGTCGACTCTGTAAAGTAACATTTGACTCTTCGACTGTTGAAAAAGAAAGTCATTTTAATAAAGTTGATGCTACATTACCTGATGGAACTACTGTTGATGTTAAAACTACAGTACATAAAAACGGAAAATTAATTGTGAGGCACGGGAAAGAGCAAAAGGTTGTGGATGTATATGCATTATTGACAGGAACATTTCCAACCTTCACATTTTGTGGTTGGATATCATATGAGGGCATTATTAAAATAGAACACACAGAGAATTTAGGTTGGGGAAATGCATATTCTCTTCCTCAAACTAAACTGAATCAAGCACTAACAATACATGAGAATTTAAAATGAAGATATATAATCACATAGCACCAAAATTTAGTGATTTGGAATGGGATATGGTAAGAAACATCCCTCCAGGTGGAAATTGGAAGAACATTCCAGAATCAATTCCGTCCAAAAGATTAGAACAAATTAGAAAAAGTGGTGGCCGAACTACATTATATGCAAGGCTAAGAAATGAAAAACCAAGTTATACTATTTCCACTTATTTTAATAGAATTGGCAACGGATGCCATATACATCCTGAGCAAAATAGATTAATATCTATAAGGGAAGGCGCAAGACTACAATCATTTAGGGATAATTTTATTTTTCAAGGTCCGAGAACCTCTCAGTATAAACAAATAGGAAATGCCGTCCCCCCCCTCCTAGCAAAGACTATTGCAAAATTAATTAAAAAAAATGTTCAAAATAAAAATTTTATAGATTTATTTGCAGGAGCAGGAGGAATGTCAGAAGGGTTTACTTTGGAAGGTTTTAATTTGGTTGGTGCGATAGAGATTGAAAAGAACTTTTTTGAAACATTTCTAAAAAATCATAAAAATAAATTTTCTCAAGAACATTTTATTTTGGGGGATATAACTAATGTAAATAATAAAGAGAAACTAATATCAATTAAAGACAAGTATAAAATAGGAGTTATTATAGGTGGTCCACCATGCCAAGGATTCTCTACAGCAGGTTGGAGAAACCCTGAAGACAAAAGAAATCAATTGTTTAAAGACTTTGTTGATATTACAAATCAAATAAAACCAGAGTTTTTTGTTTTGGAAAATGTTCCTGGAATTCTTTCAATGAGAAATGGAGCAGTAATAAAAGAAATTATAGAAAGCTTCGAAGAAATCGGATATCATGTTAATCAACCTCTTAAATTGAAAGCGGAAGAGTATGGAGTTCCCCAAAAAAGAAGAAGAGTTTTTATAATTGGTTCTTTAAAAAAAATTAAATCAAGGAGCCCTTCAATTTTATTTTCAGAGGAGGATAATAATCTTCCCAATCCAATAACAGTTAAGGAAGCAATTGGAGGACTCCCAAAACTAAAGGCAGGAGAAGGTGAAATGGAAACTGAAGTGCACTATAAACCAAAATCCAAATATGAAGAGTTTTTAGCTGAAAAAATAACTTTCGACGAATTTTATAATTCAATTAGAAAAATTTCTTAATAGATTCATTAGAAAACTCTCTAACTATTTCTTTTAATGTTGCTCGGGCCAGTCCAATTTGTCCTTTAGACAAATAATTAAATAGTTTTTTGACTAGAATATTCACCTTCTTGCTTTCCAATATTTTTACTCTTCTATTTTCTTTACTCGCATATTGTTCAAGGGATTCAAAAGAAATTCTTAAGTATCTTTCCGCATTTTTCTTTTTGTTTTTATTATCTAATGGTTTTTTTAAAATTTTTAACTCATTAAGTTTTAAAGGATGAAAATCTTTAAACTTATAATCTACAAATGAATAAGAAGGATTCAAAAAAGATTTCAGAAATCCTTGATAACCTTCTGAATAAATTAGTGCAAACAAGAACAATATATTGTGAAGATGCTCTCTCATAATCTTGCTCAATTTTAAGGCATCCGATTCATTTTTAATTTTATTTTTTAAATTATCCCAAACTTCTTTTGAGTGCCAAGAAATAATTTTGCTACCTTTTTTTTCGTCTTCTATTAAGCACTTTATGTCATCATAATTCATACGATTATTCTTTCCACTATTGCAAGAATTACATAATGGGTTAAATTTGGGCCCATGTGTAAATCCCAGTGATATTGGTCCAATGTGGTCAGCTGTCATTTTTCTAGTTTCACCACATCCAGGACAAATAACTTTTTCTTGAAATCTTTTAAACTCACCCATCAGTCTATTTGATAAATTCCAATTTCCCTCTGCCCAATTTTCATAAGCTCTTCTATCTTGACTATAACGAGCAAGATTTGATTTGTGTCTACCCTTATCTTCTTTACTTCTACAACAAGCATTATAAGTGTGAAAACCGTCAAACCTATCAGGAGGGTTACTCATGACCCCCGGGCTTAGTTTTGTTCTACTATGTTCTAAAAGATATTTAATAAATTTGTCTTTGTTCTCGTTAATTTTGTCAGGAATACCAAAAATCTTTCTAAACTCTAAATAAATCTTTTTCCCAATTAGTTTATAAAGAATGTCAAATATTTCAGATATATTTTTCTCATAGCTATTAAAAAAAATTCCACTCAACTTGTTTAATTTATTTAATGTATTTTTATTTGGATAAATATAAAATATGCTAAGTTTTTTTCCACATATCTGGCAAGGTTTCATCCCTCTCAGCTTTTTTGGATGTATCTTTCTTGCAACTTCTGCCCTATTAGGCAGATTCATCTCTGAAACTTTTTTATCCCACCATTCTGTTCTTTTCCTTCCTAAATCGGTATTTCCACTCACAACCCACCTTATAGAGCCATCTTCCTTGCAAGGTTCTGGCATATCTGAATAATTTTTATGATTAGCTATAAAGTTCATATACTTGATAAATTCTTGATGCCAATTCCTTTTTCCCCTAGACATTAAAGTTAAAGACTAGTTAAATACACTTTAAATCTTCCGATTTTCGTTAAACTTAAAAAAGTCACAGTATACCTCTGATTATGCCAATTCCAGATTATCAAACATTAATGTTGCCTTTGTTAATATCTTTAAAAGATGGAAAAGAGCATAATGTAAGAGAACTTATAAAATTTCTTTCTAATCAATTTGAATTAAGTGAGGAAGAGAGAAACGAATTGTTACCAAGTGGAAAACAGCCAATAATTGATAATAGAATAGGGTGGGCAAGAACATATATGAAGAAAGCAGGACTTTTAGAAGATCCTAAAAGAGGATATGTAAAAATAACAGATAAGGGATTAGAGGTTTTAGAACAAAATCCAGATATTATAAATATAAAATTTTTAGGAAAATTCCCCAAATTTGTAGAATTTAGGGCAATTAAAAAAGAAAAAACACAAGCGATTAAACAAGATATTGAAGAAACCGATGAACGAACTCCAGACGAATTAATGGAAAAAGGGAGCAATATGATTAATTCTAATCTTATAGAAGAATTATTGATAAAATTAAGGGAAATAGACCCTTATTTTTTTGAGCATGTTGTTGGTAATTTGTTATCTTCCATGGGTTATGGAGAATTTAAAATCACAAAACGCTCGGGGGATAAAGGAATTGATGGAATAGTAAACCAAGATAAGTTAGGAATAGATAGAATATTTTTTCAAGCAAAAAGATATGGGGAAAATAATTCTGTAACTGCTCATGATGTTAGAGATTTTGTGGGAACTTTGGATTTAAATGGAGTAAACAAAGGAATATTTATTACAACTTCTAAATTTCCAAACGACACGGAAGAAATTATCTCTAAAACTCCAAAAAATATAATCCTTATCAATGGAATAAAATTAGCTAAATTAATGATAGAATATAATGTTGGAGTAAGTAATACAAAAACTTACAATGTTAAAAAAATAGATACTGATTTTTTTGTCGAAGAATAAATAGTTAAAGATGGTACTACTATCAAAATCTAAGTTTTTGAACGGAATTCAATGTCCAAGACTTCTCTGGGCAAGCATTCACAAAAAAGAAATGTTGCCTGAATTTGGTATATCTACATTAAATATATTTAAAATAGGAAATGAAGTGGGAGAATTGGCTAAAAAATTATATCCAGAAGGAATAGATATCCCAACAGAAGATTTCTCACAAAATATTCAATTATCAAAAGAGGCATTAACACAAAATAAGCCTTTATTCGAACCAGCAATAACTTTTGAACAATTGTACTCAAGAGCAGATGTTTTGGTGCCAATAAAGGAAGAATGGGACATTATTGAAGTAAAAAGTGCTACAAAAGTAAAAGACATAAACATTTGGGATGTTGCTTTTCAAAAGTATGTTTATGAAAAAGCTGGATTAAAAATAAGAAAATGTTTCTTAATGCATGTTAATAATGAATACATAAGACATGGAGAATTGGAACCGGAAGAATTTTTTGTGAAGCAAGATATAACTGAAGAAGTTGAAGAGAAACTAAAAATAGTTCCAGAAAAAGTAACAGAAATGATTGGCATTCTTAATTATCCGGAACTACCTGAAAATGTTATAGGATTACATTGTGATGACCCTTATGGCTGCCCCCTAAAAGATGATTGTTGGAGTTTTCTTCCAGAAGGACATGTATTTCAATTAACTCGTGGCGGAAAGAAATCTTTTGAATTATTTGATAACAAAATTTACGCAATAAAAGATATTCCAGAAGAATTCAAATTAACAGATAAACAAGGAATCCAAAGAGATTGTGAAATAAACAATAAAATACATATTCACAAAGAAAGCATAAAACATTTCTTAGCAGAGTTGAAATACCCGCTGTATTACTTAGATTTTGAAACATTTAACGGTGCAATACCATTGTTTGATGGAATTAAACCTTATCAACAAATACCTTTCCAATTTTCATTGCATATTGTTAAAGAAGAAGGTGCAAAACCGGAACATATTGAATTTTTGTATAATGGAAATTCAGATCCAAGAAAAGAATTTATTAAGAAATTGAAAGAATCACTTGGAGAAACTGGAGATATCATAACTTATAATATGGCTTTTGAAAAAGGGATAGTGTCTAAATTAGCCGAGTTTCTTCCAGAATACAAGAATTGGGTTGAATCTACAAACAACAGAATGGTTGACCTTTGGATTCCTTTTAGAAATTTTAGTTATTATAACCCTAAACAGAAAGGTTCCGGCTCAATAAAGAAAGTTCTACCTTCTTTGGTTGGCGGAGATGGTTACGCTGGAATGGACATTGCAGATGGAATGACAGCATCTATTGAATATTTTAATTCTCATTATGAAGACATTGATCAAGCTAAAAAATCAAAAGTTAGAGAAGATTTATTAAAATACTGTGGATTAGATACTGAAGCAATGATATGGATAGTTGATAAATTAAAAGAGATTATACGAAATGAACACTAAAAATTATATTAAATCACAAAGAGTAACATATTTGACACTTGGTTTGGTGGCTGGATACTTCATTATGTTGAATGATGAACCAATTAGGACTTGGATGATGTTTGGATTTATTGTTGTTGGTGTATTGTTAAGTTGGTGGGTGAGAAAGAGATAATTTGATTTGACATGTGCATTGATAATCTTTATAAAAAAGACACACTAATTAAATCTTATGAAAAAAGCAGATAAAATTCCCACTTTGGTTAAATGGGCTGGCGGGAAAAAACAACTTTTGGAGCAATTTGAACCGTTTTTCCCAGAAAAAATAAAAAGATACATTGAACCATTTGTAGGTGGAGGGGCAGTAACTTTTCATATAATAAAAAAATATAACCCAAAAGAAGTTATTATTTCTGATATTAATGAAGAACTAATTAATGCCTATCATGTTGTGAAAAATAATGTTGAAGAATTGATAATAGCATTAAGAAAATACAAAAAAGAACATAGCAAGGAAAAATATTATAAAACAAGAGATAAAGATCCAAAAAAACTTTCAGATATAGCTAATGCTGCCAGGTTTATTTATTTGAATAAGACCTGTTTTAATGGCTTGTATAGGGTTAATTCGAAGGGAGGGTTTAATGTTCCACTTGGTAGTTACACAAATCCTGCAATCTGTGCTGAAGAAAACCTAAGAGAAATTTCTAAACTTTTGAAAAATGTTGATATTAAATCTATGTCATTTGAAATGGTATTAAATTTGGCAAAAAAAGGAGACTTTATTTATTTTGATCCACCCTATTATCCATTAAACAGAAATAGTTTTACAACATATACAAAAGGAAACTTTTTAGAGAATGAACAAAAACAATTAGTAAATATATTTACTAAATTGCATAAAAAAGGATGCTTTATTATGCAAAGCAACAGCGACACAAGCTTTATTAAAGATTTATACTCAACTTATAATATAAGGTTTGTTAAAGCAACAAGGATGATAAATTCCAACGCAGCAAAACGTGGGAAAATCAACGAAGTTGTAATAACAAATTATTAATTGGTGAATTGATGGCAAATTCAAACTCTTGGGAAAAAATATTCAAAGATAATAACATATTAAAACATGATTTTTCAAAAGAACCTTTTATCTTAAAATCCAAAGATATTAAACACGCAGTCCAAGATTTTAAGAAAACCGTAGAAAAGGAAGTTCGTTGTTTATGTAAACAAGATTCTCGTGAAGATGTTCCAGATGTAATGAAAGAAAATGGATTATTTCTACTTCCGGTAATAAATGGAATTTATGCAATCATTAAGGGAGAAGGGTACATGGATATACCAGAGATAAAAGGCAAACCTGAAAAATATAAAACTAAAATGAAATTTGACCTACAAACCTCAAAAGTAGGGAATTCTGAAATGCAACATTTAGATTTCGCATATGCTTCAAGCATAATAAGAACTTTTATGGAAGATGATTCATTAGTGTTAACAATAAGAGGGAGAAAATATACTCCAGAATTTAGTTTCAAGGTTAAAAACCAAAAGATAAATGTTAAGTCAGTTCAAACTGAAGTTGATGCAGGATATGAAGGCAAGAATCAAATAGTTTTAGTAGAAGCTAAAAATTCAAAAACCAAAAATACTATTATAAGGCAATTGTTTTATCCATTCAAACAATGGTCTACAACTACAAATAAAAAAGTAAATCTATTATTTTTCGAAAAAAGAGGGAATATATTTCAAATATGGCAATACAAATTTACTAATGAAAATAATTATAATTCTGTTAAACTTGTAAAATCAAAAAAATATATTATAGAAAAATAAAAGAACAATTAGGGTATTTTTAGTAAGGAAAATTTAGTTAAATATAAAAAGAATAGTAAATGATAAAACTATAAGAAAATGGCAGTTCCAAGCAGAAAACATAGGGCATCTCATAATAAACAATTATTGAAAGAGAAAAAGTTTAAAGATGAAGTTGCTAAACAAGAAAAGGAAGAAAAACAAGAGAAAAATCCTGAAGACGTTAAGCGTCTTTTTGCCTCTATTGAAGAGCTAAAAAATGAAATTAAGAAGAAAAAAGAACATAATGAATAACCAACTAAAAATCTCACCATCAACTATCAACCTTTTCAAAGACTGTCCAAGATGCTTCTATCTACATTTAATTAAAAACATAAAAAGACCACAAGGAATATTCCCAAGCCTACCTGGTGGAATGGACAAAATTCTAAAAGAGCATTTCGATAGATTCATGGAAAAAGGACAACTACCACCAGAACTAAGAGAAGGAGAATGCGCAAAAAACAAGTGTAAATTATACAATGATAAGGAAAATCTAAAAATTTGGAGAAATAACTTCAAAGGAATACAATACTTACATAAGAAGTCAAATATTTTAGTTAGAGGTGCAGTTGATAATCTTTTAGAGAAAGATGGAAAGCTCATAGTTTTGGATTATAAGACACGAGGTTATCCATTAAAAGAAGATACACATGAGCATTATATTACACAGATGGATATTTACAACTTTTTGTTGAGGAAGAACGGCTACAAGACTGAGGATTATACTTATTTATTGTTTTATTATCCAAATAAAGTTACTGAGACTGGGGAAGTTATTTTTGATACTAAATTGATTAAGATTAAAACTAGTGTTAAGAGGGCTGAGAAAGTTATTAATGATGCTATTGATGTTTTGTTGAGTGATAAGGAGCCGAAAGCTAGTGAGGGTTGTGAGTATTGTAAGTTGAGAGATAGTTAGTTTTTTAAGTTAGTTTTGTCTTATTTATTTTGGGGGTTGAATAATATGGAAGATATTGTTAATAAATGTCCTGAATGTAGTAGCAAAAATTTAATTTGGAAGGAAGGAGAAAAAGCGCCTATCTGTAAAAATTGTGGTTTGATTATTGAGAAGCTCAAATTTGAAGTTTCGAATGAAGAACTTAACAATGAAGAGATTGATAAAAGACTTGCTCAATCCGAGTTAAGGAGAGTTGGCGGGTGTGTTTGTTTAAGTGACGATGTTGAGAATCATGCTGCCGAGATATTAAAAAATATGAAAAAAGAAAAAGTTACTAGTTATGATATTTTGAAAGTGATGGCTTTTGCTAGTGTAGATACTGACATGTTTAAGCGTACCATTGATTGGTATAAGCCTTTACTTGAGAAGTTGAAGAAGGAATTGGAATTGGATTAGACTCAATCTCGGTTAGACCTTTCATTAGTTTTATAAGTTTTTACTTACTTCCAAAATTATGAAAAGATTGACTAGTTTATTGGCTTTAAGTGCAACACTTCTTACTCTTCCTATTGTTACTGGTCAAGAATTGGAACCAAATTATTTTTTAGATTCTAATGGGGAAAAGAGACATTATATTACAGAAGCCGGACAGTTTGGCGAGCTTATTCATGTTAGTGGCAATTTTCGTTTAAGTTCTTTGGCGCAAGAAGGAACTGAACAAGAAACAGATCCTGCTATCGAGATTATGGTTGATCGTAATAAAGATGGTGCTATTGACGAATTTATGTTTTGCAGGTTGGGGCGTGAAGAAAGGCATCCTGTTGAGGAAATACAAGAATCTTATAGAGTAACGTTTACTTCACCTTATTATTGGTATAATAGTGACATAAGAGTAAATTATTTGGAGAATGTTGATATTAGAAGAAATGTTCCACCCTTCCATCCAGAAGGTACAGAAATTTGGCATACGGATGAGCAAGGTAATTTAATTGATAGGGCTATGTGGATGTGTGGTTATTCAGATATGCCTGGAGAACATTATATGGAACCTTTGTATTGTGTTAAACGAGAATTGAATTATACTGTTAAACCTGAGTACGAACTTTTTTCTGTAGAAGGAGAATCTCAGGGACGTGCCTATGAACAGATTGATCCTTGGTTTAGTTTAGATGAGTAATTTAAATTTATAGAAGAAAGTTTTAAATATATTTAAATATTTTAATGTAATATGAAAAATAAAGTTTTAACTTTCAGATTACTTTTTTTGGCTTTGTTGTTAATTTTTGTTAGTTCTTGCACAATTACTGGTGAGTGTCAGACTGATGATGATTGCGATACTAATGAGCAAGGAAATTGTGATAATATACCTTATGGTTCCGGAACGTTTGTAGCGGATCATCCAGGATGTGCTTGTGAAGAAAATGAGTGCGTTGAAGCGTATTGTGAACCGCCTTGTGAGTTAGGTTGATTATTTAGAATTGACTATCAAACAATTTATAAATTTAAATTTACTTCTTTTTTTATGGTTAGAGTTGACGAGAGAGTTTGTATTTATTGTAGGCACTTAAAGCAAGCAGGGCATAGGGAGGGATATTTTGCTGGTTGTGGAAAAGTTAAAAATAATGATGGAAAGTATGCTCGTCTTGCTGGCGGTCCGGAGGAAGTAGAAGGATATAGAAGATTGGATATTGATGTTATTGATATATTTTAAGGCTGTGATGAATTTGACCCGAACGGAATGCCAGTGCACCCTATAAATCTAAAGGTTATTGTTAATAGAAATCAAAGGTGTGCGAATGTGCCCGTTGATGAGAATGCTATTGAAACTGGATGGGATTTGCAAGAGAAAATTCTTAAATTTTTACCTGATGATGCAGTTATTCCTTGGGAAAATCTTCAACATTGAATATTATTTTCTTTTAGAAATATTCATTCCAACTAGCACAAATACTAATCCAATAATTCCTACTACAGGTTGAGTACTATCTCTAATAAAATATGTTAAGGCGTTAATCAAAATCATGAAAAAACCTGCAAGTATCATAACTAGCCCACTTGTTTTGTTTTTCATTTTTTAAAATATCCTTTTGCAATGACTATCCCTGCACTAATTCCAATTAAAAATAATAGTAATGGTCCTGGTTGTTTTTTTGAAATTAATAAACCTATTATTGCGATTGCCGGTGCAATTCCGTACATAGCCTTTCTTGGTATTGTTATCGAGTCTTTTTTTGCTTTTTTCGCCATTGGAATAATTTAAACTCCCAAAAACATGAATAACTCATAAACCAAAAATGCTGGCCATACTAAGGATTTCAAAACTCCAAGAACACCCATCCAGAAGCCAGTTGCTGCCGAGATGTAATAAACTGCTGCCCCGATGACTCCAAGGCAATACATTCCAGGTCCACGATAGTCTTTGTTGACGCTGCAACATTTGTCTTCTTTTACTTTCTTCTTTTTCTGTCCAGGGAATTTTATGTTTAGGTTTATATCTTTTTTAGATGCCATAATGCTTTTCTAAAATTTTTAGTTTAAATAGTTTTCTGAACAGTTATCTTTTGTATCTTTTATGCATAATTAAAACACCCAATAAAGTACCAAGTAAATTAGCAACTAAATCTAGAGCATTGTTAAAATAATCACCTATTCCATTGTTTGCAAAAAAAACTACGACAGAGAACTCAGCAATTTCATTTAGATTACCTATACCTACGGATATTAAAGCAGCTATCAAAAAGATAACCCAAATCTTTCTTTTAATATATTTTGAAACAATAGTGTAAGATATCATTCCAAGTATTATAGAACAAAATACATGCAATACCTGATCATATCTTAATATGTTATAGGGCTCCCCAATCAAAGGGATTAATATTAAATCAAATAATCTTATTCCGCTAAAATAGATTCCTCCAACTATATGGAGTATGGCCCAAATACAAAAGCTCCAAATTATAAATAATGAATAGTTGTAAAATTTGTCTGACCAAAACATAAATGCTAATGCGAATAATGGTATAATCATATAGCTAAATAATTCATATCTGCCAAGAAATAAGTTAACAAAAAATAGAATACTAATTATTATGATTGAAAACAAACCAGCGAGTTTTTTTGAATTCATATAAATTCTTTTGAATAATTGTTATATAAGGTTTTTGTGGATAATAATGTTTGTTAACAGTTAGTTTTTTATATTTAGTTTGGTTTAGTTTTTTATGGCTTATTTGAATGAGTTTGGTGAAACTATTGGTTGTACTATATCTACTGCCGATCAGGTGAAGAATTTTTTCTCGGGATGGTATTTTACTTTGTTGCCATTAGTTTTGTTGGTAGTTGGTTTTTTCGTGTTAAAGAAATATGTAAAGAATAAAATAATTTTAATTGCTTATGTAGTTTTAGTAATACTTTTGTATATTTGGTGGATACCGAAAACTCTTATGATATGTACTTGAATGTTTAATATTAAATTAAGGAGGTGAAAAATGGAAGGTGACATAAGAATTAGTGGCGGGAAAAAACAAAAGAATATGCTTGTTATTAGTGCTTTTGTTATAGTTCTTGTTATTGGAACTCTGATGTGGGGAATGCCAAATTACAACGTTTATGCAAGAGAATTAAGTGGTAAGGCAGAACTTAGAGAAGCAGAGTGGAACAGACAGATTGCAGTTCAAGAAGCACAGGCAATAAAAGAATCTGCAACTTTGAAAGCAGAAGCCGAAGTTATTAGGGCACAAGGAATTGCAGAAGCAAACGAGATTATTGCAGGAAGTATAACTACTGAATACATTAAGTATAAATTTATTGAAGGTTTGAAT